>JACXTT010003852.1_pt1 | contig 22698 bp, 20 predicted proteins | sample 9270951 | NCBI WGS metagenome assembly JACXTT01 (sample SAMN15532306, study PRJNA645909) | rock metagenome | isolation source: weathered quartz diorite | place: Puerto Rico | collected 2017-06-21
GGTGCCGCAGCGCGTCGTAATACCCACCTCCCCCGGGCCGGGCGACGGCCAGGCCCGTTGCCTCGAGCACGGCCGGGTCGTAGCCGCGCGGCCCGAGGCCACGGATTAGACTGTCCCAGCCCGGAGGCGCAAACCCGAGACGAAACGCCTCCCCGGTCGCTCGATCCACCCCGCGCGATGCGAGGTAACGGCGGGCGCCCTCGCCGGCCGGGCCCGCCAGTTGCGCGCGAAAGAATGCGGCCGCCTCCGCGACGGCCCGGAGCCACCGCTCTCGTTCGCCGGTTCCCTGATCCCCAGGCGCCGGCTGCGTCTCCAACCGGATGCCGACGCGATCGGCCAGTTCCTGACGGGCTTCAACGAAACTGAGGGAGCTCAGGCGCATGACGAGGTCAAACACGTCGCCGCCGGCGTGGCATCCGAAGCAGTAGAAGAACCCGCGCTCGGGATCGACCGTGAACGACGGCGTCTTCTCCGAATGGAACGGACACAGCCCCTTGTACCGGCGCCCGGCGCGCCGCAGCGTGACGTGCGGAGAGACGACGTCGAGGATGCTCACCCGCCGCCTGATCTCGTCCGTTGCTTCCCGGCCCCGGGCCATCGCACGCGCCCCCCGCCCGCGAAAAAGGCCTTATCTCGCGCCAAGATAAGGCCGTGAGTCTGCCCTCATACGATATTGTCCAGTCCCGGGGGTGAGTCCTCTCACCGGGACCAACAGGTCTCTGCCTCCGCCTGTATCGAAGAGTCGACCGTTTCCGGACCAGCCCGGAGGGGGGCTATCCGATGCGAGTGGGTCTGAACATGGCCAATTTTGCGGCACCCGGGGGCGCGGCCAGGCTCGGCGCGGAACTCGCCCGCGTGGCACGCCGCGCCGAAGAAGTGGGATTCGACAGCTTCTGGGTCTGGGATCATTTCTTCTGGGATGAGTCGCCGGTCGGCCCCGGCGTCACCGACCGGGAGATGATCGAGGCGTACGCCACGCTGGCCTTCATCGCCGGCGTGACCACGAGGATCAAGCTTGGGACGATGGTGACCTCCGCCACCTATCGCCATCCGGGCATGTTGATCAAGCAGGTGACGACCCTCGATGTCCTCTCAGGCGGCCGTGCGATCTTCGGGATCGGGGCCGGTTGGTTTGAGGAGGAGCACCGCGCGCTCGGTATTCGCTTCCCAAGCCTCGGGGAGCGCTTCGCGCGCCTCGAAGAGACCGTGCAGATTGGGCTGCAAATGTGGGCCGACGAGGGGAAGTACGATCGAGCGAAACCGTTTCGCGGAAAGCACTATCAGCTCGAGCGCACCCTCAACGTGCCCCAGGCGCTGCAGCGGCCGCATCCGCCCATCCTGATCGGCGGCAGCGGCGAACAGAAAACGTTGCGCCTCGTCGCCCAGTATGCGGACGCCTGCAACCTCCACGGCCGCTTCACCCCGGATCAGCTCGCGCACAAGTTGGCGGTGCTGCGCGGCCACTGCGAACGACTGGGCCGGCCCTACGAGGCGATCGAGAAGACCCTTTATGGCCGGCTGCAGGTGACCCGCGACGGCCCGATGTCGGTCCAACAGGCCATCGCCTACTGCCGGACCCTCGCCGATCTCGGCTTCGACGCGCTGATTCTCGTGGCCGACCACTTGCCCATTTACGAGCCGGCGACCCTCGACCTCTGGGCGACTGAGCTGCTTCCGGCGATTCGACGCCTGCCCGTCGCGGGACGCTAAGCGCGGTGGTTCGAGGCGAGAGTTACGCGGTCTTCAACTCTCCAAGGTAGGCTTGCCGGATCATTTCGTTCTCCCGGAGGCTCTGCGCGGTCCCGGAGAGCACGACCTCGCCGGTCTGCAGCACATACCCTCGTGTGGCGATCGAGAGCGCCATGTTGGCATTCTGCTCGACCACGAAGATCGTGGTGCCCTGCCGGTTGATCTCCTTGATGATGTCGAAGACCTGCTCCACGAATAACGGGCTGAGCCCCATCGAAGGCTCATCCATGCACAGCAGGCTCGGGCGGGTCATCAGCGCACGACCGATTGCGACCATCTGCTGCTCTCCCCCGGACAGCGTCCCGGCCACCTGGTTGCGCCGCTCCTTGACACGCGGGAAGAGGGTGTAGACGCGCTCTAGGTCATCCGCGATCGCCGCCGGGTCGGTTCGGGTGAACGCACCCATCTCGAGGTTCTCATACACGCTCATCTTGGGGAACAGCCTGCGGGCCTCCGGGACCGGCGCGATGCCCCGCCGGACCCGCTCGGCCGTGGGGAGGTCATTGATCCGGTCGCCGCTGTATAGGACGGCACCGCGCGCGGGACGCACGAGCCCCAGGACGGTCTTCATCGTCGTGGATTTGCCTGAGGCGTTGCCGCCGAGGAGACAGACGATCTCCCCTGCCCGAATCTCGTAGTTGACCCGTTTGAGGACGTGGAGCTCGCCGTAATAGGTGTCGACGTCCTTAAACTCGAGCAGCAGCCGTCCGTCCGAGGTAGGCGCGGATGACATCCTCGTTCCGGTGAACCTCCTCTGCGCGGCCTTCGGCGATCTTCTCGCCGTAGTCCAGCACGGCGACCTTGTCGGAGATCGTATTGACGACGTTCAGCTTGTGCTCGATGAGGAGCACCGTGATCCCCATGCCCTTGAGACTCTGGATCTGCTCGGCGAGCTCCAACGTCTCGGCCGGGTTCATCCCCGCGGTCGGCTCGTCCAGCAGCAGGAGCTTTGGCCGCGACGCGATCGCCCGCGCGATCTCGAGCCGGCGCCGGTTGGCATAGGACAGGCTGCTGGCCGGGTGGTTCACGCGGGGGAGGAGCCGGTTTCCGAAGATCGCGAGCACTTCCATCGCCCACTCCCGCGCCGCCTTCTCCTCCGCGCGCACCCCGGGCGGCCGCAGCACCGCGCCAAGTGCGCTCGCCCGGGTCTGGGCGTGCATGGCCACGAGGACGTTTTCGAGCACGGTCAAGTTCGCAAAGAGGCGCAGCGTCTGGAACGTGCGCGCAATGCCCAGCTCCACGGCCACATGGGCAGGAACGCCGGTGACATCCCGCCCCATGAAAAAGACGCGGCCGCCGTCGGGGCGCTCGAGGCCGGTCACAAGGTTGAAGAACGTCGTCTTGCCGGACCCGTTCGGACCGATCAGGCCGACGACGGTATGTGGAGGAATCGTGAGATCGAGATCCTTGACCGCCGTGATGCCGCCGAACCGCTTCGAGAGGCCGTGGACCTCCAGCATCGACGTCCCCGCCGCCAGATCGACCGCGCGAATGCCGCTGAGCGTCGCCCCGATGCCCCCCCGCGACGGCATCGCCGCCTGCTCAGCCAAGCTGAGCGCCGCCGTCGTCCGCGACGCCGGAATGATCCCCTGCCGGCGGTACAGCATCATGAATAACAGGATGATCCCGAAGATCAGTTCGATCGCTTGCGCGAGCTCGATGCGCTGGATCGATTCGCTGCCGACGAACCGCCCGAAGGCGTGAATCCACTGGGTGAGGTCCTGGAGGAACCAGGACTGGAGGAGCTGCAGGATGAACGCGCCCACCACCACGCCCGGGATGCTCCCCATCCCGCCCAACACGATCATGACGAGAACCATAACCGACACCGGAAACATGAACATGTCCGGGGTGGCGGTCTTGAGTTTCGCGACATAGAAGGTCCCGGTGGCGCCCGCGAGCGCGGCGCCGATGGCAAACGCCAGGAGCTTCAGGCGCGTCCGGTTGACCCCCATTGCGCCGGCGGCGATCTCGTCCTCTCGGATCGCCATCCACGCCCGACCGATGCGGGATTCCTTCAACCGGTAGCTGACGAAGATGAGAAACGCGATCATAATCACGCCTAGGTAGTAGTACGGGACCGAGTTCACCCCAAAGTCGTACCCAAACGCCCGCGGAGACAGCACCCCATTGAGCCCCATCGGCCCGTTGGTCAGCTTCGGGGTGTTGCGCACCACGATGGGCACGATTTCACCGAAGCCGAGCGTCACGATCGCCAGGTAGTCGCCCTTGAGCCGCAGCGTGGGCACTCCGAAGAGAATCCCGAAGAAGGCCGCGACGAGCGCGGCGCCCGGAAGCATCAGCCAGAACGAGAATTGGAAGTGCACGACGTCCGGGGCCCCTTCGACCTGCGCGCGGCTGACGAGCCCAAGCCACTGGAGGGACTGCCAGGCGTTGCTCCAGTCCGGGGTGATCTGCGCCGACGCCACCATGCCGTAGATGTACGTTCCGATTGCGAAGAAAGCCGCGTACCCCAGGTCGAGCAGGCCGGCAAACCCCACGACGATATTCAGGCCGAGGGCCAGGATCGCGAAGGCGCACGCATTCGCCGCGGCATCGATGTCGCCGGCGTTCCTGACGATGAGCGGGAAGAGCAGCGCGCCGGCAACCAGGACGGCCAGGCCGACACGTTTCCGCGTGGTCTCCGGAATCCGCCGCACCGGCGCCCACAGGGCATCCAGCGGCCCTGTCCGGGCAGGCGGCGAAAGCGTCTCGGCCTCGACCGCCGGCCCGCGTGGGACGTCAGCCATCGCGCGCCGTCACGACTTCGTCGGCGTGGAGAGACCGAGCAGGCCCGTGGGCCGGAGCGTGAGGACGACAATCAAGATCGAAAAGATGATCACGTCCGTCCACCGGACCTGGAGGAACTGGCCCCCCACCGACTCGATCAGGCCGATGATGAGTCCTCCAATCATGGCCCCGACGATATTCCCGATCCCGCCGAGGACCGCCGCGGTGAACGCGCGGAGACCCGCAGTGTAGCCGATAATGAAGCTCGTGAAGTTGTAGTAAAGCCCGAAGATCAATCCCGCCGCGCCGGCCAGGGCGGACCCGATGAAGAACGTCAGCATGATGATCTTGTCCACCTCGACGCCCATCATCCGGGCCGCCTCCTGGTCCTGGGCGGTCGCCCGCATGGCCTTGCCCATCTTCGTGCGCCGGACAAACGTTTGCAGCATGCCCATGAGGATGAGCGAGACCGTCCACAGGAGGACCTCGCGCAGGCGCAGTGTGGCCCCGCCGATAGCCCAGTTGACCCTCGGCGTGGGATTGGGGAAGTTCTGCGTCTCCGCTCCCATGGTCAGGAGGATGATGTTGAAAAGGATGTAGGAGACGCCGATCGTGGTGATCATCGCCGCCGTCCCGGGGACGCTGCGCATCGGACGCAAAGCACCCCGCTCGATCACGACGCCGAGCAGCCCGCAAATGAGCATCGTCCCTCCGAACGCGAGCGACAGGACGCCAACCAGCGGCAGCCCGATCAAGACGATGCTCTGTCCGTGCAGGCCCAGGGCCTGGAGGAGCCACATCGCGATGAACGACCCCACCATGAACACGTTGAAATGGGCGAAGTTGATGAGTTCGATGATCCCGTAGACCATGGTGAACCCAAGCGCGAGCAGCGAGTACATCGCGCCGAGGCTGAGGCCGTTAATGATCTGCTGGGTCAAAATGTCCTGAAACGTCATCTCAGACGGCCCCCAACCGCCCGGAGGCAGCGGAGCAGATCGTGCCGTTGATCCTGGCGGCAGTAGATCGGAGGCGCCGCTGCCCGACGCGTTTTAAGGTAAAGGTGGAGCGGGCCATAATCGGGCCCGCTCCACCCATCTGCCGTATATCCGTGGGGCACGCTTCAGTTCTCCGGAGCGACCCCGAGAAACTTGTACTGGTGGATGATGTCGTCGTCCGGATACTTCGCGTTGTGGACGATCTGGAAGACGCTGATCACCCTAATCTTGAGGTCGCCGTACTGATCAAACGAAACGGTCCCCTGCAGCGTCTTGAGGTTGGCCCCCTGCAGGGCGTCGCGGACGTTGTGACGGTCCGGCGTCTTTCCGGTGGCTGCGACCCGCCGGATCGCATCCAAGACGACGAGCGCCGCATCGTACGCGGTGATCGAGTAGTCCTGCGGGGACTTGTTCCAGCGCTTTTTGAACCGATCTACCCAGGGCTGGACCTCCGGGTTATCCAAAAGGTGCACGCCGGCGATCGTCGCGTACCAGCCGTCGACCGACGGGAATCCCGCGCCCTTGAGGAGGCTCGCGCCGTACATGCCGTCGCCGCCGCCCTTGGGCATCTTGGGGATGACGTCGTAGGCCTGCTTCGCGAGTTTCGCGCCGGCCTGGTCGACGCCGCCGTAGTAGAGGGCGTCGGGGTTGAGTCCCTTGATCTTCGTCAGGATCGTCGTGTAGTCGGCCTCCTTGGGGTTGAGCTGGTCCCGGCCAAGGATCTTGATGCCCTTTTCCTGCGCCCGCTTCGAGAACGAGTCGGCGATACCCACGCCGTAGGCGCCGCCGTCATCTAGCACGTAGACGGTCTTCACCTTGAGTTTCTCGGCGTAGTAGTTGGCCATGTTCGGCCCTTGGAAAGCGTCGGTCGTCACGGTGCGGAAGTAGATGGCCTTGCCCTTGGGAAAATACTTGTCCTTGAACTTCGGGTTGGTGATGTCGGGGTTCGTTGAGCTCGGCGTGACCGTCGCTAGATCCGCCTCGCTCAGGATCGGCGTCATCGCCTTGCCCTCGCCGCTCATCACCGGCCCGACGACGGCCACGACGTTGGGGTTCGACGCGAGTTTCTTCGCATTCGTGGCGGCCTGCGCCGGGTCGTACTGGCCGGCCGTGGCGGTGCCGCTGTCGAGGATCATGAGCTCGATCTTGTAACCGGCCACCCCACCTTTGGCGTTCGCCTCTTCGACGGCCATGACCGCGCCGTCCTTGATGATTTCCGCATCCTCGGCGTCCGCCCCGGTAAACGGCATAGAAATGCCGATGGTCAGCTGCTTGGCCGCGGCCTGACTCTTCGACAGTCCGCCCAGCGCGGCCAGCGTGACCGCCAGCATCAGGCTGAGCAAGGCGCCCAGCAGCCTGCCTGCGAACGGCGTCCTTCCCATATGCATAGGCGATCCCCCTTTGATGGACTTTTCCTGGCCCTACGTGGAATTGTCGCGTAAGGGTTCCGTCGGCGGTCGTGGTTTTCCTCTCGCCGGCCCGAGGAGGAACGCACGCTCAAGCCTGTCGCGCCACAACGGCGGGGAAGCTGCCGTCCGCAGTCAAACGTATGTTCGAAGACGCGTTCGGCTACTGCCCGCCGCCGATGATGGGCAGGATCGACGGCACCGTTGCTTCCACGACTCGGCGGATGAGCCGCTCCGCAACGCGCGTGTCCACCACGCCGACCTCGTAGGCGTTCTGCTCGGTGTGCGACACGATGCGTCCTTGGCGCGGGTCGAAGACCTGGACGGTTATGGTGGCGAGCCCGGTCGACAGGTGTCTGGCTCGGGTTTGACCGCCACCTCCGCCACCCCGATCGAGATCAAGCCGGTCGATCCGGCCCACCAGCAGGAAGTCCGCGTCGAGCGTCCGGGCAAGCTCCTTTAGCCTGGCAAAGCTCAGCGAGTCTGGTGGCTGCCATCGGATCGCCGACTCGGCCTGGCGAACCGCGGCGCGAGGAATCACGGCGATCTGCGTTCCTGAGTGCGCGACGAGGGCTGCAAGATCGTCCGCGGCCAGCGTCTCGGGAGTCAGACCCTCCAGGGGCCGCAGCGGGACGGCATAGAAGTCCACGACCCCAACCCCCGCACCCCGGGCCGCCGCCCCTCCGATCGTGGGCGCGCTCGACGCCACCGCGAGCGCGATCGCCACGATCACCGCCGCGCGCGGAGACACTGTGATTGGTCGTCTTCGACGCACGCGCCGCATTCCGGCACCTCCTCGTGATCGCGACGTGCAGCGAATCCTCCACACCTACTATTACTATCCGCGAGCGGTGTCACACTCCGGTGACGTTCCGGGAGGGTTCCACCGAGTCAAGGACGAAGCCCTCACGAAGTCCCCACCAGGTACGGCCGGGACGCGGTTCGCGCAGGCGGCCCAGCCGTGTTTTCGCTTTTGGGAGAGGACGGTCGATGGTATCGCCAACCGATTCACACGACCAGCGCGCGGCGGGATTGTGGACGGGAATTCTGGTGCTCTTCATCCTTGTCGCTGGCGTTGGCTCGTTCGTCGTCGCCGCGTACAAATGGTGGCTGCAACCCCTCGCCTCGGTGCAGGGAGGGATCATCGATCAGTACTTCAACGCGATCCTGTTTGTCACGGCGGTTGCCTTCGTGGCGACCCATCTCTTCCTCGCCGCGGCGCTCATCCGGTACGCCGCGCGCGGGAAGCAGCGCGCCGCCTACTGGCACGAGCATCTGGGCGCCGAGCTGACCTGGACGATCGTCCCGGGGGTGGCCTTCATTGTGCTCGGCATCCTCGGAGTGTTCACCTGGTCGAAGATCTACAGCGCGCCCCCGTCCAACTCACAAGTGGTCGAAGTCACGGGCCGGCAGTTCTTCTGGTACGTCCGCTACCCGGGCCCCGATGGGGCGTTCGCCCGCACCGACACGAAGTTCATCTCCCAGAGCAACCCGCTGGGCCTCGATCCCGCCGACCCGGCCACGAAGACCAACGTCGTCATCCTGAACGAGCTGCACATGGTCAACAATCGTCCGATCGAGGTGCGCGTGCGGTCGGTCGACGTGATCCACAGCTTCTTTCTCCCGAACTTCCGTGTCAAGCAGGACGCGGTCCCCGGCCGCACGTTCGCGATCTGGTTTACGCCGGACAAGGAAGGGAAATACCAGATTGCCTGCGCCCAGTTGTGCGGCACAGGACACTATACGATGCGGGGCAGCGTGACGGTAGAATCGCAGGACGCGTTCGACCAGTGGCTCAGGGAGCAGGCGGCGCACTGAGGCCGCGATCTCGTCGATGAAGGAGCCCGAATGATGGAGACAGCAACCGGGGCGGCGGCCGTCCACGGCGTACACGAGGCGCACCACCCCGAGAGCTTCATCCGCCAGTACGTCTTCAGCCTCGACCACAAGATGATCGGCAAGCAGTACTATTTCGTCACGCTGTTCATGGCGATGGTGGGCGGCGCGCTGGCCATGCTCATGCGCTCCCACCTGGGCTGGCCGGAAAAGGGCATCCTCGATCCCGGCACCTACCTCGCCGCGGCGACGATGCACGGGACCGTGATGATCTTCTTCTTCCTGACCACGATCCTCACGGGCGCCTTCGGCAACTTCCTGATCCCGCTGATGATCGGCGCGCCCGACATGGCGTTCCCGTTCCTCAACATGCTGTCGTTTTGGACCTTCGTGCCCTCCGTCCTGATCCTGCTCGCGTCGTTTTTCGTGCCGGGAGGACCGGCGGGGAACGGGTGGACGTCCTACGCCCCGCTGTCGGCCCTCCCGGGGGCCTCCCCCGGCTCCGGGTTGGGTCAGACGCTCTGGCTCGTGGCGATCCTGATCCTGATGACGTCCTCGCTCTTCGGCTCGCTCAACTTTCTCACCACGATCATCAACATGCGGGCCCCCGGCCTGTCTCTGGGACGGCTCCCGCTCACGCTCTGGGGCATCTTCATCACCGCCATCCTCGCGCTGCTCTCGTTCCCGGTCCTCATGGCGGCGCTCGTGATGCTGCTCCTCGACCGAACGGCGGGCACGAGCTTCTTCGTCCCGGCCGGGCTGCAGATCGCCGGGAAGATCGTCCCCCACCAGGGCGGCGAGGCGCTGCTCTGGCAGCACCTGTTCTGGTTTTTCGGTCACCCCGAAGTGTACATCCTGATCCTGGGCCCAATGGGCATCGTGTCGGACGTCATCTCAACGTTCTCGCGCAAGCCGATCTTCGGATACACGGCCATGGTCCTCTCCATGGCCTCGATCGGGTTCTTGAGCTTTCTAGTGTGGGGACACCACATGTTCGTCAGCGGGATGAACCCCATCCTCGGCGCCACCTTCACGATCTCGACGATGATCATCGCCATCCCCTCGGCGATCAAGACGTTCAACTGGCTGACCACGCTCTGGCAGGGGCAGATCCGCTTCACCACGGCCCTGTTGTACGCCGTGGCGTTCGTCTCGCTGTTCGTGACTGGAGGACTGAGCGGCATCTTCCTCGCCGCGTCGCCGGTCGACCTGTATTTCCACGACACCTACTTCGTGGTGGCGCACTTCCACTTCGTGATGGCCGCCGCCGCGTTGTTTGCGATCTTCGCCGGGACCTACTACTGGTTCCCGAAGCTGTTCGGACGGATGATGAACGAACCGCTCGGCAGGATTCACTTCGTGCTGACCTTCCTGGGCATCTACGGCACGTTCTTCCCGATGCACTTCTTAGGAACGCACGGCATGAGCCGCCGGTTGTACACGCCGAGCACGTACCCCTTCCTGGCCAGTGTGCAGCCGCTCGACGTCTTCATCTCGTTGAGCGCCTTCGTCCTAGGCGCGGCGCAGCTCATCTTCATCTACAACTTCTTCTACAGCGCGCTCCGGGGCCCGAAAGCCGAGCGGAACCCGTGGCACGCGAACTCGCTGGAATGGACCGCGGACTCTCCGCCCCCGCACGGCAACTGGCCGGAAACGCCGGTGGTGTACCGGTGGCCGTACGATTATAGCGTGCCCGGGGCCGCCGAGGACTACCTGCCGCAAACGGTGCCGGTCGCCCTTACCCCTCAGGCCGCACATGGGGGCGGCGAGGGCGGATCCGCGTAGATGCCGACCGACCTGACCGTCCGCACGAGACCATCCGCCGTCCGGCGCACCGGCCCGCCGGGCGGGGCGCGAGATTTCGGCGGCGACGGCAGTGGTCTGCCGGGTGCAGCGCCGGCGGCGCCGGCGCACGTTGTCATGACGGGCCTCGCGTTCGCGCTCGCCGGCATCACGATGCTCTTCGTGGCGTTCACAACGACGTATCTCGGACACCTCCAGGCCAGCGAATGGCGACCCATTCCGCGCCCCTGGATCCTCTGGCCGGATACCGCCATCCTGCTCGCCAGCAGCGCCGCCGTAGAGTGGGGCCGGCGGCGGCTCAAAGTCGGGGATCTGGTGGGGCTGCGGCGGGGCCTCACGACCGGCGCGGCGCTGGGTGTGCTCTTCCTCGCCGGACAGTTGCTGGCGTGGCGGCAACTCGCGCAGCAGGGCGTGTACGTGTCGAGCCATCCGCACAGTTCGTTCTTCTACTTACTCACGGGCGCCCACGGGGCGCACCTCCTGGGCGGCCTCGTCGCGTTCGCGGTGATCTTGCCGCGGGCATGGCGGGGAGCGTTCGCGGCCCCGGCGGCCAATGCGGTCACGGCCACCTCGATCTACTGGCACTTCCTCACCGGGCTGTGGCTCTACGTGTTCGCGATCCTGTTCTGGGCGTAAATCGGGAAGGAGCGACGGCGGGGATCATGAGCGCGGTCGGTACGCGGGGGCAGCCTGTGCCAGACCAGGGACCTCGGAGCCTAGCGGAGCGCTGGAGCGGAGGGCATTCGCCGTGGGACGTCAGCTGGGGCAAGCTCATGATGTGGCTGTTCCTGATCTCGGACGCGATGACGTTTGCCGCGCTCCTCATCGGATTCTGGGTGGCGCGGCTGGGGAGCCCGGCATGGCCCAACCACCAGCCCGGTCTGATCAACCTGCATTTCGTCGCCGCCATGACCGTCGTCCTAATCTGCAGCAGCACCACGATGGCGCTCTCGGTGTACGCGGCCCGCCAGGGCGCGCGCCGCGCGGCGGTGTGGTTCCTGGGCGCGACGATCGCCGCGGGCCTGATCTTCGCCGGCATGCAGGCGACGGAGTGGACCCACTTCATCGAGGAGGGCGCGCGGCTCACTGGGAACCCGTGGGGCGTCCCCGCGTTTAGCTTCACCTTCTTCGTGATCACCGGGCTTCACGGCGCCCACGTACTGGGCGGCATCGTCTACCTGTGGATCATGGCCGACCGGATTGCGCGGGCGTTGTCCTCGGCGGAGGGTTTGGAAATCGCCGGACTCTATTGGGGATTTGTCGATCTCGTGTGGGTTTTCATCTGGTCGTCGATCTACCTGCTCTGATCGCGGGTCCACACGGCGGGGAGGCGGAGACAATGGCGCATGGACCGGCGGAGGCGACGGAAGGCGCGCCACAGGGCCTGACGCGGCTGTACCTGATGGCCTGGGCCGTGCTCATCGCCATCACGGCCATCGAGGTGAGCCTGGTCCTGGTGCTCAAGGTCTCGCCCGGCCTTCGCGTCTTCGTCCTCATCGTGCTCGCGTTGATGAAGGCGAGCCTGATCGGCGCGTATTACATGAACCTTCGCTTCGAGCGCCTGGCCATGGTCTATATCGCCGTCATCCCGCTCGTCCTGCTCGTCCTGATGCTCTCGTCCGTCGTGCCGGACGCGTCGCACCTGCTGCGCCGGCCGTAGACACGCTCACGGGCACGCCGGATCCAGCGCGGACCGGCTGATCGCCAACCCGATCGTCCCGTCGCTTGCCCGCAGCCACGTCAGCATCCCGACCACCTCGCCTCGCTGGTTCAGGACCGGCGATCCGCTGTGGCCGGGCTCGGCCTCCCGATCGAACTTGATGGAGAAGACCGCGGTGCCATCCTCCGCTTGTGCCAACTGCCGAACCGTCCCCGTCACGGACCACTCGTAAGGAAGAATCGTCCCAGACCGGAAGCCGAACCCGAGCACCCGCACCAGGTCGCCCGGGGCGGGCGCGGGGCCGAAGTGCAAGGCAGGGAATTTCGGCATGGGTCCTTGATGGGGCCGCCACCTCTCGACCCCGCCGTAGCTGAGGCCCGGCACAGGGATTTCAGGCGGCACCAGCTGGATGACCGCCACATCGCGGTGCGGTACGGCGCTCCCGCCCACCCTCGCCGGGAGCGCGCTCGCGCAAACGATCCGGCCGCTGAAGAACTCGCTGCCGGCCGTGGCGACAATCTGGAACTGGCGCGGGGAGGTACGCGCCTGCCCCAGCACATGGCTGTTGGTCACGGCTCGTCCGTCGGTTCCGACGAGAAATGCCGTTCCCGCGGCCTCGCTCTCGTAGCGCGACTGATACCCGCTCACGCCAAGCTTCATGATCCAGACCTGAACCACGCTCCGAGCGGGAGATTCCTGGGCGCTGACCGGCAGGGAAGCCGGGGGCGCGGCGAGACCCACCACGCAGGCCGCGACGCTCGCCAGCAGAGCGCGGTGCAGGTGCCTCCACCGAAACCCTGACCGCACGCGACGGTTCACGATGCGTCCCGCGGGGGCTGGGCCGGCGGTCCGACCGCCAGGCCGCGCCGGCGATCGAGGACCCGCTTTGCCTTGAAGGCCGTCCGCTCCAGGGATCCCGCCGGCACGATCTCCACCGCCGGCCCCACGAGCAGCACGTCACGGAGCGCGTCACGGACCCGCTCCGCGAGCCCGGGGGGGGGCTGCCCCGTGGCTTCGACGAAGACGGTGCACCGCTCGAGGCCTGTGGCGCCGTCGGTGTCGAGCTCCAGCCGGAACTCGTCGCTCAGTTCTGGGAACCCCCGCACCGTCTGCTCGATCTGGGCGGGATAGAACTTGGCGCCGCGATAGACGATCAGGTCGTCGTGGCGCCCCACGATGCCTCCGGGGGAGCGCGCGTGGGTACGCCCGCAGCGGCACGGAGACGGGTCGACGCGCGCGTAGTCGTTCGTCCAATACCGGATCATCGGGGTGGCGTCGCGCGTCAGGTGCGTGATGATCAGCACACCCAGCTCGCCGGGCGGGAGCGGCAGGCCGGTTACGGGATCGACGATCTCGATCAGGTAGTGATCTTCCGCCCAGTGCAGGCCGGCCTTCTCCGTGCACTCGCTCGCAAACGTCGGCGCGATCTCGGCGAGGCCATAGTAGTCGTACGCGTCGATCCCGAGCACCCGCTCCAGCCGGGCGCGCGTGCTCGGCAGCTCCGCTCCGGCTTCTCCGCCAAAGCAGCCGGCGCGTAACGCCAGCTCCGGCGGCCGGCCCGTCTCTCGCAAGCGTTCCCCGATGTACAGCCCAAACGAGGGGGTCGCCAGCAGCACGGAGGATCGAAGGCGCGTCATCATCTCGATCTGGCGCGGCGCCGGGGCCGTGCCGGCGGGGATGCAGAACGCGCCGATGCGGGCGGCCGCGTAGTGCACAGCCATGCCCGCCACCCACAGGCCGTAGGAGAAGGCGTTCTGCACGACATCGGCGGGCCGCGTCCCGAATGACCATAGCGTGCGCGCCGTATGATCCGTGATGACCTCGATGTCCGCGGCCGACCAGACCGTGTTCACGGGGTGTCCGGTAGTCCCCGACGAGGGGTGGAGCTCCCGCCACGCGGCCTGGGGCGCAAGCGCGTAGCGGCCACAGGGCGGGTGCGCGGCCTGCTCGTCGCGCAACTCTCCCTTCGTCACAAAGGGAAATCGGGCGATGTCAGACAACCGCTCGAGGTGCTGCGGCGCCGCCCCCGCCCGGTCAAACTTCTCGCGGTAAAATGGCGACCCGTCGTAGCAACGCGCGAGTTGCCGACGAAGCCGTTCCAGCTGCAGCGCGTCCAGCTCGCGGCGGGGCAGCGTCTCGAGGCCGCGATCCCAGAACTGATCGGCGACCTCCGCGGCGGTCATGCGTCCCCCAGGACCTCGCGGGCGATCATCGCGACGCTGGCGTTGGCCAGGACTGTGGGAACTTCCGTGATGCCGGCGACGGCCTGACGCATCGGGCGCGTGTACCCGATGCAGTCCATGACCACGGCGTGCGCCTTCGCCTCCCGGAGGACCTTCGCCGCGCTCTCGAGCCCCTCGGCGCCGCGGTAGGGCGACGCCGCGACCGCGATCACCTCTCCGAGTGGACCCCACCGGGCCTCCGCAGAGGCCTGTTGCGCCGGATCGGGGATGAGCACGCCGAGCCGCATCGCTTCGTGCCCGGCATCTCGCACGCCCTCGACCACGGCGCTCACGACGTGCCGGAGGACCCGCAGCGGGACCAGCATCGAGCCGCGCGGGCGAAGCGCGGGGAACTCGCCCGTGCACAGCAAGACGGTCAGGTCGACCTCGCGCGCCAACCGGTCGAGACAGACCTGCAGGCGCGGCTCCAGATGGCGCCGACCCAGCCGGACCTCGCGGCCGGTTCGCAGCCGGCTGACGAGGACCTCGTCACCTGGCTCAGGGCGCAGTTCCAGGACCTGGCCCTCGCTGAGATCATCGAGCGCGCCCGCCTGGATGATGCGGACGCCGGGGAGGGCCTGCTCGTACTCCTCGACCAGGTCGGTGCGAGGCGACTGTCCAATCGTGACCAGCCCGAGCGCCCGTCTCATCAGAGACTGGCCCAGGTCCGCGGCACGAACAATCGCTCCGCGGTTCGGATCGCGAACCGATCGGTCATCCCGGCGAGGAAATCGCACACGGCCCGAGGCACGGTGGATCGCCCCTCGTCGAGGAGGCGGCGAGCCTCCGCACCAATCTGTGTGGGGTGATCGACAAAGTAGGCAAACATGTCGATCAAGAGCCGCTGCGCCTTCTCCACCTCCTCCTTTGCCGCGGAGCCTTGGTAGACGACCTCGAACAGGAAGTCCTTCAACCCGTTCAGGGCGATCCGGACCTCTTCGGTCATGGCGATCCGGCCGGTGCCGGCCGAGCGGGCGACGATGTCGTTGACGGTCGTGTCGACCCACTGCCCCCGCGTCTGTCCCAACACCTCACGGACCGGCCGGGGGACATCGTCTTCCTTGATCAACTCCGCCCGGATCGCGTCGTCGGTATCGTGGTGCACGTAGGCGATCCGGTCGGCGACGCGCGCCAGCTGTCCTTCCACCGTCTCCGGACCGGTCTCGGGGACCGTCTCGTCCAGGTCAGGAAGGATCTCCAGGTCGCGCGGCCCCTTGGAGTGCCCCCCGATGCCGTTGCGAACCTCCCAGGTGAGGTTGAGCCCCTCCTGATAGCTGCCGTCGCGTGTGCGACGCCGCTCCACCACCTCCACCATGCGGAGGCTCTGCAGATCGTGCCGGAACCCGCCGTGCGCCGCCATCGCTTGGTTGAGCGCCTCTTCGCCGGCGTGTCCAAATGGGGGGTGGCCCAGATCGTGGCCCAACGCGATCGCCTCGGTCAGGTCCTCGTTGATCCGAATCGCCCGAGCGATCGTGCGCGCGATCTGGGCGGCCTCCAGGGTGTGGGTCAACCGGGTTCGATAGTGATCACCCTCGGGGGCGAGAAAGACCTGCGTCTTGTGCATCAGCCGGCGAAACGCTTTCGAGTGGATGATGCGATCCCGGTCGCGCTGAAACACCGTGCGCAGCGGATCCGGCGGCTCGGGGTGCACCCGTCCGCGGGAGCGCGCGCTCCGGGCGGCATGGGAGGAGAGCGACTGCTCCTCCCACATCTCCGTCACTTCACGCGGCAGCATCGGGGCGCGAGCCCCCGCGTTCCTACCGATCGCGCTCGGCCCGCGCCTGCTTCTCCTTCAACACCGCCTGCGCCGCCGACAGACGCGCGATCGGCACACGGTACGGAGAGCAGCTGACGTACGTGAGCCCGACCTTGTGAAAGAACTCGATGCTCTGGGGATCCCCGCCGTGCTCACCGCAGATGCCGAGCTCGATCTCCGGCCGGGACCTGCGGCCGAGGCGAACCGCCGTTTCGATCAACGCACCGACTCCCTTGGCGTCCAGGACCTGGAACGGGTTCTCGGGGAGGATCTTGCTGTTCACGTATTGCAGGAGGAACTTCCCCTCCGCGTCGTCCCGGCTGAACCCGAAGATCAGCTGGGTGAGATCGTTGCTCCCAAAGGAGAAGAACTCCGCCATCTCCGCGATCTCGTTGGCCACCACGCATGCCCTGGGGATTTCGATCATCGTGCCGAACTTGTACCCGACGCGGACGCCCTGCTCGTCCATGATCCGCTGCGCGAGCGGGCGGACGCGCTCCTCCACCACCCGCAGCTCGTTGGCGTGGCCGACGAGCGGGATCATGATCTCCGGATGCGCCCGAACCCCCTCCTTGGCCAGGATGCAGGCCGCCTCCAGGATGGCTCTGACCTGCATGTCGATGATCCCGGGCTAGAGGATGCCGAGCCGGATGCCGCGGAGGCCCAGCATCGGGTTTTGCTCGCGCATCCCCGCCACCGCGCGGAGGAGGCGTTCCTTCTCCTCCAGCTCCCTCGGATCGGTCCCCCGGACGCGCAGCTCGGTCACTTCCGCCAGCAGGTCGTCGTAGCGCGGGAGGAACTCGTGGAGCGGCGGATCGATCAGCCGGATCACCACAGGGAGGCGTGCCATCTCGCGCAGGATGCCCACGAAGTCCTGCCGCTGAATCGGCAGCAGCTGGTCGAGGGCGCGCTGGCGTTCCTCCGCCGTTTCGGCCAGGATCATGCGCCGGACGATGGGGAGCCGGTCCTCCTCGAAGAACATGTGCTCCGTGCGGCACAGCCCGATGCCTTCCGCGCCGAACTGCTTCGCCCGGGCGGCATCTCGAGGGTAGTCGGCATTGGCCCACACGCCCAGCCGGCGGACGTGGTCGGCCCAGCCCAGGAGCGTCTGCAGGTCCTGCTCTTTGCTCAGGTCGGGATCGATGGTGCGAATCGCGCGGCCGAATACCTCGCCCGTCGTGCCGTCGATGGAGATGGCGTCGCCCTGCCGGATGACCTGCCCGTCCACGCTGAACTGCTTGGCGTGCGGGTCGACGCGGATCGCTTCTGCGCCCGCGACGCACGGCTTGCCCAGCCCCCTGGCGACCACCGCGGCGTGGCTGGTCGCGCCTCCCCGCGCGGTCAAGATGCCCCGGGCGATCAGCATCCCGTGCACATCGTCGGGATTCGTTTCGGGGCGGACGAGGATCACGGCCTGACCGTTCGCGCCGATCTCGACCGCCGTATCGGGGTCGAACACCGCCATCCCGGTTGCAGCCCCGGGCGAAGCGTTGAGCCCGCGGGCCAGCAGCTTCCCCTCCCGCTCCGCCGCACCTTTGTCCTCGGGGTCGAACCGCGGCAGCAGCAGTTGGTAGATCTGTTCCGGCTCGACGCGCAGCAGCGCTTCCTCACGGGAAATGAGCTTCTCCCGCGCCATGTCGACGGCGACCTTCACCGCGGCCTGCGCCGTCCGCTTGCCGGCGCGCGTCTGCAGCATCCACAGCTTGCCGCGCTCGACGGTGAACTCGAGGTCCTGCACGTCCTTGTAGTGCCGCTCGAGCATCTTGGCGACGTCCTGGAACTGCCGGTAGACGCCGGAGAACTCGCGCTCCATCTGCGCGATCGGGTGCGGGGTCCTGGTTCCGGCGACGACGTCCTCGCCCTGCGCGTTGGGCAGGTACTCCCCGTAGAGCCGCTTCTCGCCCGTGGCGGGATTCCGCGTGAAGGCGACGCCGGTTGCGCTCTCGCCCCCCATGTTGCCGAAGACCATCGCCTGGACGTTCACGGCCGTGCCGAGGTCGTGGGGGATCTTGTTGAAGTTCCGATAGTCGACTGCGCGCTTGCCCATCCAGGAGTCGAAGACGGCGCGGATCGCCATCTCCAGTTGGACCCAGGGATCGGTCGGGAAGTCGAGTGCGCGTTGCCGCTTGATCAGTTGCTTGAACTCTCCGGCGATCGCCGTCAGGTCGTCCGCGGAGAGATCGGTATCGAGCCGGGCGCCGGCCTTCCGCTTGCGCGCTTCGATGATCTCCTCGAACCGCTCCCCCGGCACGTCGAGCACGATCTTGCCGAACATCTGGATGAACCGCCGGTAGGCGTCCTCCGCGAATCGCTCGTTGCCGGTGAGCGCGGCCAGGCCCCGCAGCGTCTCCTCGTTCAGCCCCAGGTTCAACACCGTGTCCATCATGCCCGGCATCGAGAACTTGGCGCCGGAGCGCACGGACACCAGGAGCGGGTTCGCGGGATCGCCAAACCGCTTGCCCATCTTCCGTTCCACCGTGCCGAGCGCGCGGCGCACCTCGTCCATGAGCCCCGGCGGGAACGTCCGTCCTTTCGCCTTGTACTGATTGCACACCGCCGTCGTGATCGTGAACCCGGGCGGGACCGGCAGGCCCACCCGGCTCATCTCCGCCAGCCCGGCCCCCTTTCCGCCAAGCAACTCCCGCATCGTCGCGTTGCCCTCTTCGAACAGCCAAATGCGCTTGCGGGCCGATGCCTTGCCCGACCGGGCCGGCCGGCCCGCGGCCCGGCGCGTTGTCCCGCCGCGGCGCGTCTTCGGTAGTTGTCGAATCGCCATCCCGTCGCCACCTCGCAGGATAGAAGCTAAAGCCTTTGGTACTTACGAAGTTCCGGAGGCCTTTCCTTCCCCAACGACCACGCGGGAGAGATCGGCGATGGGGCGCACGAGCGCGACCACCGCGGCGAGCAATGCGAGCCGGTTCCGCCGCACCGCCTCGTCCTCGACCATCACGAGCACATCGGTGAAGAACTGGTCGACCGAGTCTGCGACCGCGGCGAGGCACGAGAGGGCTTCCTCGTACCGACGCTCGGCCGCCAGCGCCATCGCCTGTGGCCGCAGCGTCTCCAGGTCGCTGTAGAGGCGACGCTCCGCCGGCGCCTCGAGCGCATCGGGGGTGACCCGGCCGTCGATCGCGGCAGGCAGGATCCGGGCCGCGCGGTCATACGCGGTGTAGAGCCGCGCGAACGCGGGATCCCGCCGAAACTCCCATAACGCCCGCGCCCGCGCCGCGGCGTCCGCGAGGTCGTCTGCGCCCGACGCCAGCGCGGCATCCACGGTGTCGTAGCTGATCCCCGAATCGATCAGGGTCACGCGGAGGCGCTGCACCAGCAACGCGATGACGGCGTCCACCACGTGGGTGCGGTGGAGTTCGGCGGCCGCCTCCGCCGAATACACCGGCGCCACCGGCACCGCCGGTGCGCCGAGCTTGAGCAGCTCGGGCTCCCACGGCAACTGGGCGAGAATCTCCCGAATCAGCGCGGCGACCGGCAGCCGCAGGTTGCGCTCCAGCACGATCGTGACGATGCCCTGGGCGGCCCGGCGGAGTCCGTAGGGATCCTCCGACCCGCTCGCTTCGAACCCGGCGTGCACCGCGCTCGCCAGCGTGTCGAGCTTATCGAGGAGGGCCAGCGCGGACCCGACGTCCGAGCGGGGGCTGAGTGGACCGCGGGGAAGGTACTGTTCGCGCAGCGCCTCCGCGACCGCCGTGGGCTCTCCGTCGAGCTGCGCGTAGATGCCTCCCATCACCCCCTGGAGTTCGGGAAGTTCCCGCACCATCTGGGTGACGAGATCCGCCTTGCTGAGCAACGCCGCCCTCTGCAGCTGATCGGTCTTCTCCCCACCGAGGGCGAGCAGGCTGCCCACGTGCGGAGCCAGCTGGACCAGCCGATCCGTCTTCGCCTTCATCGTCCCGAGCTTCTCGTGCACGATGAGCTCGGCCAGCGCCGGCACCCGCGCGGCCAGCGGAGCCTTGCGATCTTCGCGGAAGAAGAACTGGGCGTCGGCAAGCCGCGCCCGCAAGACCCACTCGTTGCCCTCGCGCACCGTTCGCAGCCCTCGCCCGCCGCCGTTGCGCAGCGCCACGAACGCCGGGAGCAGCCGGCCCCCCGCATCCTCGACGGCAAAGTACTTCTGGTGATGCTGCATGACGGTGATGAGCACCTCGCGCGGCAACGCGAGATACTCTCGGGCGAAGGAGCCGGAGAGCGCCTGCGGCCACTCCACCAACTGGACGGTCTCCTCGAGAAGGCTCCGGTCGAGAATGGGCAGGCCGCCCGCGCTCCGCGCTGCCTGCGAGACCAGCGCCACGATCCGCCGGCGGCGCTCCGCCGGGTCCAGCAGCACCCAATGCCGTTTCATCGCCACGTCGTAGTCGCGCGCGTCTTTCAGCACGATCGGGCCGGGGCTGAGGATCCGGTGGCCCAACGTGGTGCGGCCGGCCGGCACTCCCGCAAAGGCACACGGCACGATCTGGGCTCCGAGGAGCGCCAGGACCCAGCGCACGGGGCGGGCAAAACGCGTCTCGCCTGCGCCCCAGCGCATCGACTTCGGGAATGTCAGGCCGGAAGCGAGCGCGGGCAGGACCTCGGCGAGGGCGCGAAGGGCGGGGCCGCCGGGCGAGGTGAGGCGGGCGAAGACGTAGTCGCCCTGGGCGGTCTGCCGGCGCTCCAGGGCGGCGATCGGAACGCCTTGAGCGCGGGCAAAGCCCTCCGCGGCGCGCGTCGGGCTCCCGTCGGCGGCAAACGCCACGCGGCTCGCCGGGCCGCGGATCTCCTGCACGACATCATCCTGGCGCGGGGCCACCCCGTTGACGACGAGCACGATCCGGCGGGGAGTCGAGTACGCGGCGATCGTGCCGCCGGCGATGCGGGCCTTTCGGAGCGCGAGCGTCGCGGCCTCGGGAAGTTGCCGCACCGCCTGCCATGCGGCCGCCGGGGGGAGCTCCTCGGTGCCGATCTCGAAGACGAGCCGGGCCTCGCGGTCCCGGCTCCCGCGGCGCCGGCCGTCCCGGCGCCGCGCCGCCACCTTACGCGACATGAACGCGATCGCGCAACAGCGGCCAGCCCATCTCCTCCCGGCGCGCAAGGAAGAGTTCGGCGCATCGCCGGGCCAGGGTCCGGCACCGAGCGGTCAGGCCCGCCCGCTCGGCGACCCCGACTGCGCCTCGCGCGTCCAGCAGGTTGAAGATGTGGGAGCACTTCATCACGTACTCGTATGCGGGAAACGCTAGGCGGCTGCTCGCGCACCGCTGCGACTCGTGCTCGTACGTCTCGAAGAGCGACCGCAGCGTGGCGATGTCCGCCGTCTCGAACGCGTAGGTCGACTGCTCGAACTCCTCCTGGCGTCGAACTTCCCCGTAGGTCACCCCCGGCGCCCAGGCCAGCTCATACACGTTGTCCTTGCGCTGGATGAACTGCGCGATCCGTTCCAGTCCGTAGGTGATCTCCGCGGAGATGACGGCTAGATCGAGGCCGCCGACCTGCTGGAAATAGGTGAACTGGCTGATCTCGATTCCATCAAGGAACACCTGCCAGCCGAGGCCGGACGCCCCCAGCGTGGGTTGCTCCCAGTCGTCTTCCAGGAATCGCAGGTCGTGATCGGCGAGCACGATGCCGAGGGCATGGAGGCTGTGCACGTACAGGTCCTGCACGTCGCTGGGGGCCGGCTTCAGGATTACCTGGTACTGAAAGTAACGGCCCAACCGGTTGGGGTTCTGGCCGTAGCGGCCGTCGCTGGGGCGCCGGCTCGGCTGCACGTACGCGACTTTCCAGGGCTCCGGGCCGAGCGCTCGGAGAAAGGTCGCCGGGTGCATCGTTCCGGCCCCCATCTCCATGTCGTAGGGCTGTTCGATCACGCAGCCTCGAGCGTCCCAATACCGCTCCAGGGCGAACACGATCTCTTGAAACGTCATCCGTCCCTCCTCGGCGCGGCGTTCCATCATTGTTCCGGGACGAATGGACGCACCTGCCCGACGCAGATTAGCCGATGCCGAGGGGCTCTTCCTCCCGATCGCGCGCCAGAGGCACGGAGCCGAGAATCGTCGCGACCGCCAGCGCCGCGAGCCCGGCCACCGCCCAGGTGATGGGAAGCTCGATCACGCGGTCTTCGGTGTGGATACGCACGACGTTGCTGCGCCCCGGCCGGATCGCACGCCTGGCTTCATCGATCGCCGAACCGAACTGGGAAACGGCGCGTTTCGTGCGCTCCAGATCGATCTCCATGGAACCACCTCCGCACGCCTATCTTACCACGGGGACGTATGGTCCAACGTGGCCGGCTGTGTCGGGACACGACTGTTGACGAGCCTTGACAGCACTGAGGTATGCTTCGATAATCGTGGTGGTACCCCGTTTAAGAAACAAACTCCACGGAAGGAGCCCAGCGATGTCAACCAAGATCTTTGTCAATTTGCCGGTCAAAGACTTGGAACGCTCCAAGGCGTTTTTTTCGAAACTTGGATACTCCTTTAACCCCCAGTTTACGGACGACAAGGCCGCGTGCATGGTGATCGGTGACGACATATACACGATGCTGCTGACG
>JACXTT010003853.1_pt1 | contig 22698 bp, 19 predicted proteins | sample 9270951 | NCBI WGS metagenome assembly JACXTT01 (sample SAMN15532306, study PRJNA645909) | rock metagenome | isolation source: weathered quartz diorite | place: Puerto Rico | collected 2017-06-21
TGCTCCAGCCAGTCCACCGATTCGGCGTCCAGGTGGTTGGTCGGTTCGTCGAGCAGCAGCATGTCGGGGCGCGACAGCAGCAGGCGGCACAGCGCCACGCGGCGCTTTTCGCCACCGGACAGGTTGCCGACCTTGGCGTCCCACGGCGGCAGGCGCAGCGCATCGGCGGCGATATCGAGCTGCAGTTCGGCGTTGTTGCCGTCACTGGCGGCCAGGATCGCCTCGTACTTGGCCTGGTCGGCGGCAAGAGCGTCAAAGTCCGCATCCGGCTCGGCATAGGCGGCGTAGATCTCGTCCAGCTTCTTGCGGGCCTCGAACACGCCACCGAGCGCGGCTTCCACCGATTCCCGCACGGTCTGCTCGGGATCGAGCTGCGGTTCCTGCGGCAGGTAGCCGATGTTCAGGTTCGGCATCGGCGTGGCTTCGCCTTCGATCTCCTTGTCCAGGCCAGCCATGATCTTCAGCACCGTGGACTTGCCCGAGCCGTTCAGGCCCAGCACGCCGATCTTGGCGCCGGGGAAAAAGGACAGCGAGATGTCCTTCAGGATGTGACGCTTGGGCGGAACGATCTTGCCCACGCGGTTCATGGTGAAAACGTACTGAGCCATGGAGTGCGGTGTCCGTGCTGTGCGGGAATTTTGGGAATGGGCGGAGTTTAACAAAGCAGGTGGCCGCCGGTCTGCGAAATGCCTGCGCGCCCGGTACAATTAAGAGTTCGCCGTAGCGCTAACTCATTGATTTCATTCGCCCATGAGCAAACCCGCCCTGACCCTGAAGTTCAAGTGCAAGAAGTGCACGAAGCCCGTCACGCTGTACCTGCAGAAGACCTCGGCCTGCTCGCATATCACGCCTTACCAGGGCTTCTGCAAGTGCGGCGAGCTGATGCGCCACGCCACCGGCGACAAGGACGCCGTGGAGTCCTTCGTCAATTCGCTGGACAACAGCTGGATACACCACCATCACCACCACCACTGATCCGCACGCGGTGAACGGAAATACCTGGCAACCATCCGCGAAGGACCCGATGCGCTTCCTGGGCGGCTACCCGCCCGGCGTGCTCGACCAGGTGCGCGAGCTGGCCGCGGCCGGCAAGCTCGGCGATCATCTCGCACGCCGCTATCCGGACCGCCACAACGTACAGACCGACCGCGCGCTGTACGACTACACCACTGAACTGAAGCAGGAATACCTGCGCAGCGCGCCGCCACTGCACAAGGTTGGCTACGACGCGCGCCTCGATTCCGCGCACAAGGCGCTAGGCCTGCATACCGCGATCTCGCGCGTGCAGGGCGGCAAGCTCAAGGCCAAGAAGGAACTCCGCGTGGCGTCGCTGTTCAAGGACGCGCCGCCTGAATTCCTGCGCATGATTGTCGTGCACGAACTCGCCCACCTGAAGGAGCGCGAGCACGACAAGGCCTTCTACCGGCTGTGCGAGCACATGGAGCCGCGCTACCACCAGCTGGAGTTCGACACGCGGCTGTTCCTGGCATGGCGCGAAATGGAGAAGGCCGGCGCCACGCGGCCGGACTAGGCTCACAAGAAGCCGATGGAGAACCACGGCACAAGCGTCAGCAGCAACAAGGCAATGCACAGCGCCGCCATATGCGGCCAGACGCGCGGCATCGCGACGTCCGGCGACACGCGCCCGATTGCGCAGGCGGCATAGAAGCCCACGCCAAACGGGGGCGCAAACAGACCCAGCCCCATCGCGAAGATCACCACCATGGCGTAATGCACCTCGTGCACACCAACCAGCTTCGCAATCGGAAACAGCAAAGGCCCGAACAGCACGATGGCGGGAATGCCCTCGAGCAGGCTGCCGAGGATGACAAAGGCCAGCGCCGATACCAGCAGGAAGCCGGTCTTGCCGCCAGGCACGGCAGACATGATCTGCACCAGGTCCTGCGCAAAACCAGACTGGGTCAGCGCCCAGGCCATCGTGGTGGCACAGCCAACAATCAGCAGGATCGCGCCTGACAGCGATGCGGTGTCCAGCAGCATCGGGTAAATCTTGCGCCAGTCGAACTGCCGATATACCAGCACCCCCGCCAGCGCGGTGTAGAAGATGCCGATGGTCGACACCTCCGTGGCGGTCGCCACGCCCTCCACCACGGCAGTGCGGATGATGACCGGCAACGCCAGCGCGGGCAGCGCTACCAGCAGGGACCTGAGCAGCGTCGCTCGCGGCGGCCGCGCCAGGCCGCGCATATCCTCCTTGCGCGTCTGGAACCACACCACGCACGCCATCATCACCAGTCCGACCACCGCCGGCATCAGCCCGCCGATAAACAGCGCGGTGATCGACACACCGGTCACCGACCCGACTGTGATCAGCACAATGCTGGGCGGGATGGTTTCCGACATCGCGCCCGATGCCGACAGCAGTCCGATCAGGTCGCCGTCTTTGGCGCCGCGCTGCTTCATTTCGGGAAACAGCGCCGGCGCCACCGCGGCCATGTCCGCAGCCTTGGAGCCGGAGATGCCTGAGACGATGTACATCGCCCCCAGCAGCACATACTGCAACCCGCCGCGAAGGTGGCCGATCAGGTTGGCGAGGAAGTTGATCATCGCGCGCGCCAGGCCGGTCATCTCGATCAGCCCGCCCAGGAAGATGAACAGCGGCACCGCCAGCAGGATCAGGTGGGACATGCCTTCCTGCATGCGGTTGGGGATGATAGACAGGGGCGTTGCCGTCGACAACGCCAGGTAGCACAGCGTGGACAAGCCAAAGGCAAAGGCGATGGGCACGCCGATGGCCACGCACAGGACCAGCATCAGCAGGAAGAAGATCACCAGGTTGGCATTGCCCAACGCCATCAGTAAGGGCGACATCAGGTACAGCACCCCGCCGCCGGCAGCCACCAGCAGGCCGCTGAGCGCCACCTGCTTCCGGCTCGACCGTCGGAGCAGTTGCGTGGCTGCCGTCACCAGCATCAGCACGGCCCCGACCAGGACCGCGCTGGCGCGCCAGGCTTCGCTGACCTCCAGCGTTGGCGTCGATACGTCCAGGTGTTCGGTCAGGTGCTCCCACGCAGGCCAGGCCAGCAACAGCAGGAACGCCATCACCAGCCACATGCCGAACGCGTCCACCCAGGCGCGCGTTGCGGGCGACAGGTCCTTGATGAAGGTGGTGAGTTGCATGTGCGCGCTGCGATGCAGCGCAATGATGGCGCCGAGCATCGCCAGCCAGACGAAGAGAATGCTGGCCAGTTCCTCCGTCCACGGGATTGGCGCGTGCAGCGCGTAGCGCGCGAAGGCCCCGCTCCCAAGGATCAGAATTTCGGCCAGCACGATCAGCGCCGCCGGCAATTCCACCATGCCGGCGAGGAGCCGGCTCCAGCGGCCTCTGGCTGGCAGTGGCGTACAGGCGGCAGACGTGGGCAGGGGTTCGGCAGTGTGCCGCATCGATGCCTCCGGTTGCGTGGGGTTCATTCCGGCCCCGCCCTTTAGGTCAGCCGGCCGGTGTACTTTTCCAGCGCCGACCACGCATCCTCGCCGTACTTCCTGCGCCATTCCGTGTAAAAGCCCGCGCTTTGCAGCAGGTTGCGGAATGGTGCCGGATCCGGCCGGTTGAAGGTGACGCCATAGCGAGCCATCTCCACCTGCGCTTCGGCATTGACGCGCGCGATATCCTCGCGCTGCTTCAGTGCCGCAGCGGTGAAGTGGGTGGTGAGCGCTGCCTGCACTTCCCCAGGCAGCGCCTGGAACTTCTTCGCGTTGCCGAAAATAAAATGGCCATCCCAGGTATGCCCGGTAAGCGAGCAGAACTTCTGCACTTCATAGAGCTTGCCGCTGCGGATCAGTCCGAGCGGCGTCTCCTGGCCATCGACCACCCGGGTCTGCAGCGCCGAATAGAGATCGGCAAATGGTATGACCGTCGGCGCCGCGCCCAACGCCTTGAACATGGATACCCACAGCGGAATCGCCGGAACCCGGATCTTGAACCCCTTCAGGTCCGCGGGCGTGTTCACCGGCCGGCTTGCCGACGTGATGTTGCGATAGCCGTTGTCCAGGCCTTTCTCGAACACATGCAGGTTCACCTTGCGCAGCAAGCCGCGCACATAGGCGCCCAGGTCGCCGTCCATAGCGGACCACACAGTGGCGTAGTCCTTGAAGGCAAAGGCGATGCCGTTGATGCTGGCGGCCGGCACCCGCGTCTGCAGGTTGGTACTGGCCGTCGACATGAAATCGATGGCACCGGCGAGCGTCTGCGAGACCATGTCCGGCTCGCTGCCGAGCTGGCTGTTTGGATAGATCTGCAGGTCGACTTTGCCGCCGGTGTCCTTGCGGATAGCCTGCGCGGCTTCCACGATGCGCAGCGTGCCCGGGTGGTCCGCCGGGAAGGCGGTGCCGTATTTCAACCTGATGGTGGCGGCCTGGGCAAGCACGCATCCCATCGGCAGCGTCATGGCGATGCTGCCGGCGGCAAGCGCGCCAAAACGGCGGCGGGTGAACAGGTTGGCCATGGTGAGGTTGTCTCCTTGTGATCGGGTGGGGATGGCTCAGAACGACAGCAGCGCGGCGGCGCCGCCAAGGCGCAGCACCGCCAGGTGGCGGGCAAGCCGGGCGGCCAGCGGAGGCGGCCACGGCTCGCTGCCAAAGACCGCGGCATGCGCCAGCGTCGCACGGATGGCGTCAGGATCGCTGTGCGCGGCACGCAGGCGTGCTGCCAGCGCAGGCGCGCCGGGATCGTGGAAGGCAAGCGCCTGGCCGCTGTCGCTGCGCTCGTCGCGCAGGCAATGCAGCCAGGCCGCGAGCGCCCGCTCCAGGTATGGTCGCTCGACCCCGGCGCTGGCGCGCAAGGCGGGCAGCCACCGCACCGGCACCTTCTGCGTGCCGTCTGCCGCAATCTGAGCGGTGCGATGCTCGAGCGCGGTATTGCGGAAGCGGTGCAGCAATGCCTCGCTGTAGCGGCCGACGTCATACCCCGGCGGCGCTTGCACGGTCGCCCGCAGGTCCGCCATCACGCCGGTGGCGAAGGCGCCGACGAGCGGATCGGCCATGGCGTCGGCAACGGTCTCCAGGCCGCACAACTGCCCGGCATAGGCGATGGCCGAGTGCGTGCCGTTGAGCAACTGCAGTTTCATGGCCTGGAAGGGACGGACATCGCCCGTCAACAGCGCCCCGCCCGCCTCCCATGCCGGCCTTGGTCCCGCAAAGCAATCCTCGATGACCCATTGCGTGAACGGCTCGCAGACGATGGCGGCCTCGTCACGCAAGCCCAGCCGCTCCAGCACTTCATGGCGTGATGCCGGGGTGGCGGCCGGCACGATGCGGTCCACCATGGTGTTGGGCAATGCCACCTCGTCGCGCACGCGCCGGGCCAGCGGCGGATCGATCAGCGCCGCGTACTGCGCCAGCAACTTGCGCAGCGCATCGCCGTTGCCGGACATGTTGTCGCAGCACACGATGCTGAGCGGCGCCCCGGCAGGCCGGCGGCGCAGGCCCGCGGCCAGTACGCCGAGCGTGCTCCTGGGCGTGTCCGGATGGGCCAGGTCATGCCGGATATCGGCGTTGCCGGTATCGAGGTCAGCGCTGGACGGATGCTGGCAGTAGCCCTTTTCCGTCACCGTGCAGGTCACCACGGGAATGCCCGGGTCCGCCAGCGCGCCGATCACCTGGGCCAGCGCGTGCGGTGCATACCAGGCCTGCACCACGGCGCCCACGATGCGCGTAGTGGCCGCCGCGCCTTCACGCTCGGTCACCGAATACAGGTAGTCCTGCGCCGCCAGCGCCCGGGGCGTACGCGGCTCCCTCAGGCTGACGCCGACAATGCCCCAGCGTGCATCGCCTGCGCAGATCGCCGCCTCCGTGTACAGCGCCTGATGCGCGCGATGAAACGCGCCGAGACCGAGATGGACCACGCCGCGGGACAAGCGGCTGCGGTCGTATCCGGGCAGGCGCACGTCGGCGCGGGCGCTGCCACAGGTGCGTTGCGTCAGCCTCATGAGCGGTACCTCGGCATCTCTGTTGGCCGCAGCTTGCGTGCACCCGGCGTTGTCTCCATGCGGTGCAAAGTAGCACGCGGGAACCGTGCGTCATGTGCAGTCCTGTCGCGATTCAACTGCAGCAGGCGCTGCATTTCATTGCAGAATCGGCCGTACTCCGCCCCACCCACCACGCTGTACTCTGGGTCGCATCCACACCGATGCAGGCGCTGCGCGAACTAGCGCCCCATCGGGCCACTTCCATGACGATCCGGCCGGAGCCAGCCTTGAAGATCGAACAGATACGAACCATTGTCACCTGCCCCGGCCGCAACTTCGTGACGGTCAAGGTGATTACCGATGAAGGCGTGTACGGGCTGGGCGACGCCACGCTCAACGGCCGCGAGCTGGCGGTACGCGCCTACCTCGACGAGCACGTCGTCCCCTGCCTGGTCGGCCGCGACCCGCGCAATATCGAGGACATCTGGCAATACCTCTACCGCGGCGCCTACTGGCGGCGCGGGCCGGTCACGATGACTGCCATCGCGGCCATCGACATGGCGCTGTGGGACATCAAGGCCAAGCTGGCCGGCATGCCCGTGTACCAACTGCTTGGCGGCAAGAGCCGCCAGGGGCTGATGGTGTACGGCCATGCCAATGGCCGGGACCACAGCGAAGCCATCGATGCCGTGCACAAGCACATCGAGGAAGGCTACAAGGCGATTCGCGTCCAGTCGGGCGTGCCGGGCCTGTCGAAGGTGTATGGCGTCGGCAAGCAGCAGGGCCACTACGAACCTGCGGAAAAGGGCCTGCCGCCTGAGGAGCCCTGGGACACCTCGCTCTACCTGCGTCACACGCCGGAACTGTTCCGCAAGGTGCGCGAAGCAGTCGGCTTCGAACCCCATCTGCTGCACGATGCGCACCACCGGCTGACGCCTATCGAGGCGGCCCGCCTTGGCAAGGAACTGGAACCCTGCAACCTGTTCTGGCTCGAGGACGCGACGCCCGCCGAGAACCAGGACGCATTCCGCCTGATACGCCAGCACACCACCACACCGCTGGCGGTGGGCGAGGTCTTCAATTCCATCTGGGATTGCAAGGACCTGATCAGCAACCAGCTGATCGACTACATCCGCGCCACCATCGTCCACGCGGGCGGCATCACGCATGTGCGGCGCATTGCCGATTTCGCCGCGATGTATCAGGTGCGCACCGGCTTTCATGGCGCCACCGACCTGTCGCCGGTGTGCATGGCCGCCGCGGTCAACTTCGGGTTGTGGGCGCCAAACTTCGGCATCCAGGAGCTGATGCCGCACAGCCCCCTCACCGACGAGGTGTTCCCGCACAACTATCGTTTCGAAGACGGCTATCTCGTCATGGACGAAGTGCCGGGCCTGGGCGTCGACATCGACGAGACCCTGGCCGCGAAATATCCGTACGAGCGTGCCTACCTGCCGGTGGCGCGCCTGCGCGACGGCTCGATGTGGAACTGGTAGTCCGTCGCCCAAGCCCCAGGAACTAGGATCCGGTATGTTGAGCGTCGTCGTCGACCAACCGAACAGCATGGCCGTGTGCGAGCGGCCTACCCCCGATCCCTCCGGGGGCGAAGTCCGCGTGCGCGTGCGCTATGCCGGCATCTGCGGCTCGGACCTGCATATCTTCCGCGGCAAGAATCCGTTTGTGGCCTACCCGCGCATCATCGGCCACGAGTTCGTGGGCCGCATCGATGCGGTCGGCGCCGGCGTCGGCGCGTCACGCATCGGCGAACTGGTGGTGGTGGATCCGGTAATCAGTTGCGGCCACTGCCATGCCTGCCGGATCGGCCGGCAGAACGTGTGCAGCCGGCTGCAGGTGATCGGCGTGCACCGCGACGGCGGCTTCAGCCAGTATGCGTGCGTCCCGGCGGGCAACGCCTACCTCGTTCCGGATGGGCTGGCGGCGAGGAGCGCCTCGGTGATCGAACCGTTTGCCGTGGCGGCCAACGTGGCCCACCGCACCGGTGTGCTGGCTGAAGACATAGCGCTCATCTATGGCGCCGGGCCGGTCGGGCTCAACCTGATGCAGGTGCTCAAGCGCGTGTACGGCGTGCGGACCTTCATCACCGACCACGTTGACGAGCGCCTTGCGCTGGCGCGCGGTTGCGGCGCGGAAGAGGACGAGATCATCAACACCTCGCGCGAGCCGCTCGAGCAGGCGCTGGCCCGGCGCGGCGTGGAAGGCGGGCCGACCCTGATCTACGACGCGGTCTGCCACCCGTCGATCCTGGAAGAGGCGGTGCGCATTGCCGCCCCGGCGGGCCGCATCGGCGTGCTGGGTTTTTCCGCGGCGCCGTCGGCGATCCCGCAGCAGGAGCTGACCAGGAAGGAACTGACGCTGTACGCCTCGCGCCTGAACTGCGCAATGTTCCCGACCGTGATCGACTGGATCTCGCGCGGCCTCGTGAACCCGGGCCACATCGTCACGCATCGGGTTGACTTCCGCGAAGTGGCCAGCGCGTTCGACCTGGCCGAACGCAATCCGCGCGAAAGCTGCAAGGTGCTGCTCGATTTCGGTGAGCACGCCTGATACGAGTGCGAGATTCCGACAAGCCCTCGCCCGGTTTAAAGGCGACGCTATTTCGCTGACAGCCATGTTGATGCAGCATGCTGCGGGTCCGTACGGAAATGCGAAGTGTCCTATCGAATCGCCATTGGCGACACGGGACACTTGAGGCCGTCATCGCACAGCGGTGACCGGGCGTGGAACCCCGAATGCACTAATCGAACGGCCTGAGCAGGCCGTTCGATTCGCGTACGCGAGCCATTTTCCTCTATGGCGGGCGGACACGAGGCAGCCGCAAGGCTGGTCGGCTAGTGCACCGGTTCCACCCTCGTCGTCAGGCCCGCCACCCCTACCCCGATACGAGCGGCAGGCCTTCAACCAACGATGGAGGTCATATGTCCACGATTGTTGTATCCGCAGCGAATTACAGCCTGGAACAAGTCAGTGCAGGCCTTGAAGGCGTTCTCGACTTGCTGGAGCAGCAAAGCGAGCAATCGGAGAAATGCTTCAACGCGTTCTGTCTGCTTGGCTTGCTGAAGGCGCAGCTGGAGTGTGTGCTGGCGGATCGGATGGCGGTGAAATAGTAGGCATGCCCTTCTGACGGCGTTGTCGGAAGGTCCGCTGCTGCAAGGTCGTTGCCGGCCATTATGGGAAGGAGGCCCGAGAGTGAAGAACAGGTATCGCCACACAGACGGCGGCCTCAAAAACGTGTGGCTGGTCGATGGCGATGAAATCCGCAAGACGCCTTATGGCCAGGGCGTGTCCATCGAGAATCTGGACGGCCTTTGTGTTGCCATCTGCCTCGCGTTAGCGAAGAAGCCGTCCCCATTGACCGGCACGGAGTTTCGCTACATCCGCAGCGCCGGGTTACTCCAATCGCAAGCAGGACTGGCAACGCTGCTCGGCAACAACGAGCAAGCCGTTGCCCGCTGGGAAAAGACCGGCAAGGTGCCACGCTGGGCCGACAAGCTGGTACGACTCCTTTACCTGGCCCAGGCGGAAGGCAATGCGCCGATTGCCTCCGCCATTGCGCGGATCAACGTCATCAAGCGGGCCGAGAAGCAGAAGATTGTGCTCCGAACCGCAAACTCCGGATGGGCCTCGGAGGTCGAATCGCAGGGCCACGACCAAGGCGTCGCGGCATAAGAAGCGGGCTACGCGTTCACATAGCCCCAACCCCCTATCGCGACAACACCCACGTCGTCAACGTCTTCAGGTCCGCCTCTTCTAACTGCGGGAACCCCGGCATCGGCACCTGCCCCCACTTGCCGCTGCCACCGCTGCGAATGCTTTGCATGACCTTGGCTGCGGCATCGCTATTGCCGGCGTACTTCGCCGCGACATCATGGAAGGCCGGTCCCACCACCTTCTTGTCCACGGCGTGGCAGGCAGTGCACTGGTTAGCGCCGAGCAGCGCCTCCGCGGTGCGCGGCGCCGTGGAGGCCGCTGGCGCGGCCGGCGCTGCGGCGGCCGCTACGGGTGTTGCGCTGCCGCGCTCCGCGCCATAGGTCTTGACGAGGTAGTCGACGATGGCCGGCATGTCTTCGTCGCGCAGCGGCGCGCCGAAGGGCTTCTTCATCTTCTTGACGGTGGCGTCCCAGTAGGCGCGCGGCGAGGTCTGCGGTTGCGTCTCCGCGTACTGCGCGGAGTGGCAGGTCATGCAGTTCTGCTGGACCAGCCGGTAGCCGGGCAGATCGCTGGGACGATAGGCGGCGGTTTCCGCGGGCAGGGTGATCTCCAGCGCCATGACCGGCAGGGCGAACGCGGCAAGCGCGGCGGCAATCAGAGGCTTGATGTTCATGATGTCCCCCTCCCTCAGACCGCGGTGACGCGCGTGGTTTCGACCACGTTGCGCATATAGCCCGGCGGGTTCCACAGCGCCTCCAGTGGCTGGCTCTGTCCGGTCCGGTTCACGGCGCGCACGCGCAGGTCGAGATTGCCGCGGCGCGGCGGACGCAGCACGGCCGTCCATTCGCGGAACGAGTAGCGGCCCAGGTCCTGGCCGAGCTTTGCCGATTGCCATGATCGGCCGCCATCCGGCGAGAAACCGACTTCGGCTATACCGTAGCCGCCGTCGAAAGCGATACCACGGACCACCGTCTCGCGGCCGGCAGGCACCCTGCCGCCGTCAGTCAGGCTGGTGATGAACGAACGCACGTTGAAGCGCCCGATCGGCGTGGTGGCCGACGGCGCCGTACCGGGTGCCACGCAGGCGCACGGGTTCGCCGGGACGCGGTAGGCCGATGCCATCCAGAAACCATCGAACACTTTGTCCACGACCTGAATGTCCGACAGATGCTTGACCCAGTACGTGCCGTAGTGCCCCGGCACCACGAGCCGCAACGGATAGCCATTGAGCATTGGCAGATCCGCGCCGTTCATCGCCCAGGCGAGCATCACCTCGCCGTCGAGCGCGTGATCGATATTCAGGGCCTTGACGAAATCCGGGCTGCCTTCGAGGGGCGGATTGTCGAGGCCATTGAAAGTCACCTGCACGGCTCCCGGCTGCACGCCGGCCTTCTCCAGTACCTTCTTCAACGGCACGCCGGTCCAGCGCGCGTTGCCCATCGCGCCGTTGGCCAGCTGGCCGCCATTGACGCGCGGATCGAAGAAGCCACGGCTGTTGCCGGAGCACTGGTTCACCGCCACCAGTTCGACCGGGTCGGCAAGGGTCTTCAGTTCCGCCAGCGACAGCTCAAGCGGCGTCTTCACCTGACCGCCAATGCGCAGGCGGTAGGCATGCGGATCGATCGAAGTCGGGATGCCGCTCCAGTGGTAGCGCACGAAGAAGGCGTCGTTCGGGGTAAGGATGCCCTCGTTGAACACGCCGAACGGCGTCTCCAGCTGCGGCGGGCGGCTGGTCAACAGGATCAGCGGGCGCTTCTGCGGGAATGCGACCAGCTCGCGCTCGCCATTGGCGAAGGGCAGGGTGACCTTGCCGGGCGTGGCGGCGAACGCGTCGAGCGCGGTGGCGCCAAGCGTGGCCTGGGCCATCAGGGCGCCGGCTCCCTGAAGGAATTTGCGCCGGCCCGAGGCGCGACCGCTGCTAGGCATGTCGGGCGAATTCATTGTCTGCTCCTGTTGTTCTGGATCTGAAGTCCACTTTAGGACGAGGGTGACGGATTTTCACTAGCAGACGGGGGGCGCGTATAACGCGTTATTTCGGTAAGGGTTATCGGGGAAACGGATGGGCGAACGAAGGGACGGCCCACGGGCGAACAAGAAAGCAACGAAATCGCCACAATTGCAGCAAATTGCTTACAATTGACGGAAGGAACGACTGCCAGACGGTCGTCGCACTGGGTCCGCGACAGCTTGCCCACTGTTGGCGCAGCCATGAACAAGCCAAGAACAATAAGGTATGGCCACACTGATTCCCGCGCTTGGCTCGGTCACGTCGCGCATGACCGGTGGTGAAAGGCGCTTCGCCGAGCGCCTGGAGGCAAAGCTGGAGGACGACTACCTGTGCTGGTATGACGTCGCCATTGGCGAAAAGACACGGCATCCGGATTTCATTGTCTTTCACCCCAGTCGCGGGTTGCTGATCCTCGAAGTCAAGGACTGGCGCCTGGACACCATCCGCGAGATCGACCAGCGCAACGTCACACTATTGACCGAGCGCGGGCTGGTTCACGAGCTGAACCCGCTGGAGCAGGCACGGCAGTTCATGTTCTTCGTGACCAATCTGCTGGAGTGCGATCCGCAACTGGTCTGGCCCGTGGGATCCCGCAAGGGCAAGCCCTTCTTCCCCTATGGGCACGGCGTGGTGCTGGCAAATATCAGCCGCGCGCAGTTCGACAAGACCAATCTCGGCGAAGTCCTGCCACCGCATCTTGTGATCTGCCAGGACGAGATGTACGACAGCGTTGATGCGGAGGCCTTCCAGCAACGCCTGTGGGAGATGTTCCCCGTCAAGTTCACCTTCAAGCTGTCACTGCCCCAGATCGATCGGATTCGCTGGCATCTTTTTCCGCAGATCCGCATGCCGGAGCAGCGCAGCCTGTTGCCCGAGGATGCCGCGGACGCGCAGGAAATGCCTGACATCCTGCGCGTGATGGATTTGCAGCAGGAGCAATTGGCGAGAAGTCTCGGCGAGGGTCACCGAGTCATCCATGGGGTGGCGGGATCGGGCAAGACGGTCATCCTTGGCTACCGGGCGGAACACCTCGCCAAGATGGTCAATCGCCCCATCCTTGTCCTCTGTTTCAACCGGACACTGGCCGCCAGACTGGCCGCTACCATGGAGGAGAAGGGCATCGAGGACAAGGTCCACGTTCACAATTTCCATTCATGGTGCTCGCGACAGCTGAAGGCTTTCAACGTCGATGAGCCGAAGGGCCCGCGAAACGAAGTATTCTTCGATGCAATGGTCGAACACGTGATTCGTGGCGTCGACAGCAAGGCAATTCCCTCCGGGCAATACGATGCCGTGCTGATCGACGAAGGACACGATTTCCGTCCGGAGTGGTTCAAGCTCATCGTGCAGATGGTAAACCCCGAGAGCAACTCGCTGCTGGTGCTGTATGACGACGCCCAGTCCATCTACGGAGGTACCAGGAAGCGGAAATTCACCTTCGCGAGCGTGGGAATCAAGGCATCGGGCCGGACCAACATCCTGAAGCTGAACTATCGCAATACGCGGGAGATCCTGCGCGTCGCGCGGAAGTTTGCCGATGAGCTGCTGGCGCCGAAGGAAGCTGAGGAAGACGAAGCGCCAACCGTACAACCAGTCGCCGCCGGGCGCCAGGGACCGAAGCCGTTGTTGCTCGAGCTACCGACGCTGCACGACGAAGCCAATCGCATCGCGGAAATTCTGCTCGACGAGAACCGGACTGGTACGCCCTGGAAAGACATGTCCATTGTCTACCGCCACCTCGATATGGTTGAGCCGCTGGTCGGCATTATGGAACGCAGGGGGATTCCCTTTGAAATGCCGCAGAAGAGCAAGCGGTTCAAACCAGGGGCGGATACCGTCAAGGTTGTGACGATGCACAGCAGCAAGGGGCTGGAGTTTCCCCTGGTCTGTATCCCGGCAACGGGCATGCCTCATAAGAACGAAGAATCAATGGAAGAGGAAGCACGCCTGCTCTACGTCGCGATGACACGGGCTACGCGACAACTGGTGATGACATGCGGCGAAAGTTCGAGGTTTGCCGGGAAGCTGAAAGAGGCAATAGCGCGCCTCGCCTGAGGCCGTTTCGAAACGGCCGCAATGCCGCCCACGACAGCTACAATGCGCCCTACCCTCGCGCCACCACCGCACCCATGCCAAACCCGACCCGGGCCTACCTGCTCGGCCCGCTGCTGAAGGGAGTTTCCCGCTCGTTCTACCTCACGCTGCGCATCCTGCCGGCGGGCATGCGCGACCCGGTCGGCCTGGCTTACCTGCTGGCGCGCGCGGCTGACACGATTGCGGACACCGCGCTGATTCCCGCTGCGGTGCGCCTTGATCTGCTGCTGGTGCTGCGCGATTGTGTCAATGGCCGCGGCGACCCTGAGCCGTTCGCCGATCGTTTGTCCCGGGAAGTCGCCAACCATCAGACGGAGTCCAAGGAAAAGACGCTGCTCGAGTCGATCCGGCCCGCGTTCGACGTGCTGGCGCAGCTCGATGACGCCGACCGCGCCGCCGTGCGCGGCATCGTCACCACGCTGACCGAGGGCATGGAGTTCGACCTTCGCACATTTCCGGACGAGCGCTCGGGAGAGCTTGGCGTATTGCAGGGCCTCTCCGACCTGGACCGCTACACCTACCTTGTCGCTGGCTGTGTGGGAGAGTTCTGGACCACCATGACCTATGCGCACCAGCCGGGCGTGCTCAAGGAGGATCCGGCCATCATGCAACGCCGCGGCATCCGCTTCGGCAAGGCCTTGCAGATGGTCAACGTGCTGCGCGACTGCGGCGGCGACCTGCGTATCGGGCGGTGCTACCTGCCGTCAGAGCTGCTGAACCGCCATGGATGCCAACCGCGCGAGCTGCTGGAGCCAGCAAATTCGCGGCGCCTGCGACCCGTGCTGTTCGAACTCGTTCGCGTCGCACTTGGCCACTTCCGCGAAGCCATGGTCTACACGCTTGCGATTCCGCGTACCGCCGTGCGGCTGCGGCTGGCCTGCCTGTGGCCGATCTTGATTGGCCTGGAGACCCTGTTGCTGCTCGTGGAGAACGACGCCTGGCTCGACCCGGGAAAAGTTTCGAAGATCCGTCGCGGAAAGGTCTATCGCATCATGGGGCGCAGTGTATTGCTGGTCATGTCGGATCAGTTGCTGCAGCGCTGGATGGCGGGCGAGATCGCGCGGATCGAGCGGGTCCTGTCGCCATAGCGACGCGCGCCGGCCAGCTGCCGTCGGCGATCTGCGCGCTAACGATTTCCGTCAGCAACTCATGCACCGCAGACGCCGCCACCGACAGCGGCATCGTGGCCGAGCGACACAGAAAGACCGGCCGTGACATGGCGGGCTCCGCAATGCGCGAGGCAGACAACAGGCCCTTGCGCAACTCCGCGCAAACCGAAGCGTAAGAAAGCACCGTGCAACCGACTCCGGCAGCGGCCAGCGCGATCAACTCCGGGATGGCATTCACTTCCGCCAGCACGTGCAGGTCGATGTCGTGCGCGCGCAAGTGGCTGTCGATCAGCGCGCGCAGGCCATGCTCGCCGGCGGGCAGGATCATCGGGTAACCGCTCAGGTCGCGCAATCGAATCGCATTGGCCGGCAGTACGTCGCGCCGCCTCGCGCCGCCGAACCTGCCGGGCTCGGCCACGAGCACGAGGTCTTCGTCGACCAGGTGATCGAACTGGAGCCCGGGGTCGGCGTTCGGCTGGAAGGTCAGGCCGATGTCGATATGGCCGGTCAGCAGATGATTGGGGATGTAGCCCGTGCTCAGCTCTATCACCTGCAGCCGCACCTTGGGCCAGCGCCGGATGGTCTCCCGCACCAGCGGCACAGTCAGGATCTTGGCCATGGACTGCGGCAGGCCGATGGCGACGCGGCCTTCCGGGTCGGTGACGAGGTCTCGCACGTCTTCGCACGCCAGATCGAGCCGTTTCAGGATATCCCGCGCGTGGCTCTCGAAGCGCTGGCCGGCAGCCGTGATCGACACGCCCCTGTGGCTGCGCGTGAACAAGTCCACGCCGAGCGCCTCTTCGATTTGCCTGATCTGCAGGCTCAGGGCGGGCTGGGCGATATGCAACGTCTCGGCCGCTCGCGAGATCGACCCCGCTGCCGCCACGGCAAGAAAGCTGCGCAACCCGCGCACGTCAACCGGTACCCCCATTGCCGCCCCCTCCCTGACCCAAGTCTCCGGCGCGCCGCCGGATATAACAAGTGATGATACCCGGCATCCAAAAGATATCTTGGACATATACCCAGCGGCGGCTGATAGTGGGGTCTGCCTCGCGCAACGCACGCGGACTTGGGCACAGACCTTTACTGGAGACGACATGGGAATCGGTCGCCGCAACTTTCTTGCAGGCGCTGGCGCCGCGCTCTTCGCGCGGCCGCTGCTGGCAAACCAATGGCCCACGCGGCCGGTCAGGCTCGTCGTGCCGTTCGCGGCGGGCGGTCCCGGCGACTTCGTCGCGCGGCAGATCGCCATGCCGTTGTCACAGAAACTCGGCCAGCCTGTCGTGGTGGAAAACAAACCCGGCGCCGGCGGCAATCTCGGCACGCAGAGCGTGCTCGACGCCAGCCCCGATGGCTACACCATCCTGCTGAACACGGTGGGCATGCATGCCGTCAACCCGCTGATGTTCCCGGACCTGCGCTTCCAGCCGCAGCGCGACCTGCTGGCGCTGGGGGTGATCGCGACCGTGCCGAACGTGCTGGTGGTGCACCCCACCAAGCTTGGTGTCCGCAGCCTGGCGGACCTGGTCCGGCTTGGCAAACTGAAGCCGGACAACCTCAGCTATGCCACCTACGGCGCCGGCAGCTCGCCGCACATCTATGGGGCGTTGCTGCTCAAGGCCGCGAAGTTCACGGCAGTCACCGTTCCGTACAAGGGTAGCGCGCCGGCCAGCAGCGATGTGATGGCAGGCAACGTCGACTTCCTGTTCGACAGCATGACCACCTGCATTGGCCAGATCCAGGGCGGCAAGCTCAAGGCACTGGCCATCACCTCGGCGGCGCGTTCGCCGCTGCTGCCCGACGTGCCGACGCTGGCCGAAGCCGGCTATCCGTCGGTGGGCCTCAAGTTCTGGCTCTCGCTGCAGGTCTCTGCCCGAACGCCGCCCGCCATTGTCGGATTGCTGCGCGAAGCCGTAGCCGAATCCGCGCGCAATACCGCGTACGGCAACGCGCTGGTCGCGCGCGGGGCAGAGCCGTTCCATCTCGCGCCCGCCGAAGTGCAGGACTTCGTCAACCGCGACGCGGCGCGCTGGACCGCGCTGGCACGGTCGATCGATATCAGGCCTGAATAGGACTGGCGGGCCCGGACCGCATATGGACTTCCAACGGATAGACACATGATTGCATTACAGGGAATTCGGGTGCTCGACCTGAGCAAGGTGCTGGCTGGCCCGCTGTGCGGCCAGTACCTGGGCGAGCTTGGCGCGGAAGTCATCAAGGTCGAGCCCGTCGGGCACGGCGACGACACGCGCGCGTGGTTGCCGCAGGACCAGGGCCAGTCCGCCACCTTCCTGGCCGTCAACCACAACAAGCGAAGCATCGCTGTCGACCTGAAGACGGCGCAGGGCCGGGAGATCGTGCACGCGCTGGCGGCCAAATCCGACGTCGTCCTGCAGGGGTTCGGCAGCGGCGCCGCCGCGCGGCTTGGCGTCGATTATGAAACCCTGTCTGCCTTGAATCCGGCGCTGATCTACTGCGAGATCTCCGGCTACGGACGGACTGGCCCGCTCGGGCAGGAACCCGGCTACGACGTCATGCTGCAGGCCTTCAGCGGCATGATCAGCACGATGGGAGAACCCGGCGGCAAGCACGCCCGCGCGAGCTTTTCCCCTGTCGATCTCGGCACCGGCATGCATGCGTTCAGCGGCATTCTGGCCGCCCTGATCGAGCGGCAGAAGACCGGCCGCGGCATGCAGCTCGAGGTCTCGCTGCTTGACACCGCGATGGGTTTCATGGGCTATCTGGCGCAGAACTACTGGTGCAGCGGCAAGGTGCCGCGCCCGATGGGCACCGCGCATCCTGCCATGGCGCCATACCAGGTGTTCGAGGCCGCGGACGGCCCGGTCATGATCGGCATCGGCAACGATGCGCAGTGGCGGCGCTTCTGCCCCGTCGCCGGGCTGCAAGCCTATGTCGACGATCCGCGTTTCGCCACCAATGCCGATCGCGTCGCGCACTTCGACGAGACCGTCGCGCTGGTCCAGGCGCGCATTGCCAGCCAGCCGGTCGCATTCTGGCTGGACGCGCTGCGCAACGCCGGTGTCGCCTGCGCGCCGATCCACACACTCGATCAGGCGCTCGCGCATCCGCAACTGGCGGCGCGCGGGCTGGTCGTCGAATCCGATCACCCCATGCTCGGAAAGGTCCGCAACATGGGCCTGCCGATCCGCTTCCGCGGGGAAGACCGTACCGCGCACCGGGCCCCGCCGCTGCTGGGCGAGCACACCGAGGAAGTGCTGCGTCAGGCCGGCTATGACGCCGAAGCCATCGCCGCACTCAGGTCGAGTGGCGTGGTGGCAAGCGCGGCCCACACCGAATCGAACGCGCCGTCGACGCACCAGCGCGTCGCGGCATGACATCAGGAAACAACATGACCGCCGTTACCTATGAAGTCCGCGACCACGTCGCCGAGATCCTGCTGGACAGCCCCCCGGTGAATGCCCTGAACGAAGGCATGATCGACGCGCTGCTGGACGGCCTGCGCCGTGCGGCGCGCGATGATGCCGTGCGCGCCGTCATCCTCGGCAGCGCCGTGCCGCGGCGCTTCTGCGCTGGGCTGCAGCTCGATGCGCTGCACGGTGTCGCGCCATCGCGCGCGTACCAGCTGGTCGACAAGCTTTACAACGGACTGAGCGAGGCGCAGTTCCAGCTTGGCAAGCCGTCGATTGCCGCAGTAGGCGGAACCGCGCGCGGCGGCGGCATGACGCTGGCCATTCACTGCGACATGATCGTCGCCGCCGATACCGCAACCTTCGGCTATCCGGAGATCGACGTCGGCCTGACGCCAGCCATCCACTTCACGCACCTGCCCCGCATCGTTGGCCGCCACCGGGCGTTCGACCTGCTGTTCACGGGGCGTTCGTTCGGCGCCGACGAAGCCATGTCGCTCGGACTGGTCAGCCGCGTCGTCCCCGAGGCGGACGTCATGCGGGAAGCGCGCGCGCTGGCGCAGACACTTTGCGAGAAATCGCCAGCAGTGATGCGGATGGGACGCACTGCCTTCCTGCGCGCCAACGACGGCGACTACCGGCGCGGCATCGCCACCGCGGTGGAATCGTTTGGCAACGTCTTTGCGACCGAGGATGCCAGGGAGGGCATTGCCGCGTTCGTGGAAAAGCGCAAGCCGTACTGGCAGTGCTGACGACGGGCTAAACGGCCTGGTGCCCACGCACGACCGGCCACTTCATTCAACGCAATCACGGAGGTACAGGCCTTGCCGCATTCATCCGCTGGTGAATCCGCAGATTTCTCGGAGGAAACGTTTCGCGAAGCGGTGCGTGCCTTCTTCAGGGAGGCGGTCCCCGCAGACATCCGCGCCGCAACGCGTGCCCATTGCCTGATCACCCGGGAACAAGCCGCCCGGTGGCATCGCATTCTCCATGCACGCGGCTGGGCAGCGCCAGGTTGGCCGCGCGAGCATGGCGGTCCGGGCTGGTCGCTGGTACAGCAGGCCATCTTTCGCGAGGAGCTGGCCGCCAGCGACGCGCCGCGCGTCGAGAACCTCGGCATCGATACCATCGGCCCCACCCTGATCCGCCACGGTACGCAGGAACAATGCCGACGGTTCCTTCCCGGCATGCTGTCCTTCGACGATTTCTGGGCGCAGGGCTATTCGGAACCGGACGCCGGCTCGGACCTGGCTGCGCTGCGGACCACGGCACGCCTCGAAGACGGCATGTGGTGCGTGAACGGCAGCAAGATCTGGCAGAGCCTGGGGCATTGGGCCAACTGGGCGCTTGTACTGGTCCGCACGGATCCGGCCGCATCACGCAAGCAGGACGGAATCTCCGTGCTGCTCATCGATCTGCGCTCGCCCGGTGTGACCGTGCGGCCGATCCGCTATATCAATGGCTCGCAGTTTCACGTCCAGATCTTCTTTGATGATGTACGGGTGCCAGCGGAAAACCTGGTGGGCCAGGTCAACAACGGCTGGGCGATCGCCAAGGGGCTGCTGGTCATCGAGCGCCTGTTCGTGGCCCGCGTGGCTGAATGCAAGGCGGAACTGGCGAGCGCTGCCCGGCTGGTCGGTCCCCGCCCGGACCATGACAATGTTGAACTGCGCCTCGAACATGCCCTGATGGCGCGCCGCCACGCCGAGCTGGACATCCGCATGCGGGCGCTCGAGGCAGCCTGGTGGCCCGCCGTACAGCAAGCCGCAGCGGGCGGCAGCCCCGATCTCGAAGCTTCGATGCTGAAGCTGGAGGGCGTTCAATTGCTGCAGGACCTCCACCTGTTCCAGATCGATGCATATGGTGCGGCGTCGCTGCCGTTCAGTCCCGAGGCAGTGGAAGGCCGCCCGGCCAGCCGCCCCGGCACAACGGGGTATGGGGCCAACCTCGCGTTGCATATGTGGCGATATCGGGGCAGCTCGCTGGCAGGCGGCTCGTCGGAGGTACAGCGACAGATCATCGCGAAAGCCATTTTCGCCGGGCAGACAGCACTCGGCAGCCCGCGCAGCGATCACCTGAGCGACCAGCAGGCCATGATGGTCAATTCCGTGCGCCGCTGGTTGAACACCCACTACACGTTCGAGCGCCGCCAGAACATCCTTGGTGTGCAAGGCGGATTTGACTGCGGGGTATGGGACGGATTGCGCGAACTTGGCGTGGCCAGCCTCACGATTCCCGAAGCCTTTGGCGGTCTTGGTCAGTCCATTGAAGACCTGTTGCCACTGATCGAAACCCTGGGTGAAGCGCTGTTGCTGGAACCCATGCTGTGGCAAGCGGTGCTATGCACGCAGGCGTTGGTCGCCATGCCCGAAAGCGCGGCCCGGGACGCGCTGCTAGCTGCAATGGCGGACGGCGATACGCGCTGCGCAATGGCTTGCGGCGGCGATACCGGACCGAATCGCTCGCCGCGCCCCACCGTCACGTTGCGTCAAGCCGGTGAAGGGTGGCAACTTGACGGCACCGCCCCATTGGTAATGGGTGGCGCCCATGCGCACCACTATCTCGTGGCCGCGCAACGCGAAGACGGCAGCCTGGCCGTGCTTGACGTGCCGGCGAAGACCGCCGGTGTCGCCGCGCACGCATACCAGCTCCAGGACGGGCGCGGGGCGGTGGACTTGCAGATGGCTGGCGTGATGCTGCCCAGTCCCGCCCTGCTCGCCAGCCACGAACACGCGGCCAACGCCGTGGAGCATGCCCTGTCCTTTGCCACGCTGGCGCTTTGCGCCGAGAGCATCGGTGCCATGCGACAGGCCCTCGGCACCACGGTCGAATACCTGCGCACGCGCAAACAGTTCGGACGCGCACTGGCCGATCAGCAAGTTCTGCAACATCGCGTCGTCGACCACTACCGGGCCTGGCACAGCGCGCGTCACCTCGTGAGTCGCGCAACGGCCGGCTGGCACGCGGTCTCGCCCGCCGAACGCACACGCCGCGTCAGCGCAGCGAAGTACATGTCTGGCACGGTCGGCCGCGCGATCGCGCTCGATGTATTGCAGCTGCATGGCGCCATCGGCCTGCAGGACGAAACGCCGATCAGCCACTACAGCAAACGCTTGCTGGCCAACGATCTGCTGCTTGGCAATGCTGCCGCACAGCTGGGCCGCTTTGCAGCCGCCTCGGACATGGTCCGCGACTGAAGCAACCACCCCGTCTTCAAGAACAACCATGCAGAAAACAGGAGGCAACAGGTATGCAAGCATTCCGCCGAGCGAAGCGTTCCATCGTGGCAGCCGCACTGAGCGTCACCGCGCTGGCATTCTCGTCAACCACGCATGCGCAGGCTGAGGCGGCATGGCCTTCGCGCCCTGTCACCATCGTCGTACCCGGTGCGCCTGGCGGCACCATCGACATCCCGATCCGGCTGCTGGCACAGAAGCTCAGCGCGCGCCTCGGCCAACCGGTGGTCGTTGACAACCGTCCCGGCAGCGGCGGCATCATCGGGACACAGTCGGCCTTGCGGGCCCCCGCGGACGGCTATACGCTCCTGGCCGGTAACGTGGGCCCGCAAGCGATCAACTACAGCGCCTACAAGCACCTGACATACCGGCCGTCCGATCTCACCGCAGTCACCGACATCATCGCGTTTCCCAATGTGCTCGTGGTCAACGCGCGCTCGCCAGTCAGGAGCGTGGCCGACCTGGTCGCGCAACTGAAGCAACACCCGGGCAAGCTGTCCTTTGGCTCAGCAGGCATCGGACAGACCAGCCATCTCGTTGGCGAACTCTTGAAGATTCGTACCGGTACCGACGCCATCCACGTCCCGTACAAGGGGTCCACGCCAGCTACCACGGCATTGCTGGCAGAGGAGACCACGTTTCAGTTTGATAACCTGACCCAGGCGCTGCCATATATCCGTTCCGGCAAGCTGCGCGCGCTGGCCGTGACTGCCACGCAGCGCATGGCGAGCCTCCCCGACGTGCCCACCATGGAGCAGGCCGGCTTCGACAACTTCCTGTCGACTGCCTGGATCGGCATCTTCGTCTCGGCGAAAACACCGCAGGCTGTGGTGTCTCAAGTGGAACGGCAACTGGCGGCGGTCATGCGTGATCCCGACTTCCTGGCGCAGATCCGGCAGATGGGCGGTATTCCGGGCGGACAGTCACCGGATAAGTTTGCAGCCTTCGTTGCCAGCGAGCGCGACAAGTGGGGGGAGGTAATCCGGGCATCTCGCATGACGCTGGACTGACTAATGCCCTGGCTGCGCCACGCGCAATGCCTTGACCGCGTCCGCCGTCACATCGGCGGCCTGCCCGCCGTAGCTTGATCGCAGGTAGTTGGCAAGTTGCGCCAGTTCGCCATCGTTCATGCTGGCGGCGAATCCCTGCATGTCCTGCATGGCCTCGAGCCCCGGGAAGCGCTGCGCCGCGATGCCGTCGAGCATCGAGACGATCAGGTTGCGCGGGTCGGCATTGCGCACGGTGGAGTTGCCCGCCATCGACACC
>JACXTT010003854.1_pt1 | contig 22697 bp, 22 predicted proteins | sample 9270951 | NCBI WGS metagenome assembly JACXTT01 (sample SAMN15532306, study PRJNA645909) | rock metagenome | isolation source: weathered quartz diorite | place: Puerto Rico | collected 2017-06-21
GCTGATGGACAAGGAAGTCGGCCATGCCGGCGTCAGCAAGATGCATGTGGTGCAAAACATGCACGAGCGCAAAGCCCTGATGACCGATCTGGCCGACGGCTTCATCGCCCTGCCCGGCGGCTATGGCACGCTCGACGAACTGTTCGAGGCCCTGACCTGGCTGCAGCTCGGCTATCACGGCAAGCCGGTGGGCATTCTCAATGTTGACGGCTTTTTCGATCATCTGCTGGCCTTCGTCGACCATGCCCGCGATGAAAAATTCCTGCGCCCCCTGCACCATGAGGCGCTATGCGTGGACCGCGACTTGCCGGCCCTGCTGGAGAAAATGCGCCTCGCCGAGGCGCCGGATACGAACAAATGGCTGGACCGCCACAAACGGGAAATGACGGTTTGATGGGCCCGTCCGCGCGGCGCCGTTTCTTATGCCTGGGAGCCGCGCTGCTGTTCGCGAGCGCGGCTGCAACGTGGGCTGCCGACAAATCCGCCCCGCCCATCCTGCTCGCCAATGTCCTCGGTCCCGACACCGATCCGGCCGATTATCTGGTCAGCGAAAAATACGACGGCGTGCGCGCCATCTGGGACGGCAAGATCCTGCGTTTTCGCAGCGGCCGCGAGGTGCCGGCGCCACGCTGGTTCCTGGACAAATTGCCGGCCCAGTCGCTCGACGGCGAACTGTGGCTGGCGCGCGGACGCTTTGAAGAACTATCCGGATTCGTGCGCAAGGCTGAGCCGGTGGACGCCGAGTGGCGGCAAATCAAATACATGATTTTTGAAATGCCCGGCGCCGCGGGCAGCTTTGCCGAGCGAGCACAGCGCATCCGGGAAGTGGTTGCCGGCGCAAACTGGCCGCAGCTGGTGGCGGTTGAACAGTTCAGCGTGGCCGATCGCGCCAAACTCAAGCGCAAGCTCGATGAAGTGGTGCGCGGCGGCGGCGAAGGCCTGATGCTGCATCTGGCGGAGGCGCCTTACACCACCGGGCGCAGCGATGTGCTGCTGAAACTCAAACCCCTGCTCGACACCGAAGCCGTGGTTATCGAGCATTTGCCCGGCAAGGGCAAGTATGAGGGGATGATGGGCGCGCTGCGCGTGGAGACACCGGACGGCAAACGCTTTGTGATCGGCACCGGCTTCAGCGACGCCGTTCGCCGCAATCCACCGCCAGTCGGCACCGCCATCACCTATACCTATCGCGGGCTGACCAACAGCGGCCTGCCCCGTTTCGCCAGCTACCTGCGGGTGCGCGAGACCTTCTGAATCCGCGAAGATTCAATCATCCGCATCGATCGGTGGCAACTCGGCTGCAATCAATTTCAATCCGGCGCGCAGCAGATCGTCGTAGCGTTTGCGCTCGGCGGCGATTGTCGCCGGCGTCCATTTGAAAAAACCTTCGCCGCTTTTCATCCCGAGCTTGCCGGCGGCGACGCGCTCGCGCAGCACGCGGGCCGGCTCTGTCGCTGACGACAATGAGGGATACATGGTGGCTGCGGCGGCGGCATGGATTTCGACGCCGGCGTGATCGCGCTGCAGGACCGGGCCGGCGGCGAGGAAGCGAAAGCCAAAACCGAAACGCACTGCGGCATCGACATCCTCGACTGTCGCGACACCATCTTCGATCATGGCAAAAGCCTCGCGCGCCAGGGCGTGCTGCAGGCGGTTGGCAAGGAACCCAGGCAAGTCTTTTCTTACGATGACCGGCACCATGCCGCAACGTCGCATGAAACCGGACAGCTGTGCGGCCAGGGCGGTGTCACTGCGCTCACCGATGACAACCTCGACAAGCGGCACCAGATGCGCCGGCATGAAGAAATGCAAGCCCAGCATGCGCTGCGCCGTCGCAAGCCCCTTGGTTATCGCGCTGATCGGAAAGCTGGAGCTGTTGCTGGCGAGGACGGCTTCAGGACGAGCGCGTTGCTCCAGCGCGGCAAAAAGCGCCTGTTTGATGTCAAGCCGCTCGGGAATGCACTCTATGACCAGATCGACCGCCTTCCAATCAAGATCGTCCATGCCGGCACAGACGGAAAGAAGCGGAGCGCGGTGCGCATAACCCAGGTCGGCCATGCCGCGGCGAAAATGTTCCGGCAGCAGCTTGCGGCGCGCCTCGCCGGATTCGAGAACGATGGTGCGGCAGGTGGCACGCGCGCAGACGAGAGCCACATCGGCCCCCATGGTGCCGCCGCCGACCACCAGCACGGTGCTGTCCGCGGGGCGCTTTGTCATTTCAGTCGAGCTTGATATTGGCATCGCGTGCGACCTTGGTCCATTTTTCCATCTCGGCCTTGATGCGGCGCGTGCTGTCCGCCGGATTCAGGAAACCGGCAATCGCACCTTGCGAAAACAGACGCTCCTTCGTATCGGGCGCGGCCAGAACCTTCTCCAGGGTGGCGCTCAGTTTGGCAACAATCTCCGGGGGAGTCTTTGCCGGCGCCAGCACGCCGAACATCGAGGTCACCACGAAATCGGGCAACCCGGCTTCCGCCGTCGTCGGCACATCGGGCAAGTTGGCGTAGCGCGCAGGCGTGGTGACGGCCAGTGCGCGCAGCTTCCTTTCCCGGATGAACGACAGGGATGCCGGAATGGTCTCGATCATGGTTTGCACCTGGCCGCCGATCAGATCAACCATGGCCGGGCCGCTGCCTTTGTAAGGAATGTGCAGCATGTCGACCTTGGTCATGCTCTTGAACAATTCGCCCGCCATATGCTGGGGCGAACCGGTGCCCGAGGAGGCGAATGTGGTGCCCGGATGCGACTTGGTATAGGCGAGGAATTCCTTGAGATTGTTTACCGGTATCGCTGGATTGACGACGAACACCAGCGGCACATCACCGACCACGCCGACAGGCACAAAATCCCTGGCGAGATCGAATTGCAGATTGGTCTGCAGCGCTGCGTTGATGGAATGGCTGGTCAATGCACCGAGAAGCAGGGTGTAGCCGTCGGCGGGCGACATCGCCACGGCAGTGGCGCCGATGGAACCCGCGGCACCGGCGCGATTGTCCACCACCACCTGCTGACCGAGTGCTTCGGACAGCTTCAAGGCCACGATGCGGCCGATGACGTCGGTGGCTCCGCCCGGCGGGTAGGGAATCACCAGTTTGACCGGCTTGTTCGGGTAATCCTGAGCTTGGACGGCCCCGCCGGGAACCGCGATGAACCAAAACGGCAACGCGGCCAACAACAGGCGCAGCATCATGCGGCCGCAAAATTTTTTTAAGAAAATCATTGTGCTCCCCCGGTTGGTTTTTTGTCGATCTGGCTGGCTTTCGTCGGACCATCATAGCGCGCCGCAAAGCCTTGTGCTGACCCAGAGCAAGGCTCCACTCACGCGAATTGGGTACCATGGCTGATCCACAACAAAAAAGGCAGTTTCCGCAGGCTGAATTGCATGCGCCGCCGCTCAAATGGGAACCAAGCCCAACAAAATGAAGCAGCTCAGCATAAAGTGGCAGGTTTCCCTGGCGTTCACCGCCATGTGCCTGCTTCTGGTCACCCTGGTCAGCACCCTGCAGGTCCGCGCCATTCGTGCGGACTTTTCGCGCGTGCTCTCCGCCCAGCAATACAGCCTCGTATTGCGCGTCGCCGAAGACCTCGACGACAAACTCGGCAACTGCCGCGTATTCCTCGCAGGCAATGCCAAGTATTTCCCGCTCGAGTTGCTGAAATCGCCGGCGAAAATCCGCGATTACTTCCAGACCCGTCGGGGGCTGGTCACGACCTTCGACGACATCCTGATATTTGCGCCGAACGGCGACCTGATTGCCGACTTCCCGGAGCTTCCAAGCCGCAGGGGACTGAACACTGCCGACCGTGATTTTTTCAAGGAAGTGCTGGCAACCCGCAAGCTGGTCCTGTCCGAGCCGGTACTGTCGAAAACGCGCAAGGAACCGATCGTGCAAATGGGTGCGCCGCTGCTGGATGCCAGGGGCAATCTGGTCGGGGTCATCGTCGGTGTCATCCGGCTTTACAAGCCGAATTTCGTCGGCAGCCTGAGCGACCAGCGCATCGGCAAGTCCGGCTATTTCGCCTTGATCACCAAAGGGCAAAACCCGGTTTATATCATCCATGCCGACAAAAGCCGCATCCTGCAGCCGCAGAGAAAGGGCGGCGCATCGCGCGCGCTCGAGGGGCTGGAGGGCAGCGTCGAAAGCGTCAGCAGCACCGGCGTCAAAGGACTGTACAGCGGCACCTCGTTGAAGAACGCCCCCTGGGCGCTGTTCGCGGTTGAACCCATCGACGAGGCGTTTTTTCCGATTGCAGCTGCGGAGTCGCGTCTCCTGAATATCAACATTGCCGTTTTTCTGATCGCAATTCCGCTGATCTGGGTGCTGTCCTGGCGGGCGCTGAACCCCTTGTCGCGCCTGCAGCGGGCGATCGCGCAATTCAAGATCGGCGGCCAATCCTTTGTGCCCGTACAGATCGAGCGACAGGACGAAATCGGCGAATTGACGGAAGCGTTCAATTTGCTGATGGTAAGGCAGCAGGCGGCCGAGGCGAATCTGCGCGCCGGCGAAGCGCGCTACAGGACGGTGATTTCATCCCTGGCGGAGGGCGTGGTCCTGACCGATGTCGAAGGCAAGATCACCGGCGCCAATGCCAGCGCCGAGCGCATCCTGGGCCAGAGCCTGGACGAAATGCTCGGCCGCAAACTGCCGGAATTGAAATGGTGGCCGCTGGACAGCAAAGGCTTGCCGGTAGCCCGCGACGACCTGCACGAGTTGCCGAAACGGCCAGAGGACCGCTCGGTGGCCGACCGCCTGCTTGGCATCCAGCTGCCCGAAAAGCAGATGGCCTGGTACGCGCTGCGGGTGCAGCCCGTGCGCGACGACTCCGGGGCCGACACGGGCGGCAGGGTGACGACGTTTTCGGATATCACTGAACTGCGGCAGGCCGAAGAACTGCGCACCGCCAAGGAGGCGGCAGAACTGGCGAGCCGCAGCAAGTCGGCGTTTCTCGCACGCATGAGCCACGAGTTGCGCACACCACTCAATGCCGTGCTTGGCTTTGCCCAATTGCTTGAGTTCGAGCCCACCGTCAAGCAGTCTCCGGGCGTGCTGAAGAAAGTCGAGACAATACGCTCTTCCGGCAGGCATCTTCTGGCCTTGGTGGATGAGGTGCTCGATCTGTCGCAAATCGAGTCGGGCTCCGCCCCGATGAAAATCGAATCGCTCGACATCGCAGAGACGATGGACGAATGCCTGCGCATGGTTAGCCCGCAGGCCGAGCAGGCGCGCATCCGGATCGATTTTCTGCGCCCCGACACAGCGCAATACGTGCGGGCGGATCGGACGCGCCTGACGCAGATCGTAATCAACCTGCTGGACAATGCGATCAAGTACAACCGGGCCGACGGTCGAATCGACATCGCGGTCGGCGGCGACAGCACCGGCGTTCGCCTGAACATACGCGACAGCGGGATCGGCATGAGCAAAAAGCAGCTGGAAGACCTGTTTCAACCGTTCAATCGCCTTGGTCGCGAGAACATTGCCGGCGGCGCCGGCGGCGCGGGATTGGGATTGGTCATTTCAAAACAGCTGGCCGAGACAATGGGCGGACAACTGCTGGTGGAGAGCGAGACGGACGCCGGTACCACGTTTGCACTGGTGTTGCCGCGCGCGGCGGAGTGACAGGCGCAAAGGCTGGCGTTGCCTCTCCCGCTGCTCGACCGGCGGGATTGCGTTTACAGCGTATGCGTGGCCCGGTCGGATTTGACGACCGGCGCCAGGATACCCTCGATTTTCTTTTTCAGTTCACGGCCAACTTCGCTGTCCGGCAACTGGATGGCGACACCCTGCGGGCGATTGCCGTGCGCATGCGGGGGATTGATCCACGCCACCTTGCCGGTGAGCGGTATCTTTCCCGCTTCTTCCAGAAATGAGAGCACCAGCAACACCTCGTCCCCCAGCTGATGCGTTTTGACGGTCTGCATGAACAGGCCGCCGCCCTTCAGCAGCGGCAGCCAGGCCGCATACAGGGCGCTCTTCCCTTTCAGGTTCAACGAGACCACATCCGGCCAGCGTGTCGGCATGGGATTGCTTGAATTTGCAGGGGCCGGTGGCATTGGCGTGTTCCGATTTTCAGGGCTGTATGGCGCGTTTGTAGGATATTAGCAATTGTTCCAGCAAAAGTCTCGCATTGAGGGGATGGGCAATGCTGCGCCGGACCTGGCGCAACTCCGACTCGTAGCGAAACAGTTTTGGCAGTTGCACGCGCGCAGCGATGTCTGCAATCGCTTTTTTACGGTCGACATGATGGCGCACATCGCCGGCCAGGCTTGCCAGGGCAATATCGGCCACCCAGGTTTGCAGCCATGCGACCAGATGGTTCAAGTCCGATTTTTCGAACGACTGCGCTGCCGCCATGTAATCGGCAGCGGGGTCGGCAAGTGCTGCGGTGAATGCCTGCCGTTCAACCTGGTAGGCGGGATCGGCAAAAGCCAGTGCATCGAGCGGCGCGCCGCCGGCCATGGCCAGGGCCGGGACGGCATTGTCGATGCCCTGCGCAGCCAGCCAGGCCAAGGCCTCTGCCGGCGGCGGCGCCGGCAGCAACACCCGCTGGCAGCGGCTGCGAATGGTCGCCAGCAGGCGATTGAGCTGATCGGTAACCAGCAGGATCAGCGTTTTTGCAGGCGGCTCCTCCAGCGTCTTCAATAGCGAGTTGGCGGCACTCGGATTGAGTGCCTCGGCGGGATAAATCAGCAATACGCGGAATCCGTCGCGATGTGTCGACAAGGTCATGAATCCGGCAAGGGCGCGAATCTGGTCGATGCGGATTTCCTTGCTCTTTTTTTCTTCCCTCCTGTCGGCCACTTCGACCACGGACTCGGCGTCACCCGCGTCCTCGGCAAGGATATCCGGCATCAGGACACGGAAGTCGGGGTGATTGCCCTCCTGGAACCAGCCGCAGGCGGCGCAATTCCCGCAGGCGATGCCCTCTTCATTGCTTTCGCACAAAAGCGATTGGGCGATCGCACGGGTGAACTCAAGCTTGCCGATACCGTGACTGCCGTGGATGAGCAAGGCATGCGGCATTTTGCCGCGGCGTGACAGCAATTCGGTCAGCGGCCGCCGGTGCCAGGGGAGCAAATCGATCATCCGCTCTGCATCCGCGCCGCTAGACCGCCGCCAGCAATTTGCCGATTTCGTCCTGGATGGCAGCCAGGGGCAGTGCGGAGTTCAGCACCTTGATGCGTTGCGGAAACTCGCGCGCGCGCTCAAGGTAGGCGCTGCGGACTCTGGCAAAAAAGGCGTCCTGTTCGCGCTCGAATTTGTCGGGATTCGGCGTGCCCCTGTCGAGCCGCTCGCGGGCCACCGCCAGCGGCGCATCGAACAGCAGGGTCAGGTCGGGTTGCAGATTGCCGTGAACCCATTGTTCCAGGATGCGGGTGCGCTCGATCGAAAGACCGCGTCCGCCGCACTGGTAGGCAAAGGTGGAATCGGTAAAACGGTCCGAGATGACCCAGTGGCCCGCAGCCAGCGCAGGCTCGATGACGCTGGCCAGATGCTCGCGGCGCGCCGCGAATACGAGCAGGGCCTCGGTATCGGCATGCATTTTTTCATTCAGCACGATGTCGCGCAGTGTTTCGCCAAGCGGCGTGCCGCCAGGCTCTCGCGTGCCGATTGTCTCAATCCCGCGCCGACGAATGCTGTCGGCGATGAAGGCCAGATGCGAGGATTTCCCGGCGCCGTCGATGCCTTCGAGAGTGATGAATTTGCCGCGTTTCATATTGTGCCCATGGCCACGTTGCTCTTGCCGCGAACTCAATGGCCCAGTTGATATTTGCCGACAGCGCGATTGTGCTCCTGCAGCGAAGCCGAAAAATAGTGGGTGCCATCCCCCTTGCCAACAAAGTATAGCTTGTCGGATTGCACAGGCTTTACCGCGGCACGCAGGGATTCCCAACCCGGGAGCGCAATGGGCGTGGGCGGCAGGCCGTCGCGGGTATAGGTGTTGTAGGGCGTATCGGTGCTGAGATCGCGCTTGCGGATGTTGCCGTCAAAGCGTTCGCCCATGCCGTAGATGACGGTGGGATCCGTCTGCAGGCGCATCGGAATGCGCAGGCGGTTGATGAATACTGAGGCAATCAAGGGTCGCTCTGCCGCACGGCCGGTTTCCTTTTCAATGATCGAGGCCATTATCAGAACTTCGTAGGGATTCCTGTATGGCAGATCGGCATCGCGCATGGCCCAGGCTTCGGCCAGTTTTTTTTGCATGGCCTGATAGCTCTTCTTGAGCAATTCGACATCAGCAGTGCCGGCGGCAAACTGGTAGGTATCCGGAAAAAAAAGACCTTCCGGGTGTGTCTCGACTGCGCCGATGCGTTTCAGCACTTCGGCATCGCCAAGCCCTTTCAGCGTCGCCTTGACCTTGTCGGTCCGCTCCAACTGCGCGCGAATCTCGGCAAAAGTTGTCCCTTCGAGAAAGGTCACCGACACTGGCACTACATCGCCATCGTTGAGCTTGCGCAACAGCTCCAGTGGACTGACCGGCGCATTGAGGCGATAGGTGCCTGCCTGAATCGCAGTGGCCTGCGTAATTCGCCCCAGCAGGGCAAACATCTGCGGCTCGGGCAGCAGCCCTGCGCTTGTCAGCTGCCGCGACAGCAGCTTGAGCGAAGTGCCCGGCTTGACCGTGAATTCCAGCGACGTGGCCGGCAGGGGCAGCGGGCTGGTCGCGAACCGGTAATACCAGGCGGCAAAGACGCCGGCAACGATGGCCAGGACAACGAGCATGATGACGGCAAATCGCTTCATGGCAGTCGCTGCTTCTGTCGCATCATTCTGCAGCAGGCCTCATTGCCCACTGACGATTCAGGCAAAACGCTTGAATACCAGCGAGCCGTTGGTCCCGCCGAAGCCGAACGAGTTGGACAGCGCCACGTCGATCTTGAGATCCCGCGCCGTGTTCGCACAGTAATCAAGGTCGCACTCCGGATCCTGGTTGAAGATATTGATGGTCGGCGGCGATATCTGGTGATGAATGGCCAGGGTGGTGAACACTGCCTCGATGCCACCGGCTGCACCGAGCAAATGCCCGGTCATTGATTTGGTCGAATTGACCACGAGCTTGTAGGCATGATCGCCGAATGCCGCCTTCATGGCGTCGGATTCGTTCTTGTCGCCCAGCGGCGTCGATGTGCCGTGGGCGTTGATGTACTGCACTTCATCGGCGTTGACATGCGCATTCTTCAGGGCATTCAACATGCCGCGACGCGGCCCGTCCATGCTTGGGGCGGTGATATGGTTGGCGTCAGCACTCATGCCCATGCCCGCCAGTTCGGCGTAAATGCGCGCGCCGCGCGCCTTGGCATGCTCCAGCGACTCCAGCACCAGGATGCCGGCGCCCTCGCCCAGGACGAAGCCGTCTCGATCCCGGTCCCAGGGCCGCGAGGCCGTCTCGGGCGAATCGTTGCGTTCCGACAGTGCCTTGACCGAACAGAAGCCGCCCATGCCGGCCATGCAGACGGTGGCTTCCGAGCCGCCGGCGATCATCACATCGGCATCGCCATATTCGATGAAGCGCGCTGCGTCGCCGACACAGTGCGCAGAGGTGGTACAGGCCGAAACCATCGATACGTTCGGGCCTTTGAAGCCGTACTGGATGGAGATCATGCCGGCAACCATATTGACGATCGAGCCCGGCACGAAAAACGGGGAGATGCGCCGCGGCCCCTTGGCGATCATTTCGCGGATATTGTCTTCGATCATCGGCAGGCCGCCGATTCCGGAGCCGACATTGACGCCGATCCGCTCGGCGTTTTCTTCGGTGACCACCAAACCCGCATCGTCCATCGCCATCTTGCTGGCGGCAAGACCATAATGGATAAAGGTATCCATGCGGCGGACTTCCTTCGGCGACATCCACTGCGCAGGGTCGAAGCCCTTCACCTCGCCGGCTATGCGGGTAGACAGCAGCGCAGGATCGAACTTGGTGATCGGTCCGATACCGCCGCGACCGTTGACGAGGTTGTCCCAGACCGCAGGAATCGAGTTGCCTATCGGCGAAACAATGCCGAGACCCGTTATGACGACGCGTCTTTTGCTCATGGCTGACCGAGATTGAAAGGAAACCGGACGGGCCGCGCGATCTTCATCAGGCGGCCCAATTGAAGCGAACTACTTTTTGTTCGCGTTGATGTAATCGATGGCTTGCTGGACATTGGTGATTTTTTCAGCAGCTTCATCGGGGATTTCGGTTTCGAATTCCTCTTCGAGCGCCATCACCAGTTCCACGTTATCAAGGGAGTCTGCGCCCAGGTCCTCGACGAATGACGATTCGTTCTTGATATCGGCTTCCGCCACGCCGAGTTGTTCGGCGACGATTTTTCTGACGCGTGCTTCGATGCTATCCATGTGCTACACCCTCCTGAATTAAGAACCCCGTTATTTTACCAAATTAGCCGACCACAATTGCGAACGGTCGAATATTCTGTTTGTCGGCAGTATGCGCAGGCAATTACTCCATGTGCATGCCGCCGTTCACATGAATGGTATTGCCGGTGACATAGGAAGCCCCCGGTGAAGCCAGGTAAAGGACCGCTTCGGCAATGTCACCTGCCTGGCCAAGCCGCCCCAGCGGCACGTTCGCCACCAGTTTGGCCACCTGGTCTTCGCCCAGCGATTTGGTCATATCGGTTTCGATGAACCCAGGAGCAACGCAATTGACGGTGACTCCGCGGCTGCCGATTTCACGCGCAAGTGCCTTGGTGAAGCCGACCATGCCGGCCTTGGCAGCCACGTAATTGGTCTGTCCCGCATTGCCCATGAAACCGACTACGGAAGCGATATTGATGATACGACCGCCGCGTGCCTTCATCATCGCCTTGACCACGGCACGACTGAGGCGGAATACGGAGGTCAAATTGGTGTCGATCACCGCCTGCCAGTCCTCATCCTTCATGCGCATCAAGAGGGTGTCACGGGTAATGCCCGCATTGTTGACCAGAATCGATACGCCGCCGAATTTATCCTCAATGGCCTTGATCGTTGCCTCGATTTGCCCGGCATCCTGCACATTGAGCATCATGCCGCCGCCCTTCAGGCCGGCCGCATCAATGTTTGCGCCGATGGCGGCAGCGCCGGCATCGGTGGTGGCGGTGCCGACAACCGTTGCGCCGGCTTTGCCCAAGGACATCAGAATGGCCTGGCCGATACCGCGCGAAGCACCGGTAACCAGCGCAATTTGTCCTACGAGTGAAGTCATGTATTTCTCCGCAAAGACAAGGTTGGGTCAGCGTGTCGCGTCGATGGCACTTCGGAGCGATGCACCATCCGTGATCGCGAGGCAATTGAGATTGCCATCGATCCGCTTGTTCAAGCCCGTCAGGATTTTGCCCGGAACGCATTCTACCGCCACTGTCGCCCCCCCGCCTGCGATGGCCTGGATCGTTTCGATCCACCGGACTGGACGATACAGTTGCTCGACCAGTGCCTTGCGAATTTCATCAGGGGACGCAAACGTGCTGACATCGGCATTCTGGATCACCGGACGAACCGGCACGCTGACGGAAACTTGTTGCAGATAAACCGCCAGCTTTTCAGCCGCCGGACGCATCAGGGCGCAATGCGAGGGTACGCTCATCGGCAGCAACAGGGCACGCTTGGCGCCACGTTCCTTGGCCAGGGCCATACCGCGCTCGACGGCAGTCTTATGCCCGGCGATCACAATCTGGCCAGGCGAATTGAGGTTCACGGCTTCAAGCACCTCGCCATGGGCGGCGTCCGCGCAAACAGCGCGAACCTGCTCGACTTCCAGGCCAAGCACAGCGGCAATGCCGCCCGTGCCCTCGGGAACCGCATCCTGCATGGCCTGCGCGCGAAACCGCACCAGCGGCACCGCTTCAGCAAAGGATATCGCTCCGGCAGCTACCAGTGCGGTGTATTCGCCAAGACTGTGACCGGCATAAACATCGGCGTCGCGACCACCGGCCTCTTTCCAGGCGCGGTAGGTGGCTACGCCGGCTACCAGCATGATCGGCTGGGTATTGACCGTCTGCGCCAGCATTTCCGCCGGGCCCTCGACGATCATTTTCCAAAGATCAATTTTGAGCAGGCCGGATGCCTCCTCGAAAGTACGTTGCACCACCGGCATATCGCCGAAACCAGCCATCATGCCGATCGATTGCGAGCCTTGGCCGGCGAAAGTAATTGCGAATTTTGCTGTCATGTTTTATCTACCACTTGAGGAGGGCCGCGCCCCAGGCAAAGCCGCCACCGAGCGCCGCCATCAGGACCGTATCGCCCGGCTTGATCTTGCCTTCGCGCACCACGGCGTCCAGCGCCAAGGGGATGGAGGCAGCCGAGGTATTGCCGTGCCTGTCGACTGTCAACACCACCTTTTCGTCCGGCAAATTGAGCTTCCTGGCAGCATGCATGATGATGCGCTGGTTCGCCTGATGACAAACGAACCAGTCGATCGCTTGCGGCCCGATGCCATTGGCATTCAGCGCTTCCCAGGCCACTTCTTCAAATGCCTTGACGGCAAATTTGTAGACCGCGCCACCTTCCATCTCCAGATAGGGGCTGCCGCGAACATTGCCGTTTTGCACCGTGCCCGGGGCGCACAGCACATCGCGGTAACTGCCATCGGCGTGCAAATGCGTCGACAGAATCCCCGGCGTATCGGAGGCCTTGAGTACGACCGCGCCGGCCCCGTCGCCGAACAGCACACAGGTGCTTCGATCCTGCCAGTTCATGATGCGCGAAAATATCTCGCTGCCCACCACCAGTGCGCATTTGGAAGCGCCGGTCTTGATGAATTTTTCGGCTGTTGCCAGGCCGTAAACGAAGCCCGCACAAACCGCCTGGATATCGAAGGCAATCGCCTGCTTGATGGCGAGCTTGTCTTGCAGGATGCAGGCGGTCGAGGGGAACACCATATCCGGTGTCGATGTGGCAACGATGATCAGATCGACTTCCGCAGCGTCCACGCCCGCTGCCGCCAGAGCGCGCTTTACCGCGATCAGCGCCAGATCGCTGGCGTTCTGGTCGTCGGCCGCATAGTGACGCTCGCGGATACCGGTGCGCGTGACGATCCACTCGTCGTTGGTATCGACGATTTTTTCCAGGTCCTTGTTGGTGACCAGTTTCTCTGGCAGGTAGCTGCCGGTCCCGACGATGCGTGCGTGGACAGTCATTCCGTCTCCGTTTTTGGCGCCTGCGGCAGCAGCAAGCCCTCCGCATGCAGGCGTTCAAGCTGGGTGGAAATCAGGCCAAGCAGGCCGTGCTCCACCTCGGAAGCGGCGCGTTCAAGCGCCTTGTTGAAGGAATAGGCATCGGCGGAGCCATGGCTCTTGACCACCACGCCCTGCAGGCCCAGCAGTGCTGCGCCATTGTAGCGACGATGGTCAACGCGCTTGCGGAAGCCATTTATTACTGCATAAGACGCCAGCGCGGCCATCTTGCGGAAAATGTTCTTTGTGTACTCTTCTTTCAGGAAATCGCCCATCATCTTGGCGATGCCTTCCGATGTCTTCAACATGACATTGCCGATGAAGCCGTCGCAGACGACGACATCCGTGGTGCCGTTGTAGATATCGGTACCCTCCACATTGCCGTAGAAATTGAGGTGGCTGGCACGCAGCAACTCTCCCGCGCGGCGGATATTGTCGTTGCCCTTGATTTCCTCGGAGCCGATGTTGAGCAGGCCCACGCTGGGATTTTCCTTGCCTTCGACGGCCGAGGCCAACATGGCGCCCATGATGGCGAACTGCAGCAGATGCTCGGGGGTGCATTCGGCATTGGCACCGAGGTCGAGCGCGTAAGTTACGCCCTTGCGGGTCGGCAGGGCCGCACAGATCGCAGGACGGTCAATGCCGGGCAGAGTTTTCAATACGAACTTTGCGGTCCCCATCAAGGCGCCGGTATTGCCGGCCGAGACGCAAGCATGCGCCGTACCGGATTTCACCAGATCAATGGCAACGCGCATCGACGAATCTTTTTTGTTGCGGATCGCAGAACGAATATCTTCGTCCATGCCGACCACTTCACTGGCGGCAACGATCTTGAGGCGGGAGTTTCCGGCATCGAGCCAGTGCAGAGCCTTGAGGCGGCCCAGCTCGGCTTTGAGAACCTCCGGCTGGCCGACGAGCAGAACCGAACGCCCATTCGAGCGTTCGAGAAATTGCAAGGCGGCAGGGATGGTTACCGATGGGCCGTGATCACCGCCCATCGCATCGATCGCGATATTTGTCTGCATTTTTGGGAAACGCTTCCTCCTGAAGCGGGTCCGTGCAGTTTATCTTCTTATTTGCGAATGAAATCGCGCATTGACTCCGGCATCCAGGATCAAATTTCCCCCGTCACCAGCTCCGGGGCAGCCAAGTGCCGCAAAGCTTGCAAGCGGTTGATCCTGCAAAAGCGCCGGAATCTGGCGCTTTATTCGTCGGCTTTGGTCTGGATGACTTTTTTGCCGCGATAGTAACCCGACGGCGACACATGATGACGCAGATGGGTTTCACCCGTGGTCGGCTCAACAGCCAGCGCAGGGTTGGTCAGAAAGTCGTGCGCGCGATGCATGCCACGCTTGGAAGGCGACTTCTTGTTTTGTTGGACTGCCATGATGATTCTCCTGATTTATGCTGAGTTTACAAATTCGGTGCCGACGGGCAGCGATTTGATCTCGCTGCGCCGGCCTTCGCCTGTGCTACTGTTTCTTGCCCTTCAGCCCTGCCAGCTTGGCAAATGGCGAAATTTTCTTTTCAGCAGCCACTGCGGGCGCTGCTTTTGAGGATTTTTTGGTCTTTTTGGCCGCGGGCTCCGCCGCAATCGCCCAGAACGGCAAATCCAGCAGGATCTCCTCTTCGACCAATTCAAGCACGTCCAGCTCGTCCCCCAGCGCGACGTAATCCTCGTCTTCGCTCTCGGATTCCAGCGGCGGCAACTGCGCCTCGCTGTTTACCAACACCAGACTGCTCTTAATTGAGAGATCGTAACGCCCAGGCTCCAACGTTTCCGGATCAGCCAAAAAAAACCAACCCGAAATTATACACTTAACGCGTCTTGTTCGTCTACCCGTAACGTCCGCAGTCTCCATCCCCGTCAAGGTGTAACCGATTTCACCGGCTTCGTCACCACTGCCCAGCAAAAATGGCTTCAGCCGCGGCAACTGTTCCGGCCTGAATGTCCCGGAAATCGTCTGCTTCTGTTGTGTGAATCGATCCAATGCTATTTTGCTTGCCATATCGCTTTGAAAAGTAGACTCACAAAGACCGTGCATTCGAATCGCGATCGCAACGGAAGTGCCCGCTATAATACGTTTTGCGCTTAAAATTGTCAAAAAGCCATTGATTTTGAAGAAAAAAATTGTCCTTGCCTCAACGTCATCCTATCGCGCTGAATTGCTCGGCAGACTGCATCTGGCATTTGAAGCGGTACGACCGGATGTCGATGAAACACCCCTGCCGGCCGAATTGCCTGCCGCGACCGCCCTTCGGCTTGCCCGGCTCAAGGCACACAGCGTGGCAAACAGATTCCCACAGGCGCTGATCATCGGCTCGGACCAGGTTGCTGACCTGGACGGGAGGCAGATCGGCAAGCCGGGGACGCGGGAGCGGGCTCGCGAGCAATTGCGAACCATGCGCGGACGAACCCTGCTGTTCCATACGGCCCTGGCATTGGTAAATGTCGCATCCGGACGCGAGCAATTGCGGGTGGTTCCGACCACTGTTTGCTTCCGCCCGTATTCGGACAATGAAATCGAGTACTACCTGGATCATGAATCCGCACTCGATTGCGCCGGCAGCGCAAAATCGGAAGGACTAGGCGCCGCCCTGATTGCCAGCATGTCGAGCGAAGACCCGACCGCACTTGTTGGCCTGCCGCTGCTTTCCCTGGTGGAGATGCTTTCGGCAGAAGGCCTGCAGGTGCTGTCATGAGCGAATTGTCCCGCGGCACCCTGTACCTGATCCCGACCCCGCTTGCCGATACCGTCGATGCCGACTTGGTACTGCCGCAAGATACGATTGCGACCGCACTTCGGCTTGATCACTATATTGTCGAAAACGCCAAGACCGCGCGCGCTTTCCTGAAGGCGATCGGCATTGTCCGGCCACTGGCCGAGGTGACAATGCGCGAACTCGACAAGCATGCCCAGGCAGGTGCAACAAACGATTTCCTGGCACCGCTGCTGGCTGGACACGACGTAGGCCTGGTTTCCGAAGCCGGCGCTCCGGCGGTCGCCGATCCGGGCGCATTGATCGTTGCGGCCGCCCATGCCGCAGGGATTCGCGTACTGCCTCTTGTTGGTCCTTCCGCCCTGCTGCTTGGCCTGATGGCTTCCGGATTGAACGGCCAGCGATTTGCCTTTCACGGCTATTTGCCGCAGGACAAGACGGCGCGGATAAAGTCGATTCACGACCTGGAACGTGAGTCGCGCCAGCGCAACATGACCCAACTTTTCATCGAAACGCCGTATCGCAATCAGCCTCTGTTCGACGATTTGCTGGTCACCTTGTCGCCGGCAACCAGGCTCTGCGTGGCAAGCGATCTGACCGGGACAGGCGAACGCATTGCCACCCGCACCGTTGCACAGTGGCGAGCGGCACCGATGGAATTGGGAAAATTGCCGGCGTTTTTTCTGTTTCTCGCCTGACGGCCAGGCAGGTGCGCCGATCCGCCGACAGGAGTGCCTCAGGCGATCCGCAGATCCGCGAACACGCTGCGCTTTGACAACATCGGCTCAAGATCCTTGGCCGAGAGCGGCACGCTGAAGTAAAAGCCCTGCCCCACACCGCAGCCTTGCGCACGCAGCAAGGCCAGCTGACCGGCCGTTTCGATCCCCTCGGCAACGATCTGCAGATCCAGGCTTTTCGCCATGTTGATGATGGCGACGACAATGGCGGTGTCGTTGGGATCGACCGTGATATCGCGAATGAAGCTCTGGTCGACCTTCAGCGTACCTATCGGCAGCCGCTTCAAGTAGGAAAGGCTGGAATACCCGGTGCCGAAATCATCGACTGCAATATGGATTCCCATATCGGCAATTTCGTTGAGCAGCATGATGCTGCCTTCGCCCTGCCGCATGACCTGGGTCTCGGTGATTTCCAGCTCCAGGTAACGCGGATCGAGGCCGGTTTCCGCCAGTATCCCCGCCACCGTATCGACAAAGCCCTTGTCCATCAATTGCCGCGCGGACAGATTGACCGCGATACGGCGCGGCGGCAACCCCATGTCCTGCCAGGCCTTGTTCTGGCGGCAGCTTTCCAGCAGCACCCAGCGCCCAAGCTCGCTGATCAGGCCGGTTTCCTCCGCGAGCGGAATGAACTCGCCGGGCATCATCGTGCCGCTGTCTTCCGACACCCAGCGCAGCAAGGCCTCCAGCGCGACGATTTCGCCGGTGTTCAAATCGATCTGCGGCTGGTACACCATGGAAAAATCTCCCTGCTTGACGGCGGCACGCAGATTCGATTCCATGGCGGCACGCCGTTTCACCGCGATATTCATCTGCGGCGTGAAGAACTGGTAGGTGTTCTTGCCCAGGCCCTTGCCATGGAACATGGCCGTATCGGCGTTCTTCAGCAGTGTCGGCGCGTCCCGGCCGTCATCGGGATAGAGGGCGAGCCCGATCGAGCCCGACACATGCTGGTCAAGCCCGGTCACCTTGAACGGAGCGCGCAAAGCCTCGAGAATTTTTTGCGCGACGCGTGTGGCCCCGCGATGACCTTCAAGCTCATCGAGCAGCACGATGAATTCGTCGCCACCCTGGCGCGCGATCGTATCGTGGCCCCGCACCGATTCGGTCAGGCGCTCAGCGACGCCGCGCAGCAGATCGTCGCCGGCATCGTGTCCCAGCGTGTCGTTGATGTTCTTGAAATTGTCGATGTCAATGAACATCACCGCAAATTTCTGCGCAGTGCGCTGGGCGCGGGAAATGGCCTGCGAGATGCGGTCCTGCATGAGCAGCCGGTTGGGCAAACCGGTCAGGGCATCGTGGAAGGCAAGGTGCTGGATGCGCTCCTCGATGGCGCGGCGGTCGGTAACGTCGCGGGTGTTCATGATAATGCCGCCAACGGCAGGAATTTCCAGACAGTTCTTGCCTATCGATTCGAGATTGCGCCATTCGCCGGTGCGTGCCTGGACACGGTACTCGACCGGCTTGTCGAGCGTGCCCTTTTCCACCAGTTCGTGAAAGGAAGCGCGCAGGCGATCGGCATCGTCCGGATGCACCAGATCGAATTTGCTGAGGCCGATCATGTCCTGCGGATCAACGCCCAGCAAATGCCGCACCGAAGGGCTCTGGTAAAGCACGCGGCCCTCGCGGTCGAGCACCGTGACAATATCCATCGCGCTTTCGGTCAAGGCCTGGAATCGGCCTTCGGAAGCGCGCAAGGCCTCTTCCGCCTGCTTGAATGCGCTGATATCCGTCAACACACCGATGATCCCGGCCGGCGTTCCATTCGGGCTGGTAAAGCGGCTGATCTGCTTGACGATATGGCGGCTGACGCCCTGCGTATCTGCGACGCTTTCTTCCACCGCCGCCATGCTACCGCTCAACAGCACCCGGGCATCGTCAATTTCGATGCGCGCGGCATGGTCGGCAGCATATTTGTCGCTGGGCGTCTTGCCGATCCAGTCCTCGCGCTGCACGCCGAAAAACTCTTCCCAGGCGCGGTTGAAGCCGAGGTACCGTCCATCCGCGCCCCGATAAAAAATCGGGTTGGGTATGACTTCAAGCAGTTCGCGCATGAAATGCAACTGCACTTCCAGCGCCTGCGAGGTCGCCTTGATATCGGTGATGTCGGCGCAGGTGACAAGTATGCCCACGACCTTGCCGTTGCCGCCGCGAAGCGGAGCTGCCGAGAGGCTGATTTCCCGCGCGAGGCGGCCAGGGCCTTCCCAGGCGGCCTGGATGTCATGCACAGTGTTGCCGGCAAGAATGCTTTCGCGCAGGCGCAATATCGAATCGCCCCCGACGCCGCTGGCCCAGGGCGATGGCGAACCGATCACGGATTTCGCTTCGATGCCGAATACGCGCTCGGCGGCCGGATTCCAGAGCGTGACCAGACCGGCTGGGTTGATGGCATATATTGCCAGCGGCGAGGTCTCCACGATCGCACGCAACGATTCATTGAGCGTTCTGAGCGTTTCCTGCGAGTTCTGGTACTGCGAAACATCCTCGATCGAACAAAGGGCATGCGACGCACCCGCGCTCCCTGCGACAGCCACGCTGGAACACTGCGCCCACATCACCGAGCCATCGTGGCGCAGGAAACGGCGCTGGCGATTGTCTCCTGCGCCCGGCATTGTTTCGCCAGCCCGGTCGTCGGGATGGATGAACTCCTCAAGGCGGCGACCGATGAGAGCTTCCCGGGTCTGGCCCAGCATTTCACAGAAACGGCGATTGACGACAAGCAGGCGGCCTTCGGCATCCACCCGAATCAGGCCGATGCCGGCAAGATCGAAAGCTTCGCGGAAATTTCGCTCCCCTTCCGCCAGTGCCTCCTCGCGCAAAGCGGCGGCGGCGGCGAGATCGGCAAGCGATCTGGAAAGTCGGTCGATCTCCGCATAAGCCGTTTTCTTTGCGACGATACCGGCGGCGTTCAGCCCCTGCTTCGCCAATACGGACGAGAGCTGGCGAATCGGTTCGCCGATGCGGCGGGCCAGAAAGGCGCCGGCAACGCCGGCAAGCAATACGCTACCTAGGCCCCATGCCAGCAGCGATTGCCGCAGGTTTTCCGGCAAGACGGTCGGTTGGCGGGAGATGCCCCAGCCCAACAGTATCACCAGCAACAGCATCAGCAAGGCAAAAACGGCAGCCAGCTTGATCGTCAGGCTGAAAGTGCGAATGCGCAATTCGCCAGCTGGCGCCGCAACCGCCTGCCGCACAGCAGACTCGGGAGGCTGGCTCATGAGGCTTGCGTCAAAGCTGTTGCGACCAGGCGAAAAGCGCAGTGGCTCATTTGCGACTAGCGAACCGCGGCGCGATTGCCCGCGCTGCTCGATACAATGCCATTGAAGAACGACTCGGCCGCGGTCGTGCCGAAACGGCGCGCCAGCTGCTCGGAAAACGACTCCTCGGCGGTAAAATCGACGATCTGTTCGGCCTTGACCACATCGCGCGCCACGGAATCCAGACTGCCGAGGCCATCGGCAAGGCCCAGTTCTATACTTTTTTCACCGGACCAGACCAGGCCGGAAAACATCTCGGGCGTTTCCTTCAGTCGCTTGCCGCGACCCTGCTTGACGACACTGATGAACTGGCGGTGGATTTCGCCGACCATCTGCTGGGCGTATTTCTGCTGCTCGGGATTGACCGGCGAAAACGGGTCGAGAAAACCCTTGTTGGCGCCGGCGGTGATCAGGCGACGCTCGACGCCAAGCTTGTCCATGGTGCCGGTGAAGCCGAAGCCGTCCATCAATACGCCGATTGAGCCGACGATGGAGGCCTTGTCGACGTAGATCCGGTCAGCCGCCGCCGCGATGTAATAGCCGCCCGAGGCGCAGATATCCTGCACCACCACGTACAGCGGGATGTCCTTGTACTTGGCGCGAAGACGCTTGATTTCGTCATTGATATAGCCCGCCTGAACCGGACTGCCGCCGGGGCTGTTGATGCGCAGCACCACACCGACCGTGTTCTTGTCCTTGAAGGCCGCCTGCAAGGCGCTGATGACCTTGTCGCCGGATGCCTTGGAATCGGCGGAGATCACGCCTTTCAATTCCACCAGGGCGGTGTGTTTTTCGGTGGAAGATGGCTCACGCTTGCTGCCCGTGCTGCCGACAATCGTCAGGAACACGATGGCAAAAAACAGCAGCCAAAGCGCGCTCATCACTGTCCGGGTGCGGCGCGCGCGCTTCTGCTCGCTGAGCGCCTCGGTGGCCAGTTTTTCCAGAACGCTGCGTTCCCAGTTAGCGGAATTCGGAGTGTTTTCCATTGCTTTTATGCCTGACTCTGGTGGGGTTTTCGCGGAAACGGACGATGTTGTCGACCGCTCCTGCATTGCGTGCTTGCCGATGTTCAGGGAGCGGCAAGGATATCCGTTTGCAATACCACGCGATGGTTTTCGACGCTGACCGGGATCCGGGCGAGGCTTGCGCCATGACATGGTCCACCGACGCATAACCCGTCGCCAGGCTCGAACACCGCGCCGTGAGTAGCGCAAACCAAGTATAAACCGGTTTCATCGAACACCTCGCCGGGCTGCCAGTCGAGTTCGGTGCCGCGATGGGGACAGCTGTTGCGGTAGGCATGCACCTCTCCCTGATAGGCAATGGCGAAGCAGGCGATGCGCCTTCCGTCCAGCTCAATTTCGAAACGGTGCGCGCCGCCGCCATCCACCAGCGCGCCGCGTTCGCAGATTTTGCGGCGTTCATCCGCAGACAGGGAATGGGACTCAGCCATTTGCCGCCAGCCATTCGGCAAGGCCCGCCACGCTATCGACGCGAGCGCGGGCAGGATAGCCTGCCAGCACTTCGGCCTGGTGCGCGCCATAACTGACCGCCACCGCCGCCACGCCGGCATTTTGCGCCAGTTGCAGATCATGGCTGGTATCGCCGATCATCAGGGTGCGGGCGGGCGCCGCGCCGGAAAAATCCATCAGCTTGAGCAACATGTCCGGGTGCGGCTTGGCGAAGCCCTCGTCGGCACAGCGGCTGTAATGGAAATGCGCCTTCAGTCCGGTGTGGGCAAAAGCGCGCTCCAGGCCGGCGCGCGGCTTGCCCGTTGCCACCGCCAGGAAGCGTTCGGGCGCGGCCAGGCGGTCGAGCAGTTCGACGATGCCGGGATAGAGCGGGGCCTCATGATCGCGCGGCACATAATGCTCGCGGAACCTGGCGGCGAAGCGTGAACGATCGGCTGTCGACAGTTCCGGGAACAGGGTCTCGGTGGACTGGAACAGGCCGAGACCGATAATGTGCTTGGCCTGTGCGATCGTGGGAATGCGTAGCTGCAAATCGCGCGCCGCCTGCTGGATGCAATCGGCAATCAGGCCGGTGGAATCGATGATGGTGCCGTCCCAGTCGAACACGATCAGGTCGAAATTTCCCACCCGGCTCATTGCGCCTTCACATTGCGCAAGAAATTCAGATAGCGCAGGAGGTCCGGCGGTTGCGGCGATTCGATGGTCAACGTTTCGCCCGTCAGCGGGTGGGCAAAGCGGATCAGGCGCGCATGCAGGAACATGCGCTTCAGGCCGCCATTTTTTACCGCCTGGGCCACCTTGTTGAGGGCGAAGTCGCCGTATTTGTCGTCACCGATGATCGGAAAGCCCAGATGCTGCAAATGGACGCGAATCTGGTGGGTGCGGCCGGTGCGGATATCGCAATCGAGCAGGGTTGCCATGCCAAGGCGCTCGACGCGCGTCACCACGGTATGCGCATCCTGCCCCTCCTCCTCATCCACCGACACGCGCTTCTCGCCGGCCAGATTGGTGAATTTCGCCAGCTTCATGCGCACATGGCGTTTTTCATCCGGCCAATCCCCCTTGACCAGCGCGTAGTAGTGCTTTTGCATGCGGATGCCCGCATCGCCGCGCAGCATGGCGTGCATCGCGGTCAAGGCGCTGCGCTTCTTGGCGACCAGCAACACGCCCGAGGTTTCGCGGTCGAGACGATGCACCAGCTCCAGGAATTTGGCCTCGGGCCGCTGCGCGCGCAGTGCCTCGATCACGCCGAAACTGACGCCGCTGCCGCCATGCACCGCCAAACCGGCAGGCTTGTCGATTGCGATCAAGGCATCGTCCTCAAACAGTATCCCCAAGGATTGGC
>JACXTT010003855.1_pt1 | contig 22694 bp, 24 predicted proteins | sample 9270951 | NCBI WGS metagenome assembly JACXTT01 (sample SAMN15532306, study PRJNA645909) | rock metagenome | isolation source: weathered quartz diorite | place: Puerto Rico | collected 2017-06-21
GGATCTGGGCGGCCTCGGAGGGCGTGAAGCCTTCCAGCGCGGTCAGCAGGAACGCCTGGCGCGACCGCGGCGCGATGCGCATCAGCCGCCGGGTGGTGTCGTCCGAACCCGACGGATCGTCGGCCGGGCCCTCGAGCTGGGCGCCCGAGGAGCACCAGATGGCATGGAACACGTGATAGAGCGCGACCCGCGGCGTCAGACTGGCTTCCAGCGTGCGATCGCCGGCGGCGAGCGCTTCCAGCGCCACCCGCACATAGTGATCGCCGGTGGTCTGGTCGCCGGTAAGGGCGCGGGCGTAGCGCCGGACGTAAGGCAGGTGCGGCGCAAGGCGGGCTAGCAGACTCAAGGGGTGACCCCTCCCTTAGATTTTGACCCACGAGGGTCCCGCCGACGTTGTTTCCGCCGACGGCCCCATCATGATCCGAAAACGCGACCGCAGGGAACTTGTTCCCAAACCGATGAGTTTTCCGCATCTTGCGCGTCGCGGTACGGGAACCCTAGGCGGAGCCGGGCGTTGATGGACGACGAGAACGCTAAAAGGGGGCGGGGTTCGCGCAAGCAGCCTGCCGACAGTATGAACCAGAACATGCCTTCACCCGATCCGCGAAAGGCCTCCTCGGCCGCCCTGGACGAGGCCCGCCTTCGCCAGCAGGCGATCGGCGTGCGCTTGCGCCAGATGTTCGACGAGGTGGTCAACGAGGACGTCCCGGACGAGTTCCTCGAGATCCTCAAGCGCGCCGACAGCCGCAACGCGGAGAACGGCTGATGGACGGCGCCCCCGACACCATGGCCCCCGTGCGCCCGGCGCGGACCGCCGAGGACGACAACGCCTTCAAACGCGAGCTGGTGCAGCTCATCCCGCACCTGCGCGCCTTCGCCCGCACCCTGTGCGGCGACCCCACCGCGGCCGACGACCTGGCGCAGGACGCCATGATGAAGGCCTGGGACGCGCGCGCCTCCTTCCAGATGGGCACCAACATGAAGGCCTGGACCTTCATGATCCTGCGCAACCAGTTCTATTCCGAGAAGCGCCGCTCGTGGCGCCAGACCCAGCTCGATCAGGAAGCCGCTGAACGCACCCTGGTGGCGGTGGACGATCCGGAGGCCCCCGTGGCCCTCGACGAGATGCGCCAGGGCCTGGCCATGCTGCCTGCCGAACAGCGCGAGGCGCTGATCCTGGTGGGGGCCGGCGGCTTCGCCTACGAAGAGGCGGCCGAGATCTGCAACTGCGCGGTCGGCACGGTGAAAAGCCGGGTCAGCCGGGCGCGCCGCGCGCTGCACGCGATCCTCGAGGATGGCTCGTACGACCGCGACGGCCTGTCGGCGGGAGACGCCATGCGGTCTATCCTGGCGGACGCGGAGCGGTTAAGCACCGTGCGGTGAGGCCCGTCTTGGGCCCGGTTGAAGTCGACCTCTCATGACAGGGCCGCCCTGGGCTTCGCTGAGCACCATCAGGGTCCGCCTCACCGCGGCGCTCGCGGCCGCGCTCCTTCCGGTGCTGGCGCTCGGCGTCGCCCAGTCAGCCATCGCCTTCAACCACGCCAGCATTACGCTGCGTGAAAACCTCGGCTTCGCCGCCGAGCGCAGCGCGGCCACGGCGCGCACGCGCATGGAAGGCGCGGGCATCCTGTTGCAGACCCTGGCGCCCGGCGCCGTGGGCTTCCAGTGCGGCCAGCGCCTGGCCGAGGTCACCGCCCACATCCCCGGCTACGCCAACCTGATCCGCTTCGACCGCCTGGGCCGAGTGATCTGCGCGGCCGGCGAGGACGTGCCGGTGGACGCCGCGCGCGCCAACCGCCCCTGGTTCCAGCGCCTGGCCAAGGGCGACAAGCTGGTGATCAGCCGCGATCCGGGCTCGGCTTACGCTGCGGAGCCCTCAGTCCTGGCGGCGGTGCGCGCCGACGGTCCGACCGGCGACTTCGACGGCGCCTTCACCGCGGTGATCACCCTCGCCAGCCTCGAGCCGCAAGTCTCCGACCCGACCCTGCCGGCCCACTCCGACGTGGCCCTGGTCGACGCGGCCGGCCACTACATCTCCGAGACCTCCAAGGCCGCCTTCCCCGTCCTGCCCGCCGGCTGGCGCCAGCAGGTGCGCCACAACGGCGCCTACGTCTGGTACGGGACCGACGCGCTGAAGCGGCGCCGCGTCTATTCCGCCGCCCCGGTGGCCGGGGACGAGGTCTATGTGGTGCTCTCGGCGCAGTCACCGGGCATCCTGTCCTGGGCCTGGCTCAACCCGCTCTCCGGCATCCTCTTCCCGCTGCTGACCTTCGTTCTGGCCCTCGTGGCGGTGAGCGCGGTGGCCGATCGCGTGGTGATCCGCTGGGTCGCCTACCTGCAGCGCATCGCCGCCCTCTACGCCAAGGGCCGGCTCTCCGTGCGTCCCGTGCAGTCCGAGCAGATGCCGCCGGAAATCCGCGAACTGGCGGAAACGCTTGAGGAAATGGCCGACGCCATCGTCGGGCGCGACGCCTCCCTGCGCGAGAGCCTCGCCCAGAAGGACGCGCTGATGCGCGAGATCCATCACCGGGTGAAGAACAACCTGCAGGTCATCTCCTCGCTGCTGAACATGCAGCAGCGCGCGCTCACCGATCCCGCCGCGCGGGCCGCCATGAGCGACACCCGCCAGCGGATCACCGCGCTCGCGCTCATCTACCGCTCCCTCTATCAGGGCCCCGACCTGATGCGGGTCGACCTGCGGCCGTTCCTTGAGGAGCTCACCGCCCAGCTGGTCGCCAGCGAGATGCTGCATGGGCCGCAGGTGCGCACGGTGCTGTCCGTCGACGCCCTGGTCATCGACCCCGACCGCCTGCCGCCGCTGGCCCTGTTCGCGGTGGAGGCGATCACCAACGCCCAGAAGCACGCCTTCGCCAATCGCGGCGGGACGCTGACCCTGTCGTTCCGGGTGAACGGCGACGAGGCCGAGCTGGAAATCTCCGACGACGGCCAGGCGGGGGACGACGCCTTCTCCGGTTCCGGCGTCGGCCGCACCCTGATGACCGCCTTCGCCCGTCAGCTTCGCGGCCGCGCCGAGCTGGTGCGCAACACCCGCGGCGGCGTCACCGCACGGCTGATCTTCCCGACCCCCGCGGCCGATGGGCCACAGCCCGACGAAAGCGCCGCCCCATCGGATCGCAGCGGGAACCAAGCGGCAGCGTGAGGGTTTGGTCAGGGCGAGTTACACACCCCCGCTGCATTTGGGAGATCCAACAATGCGCAAGATCATCGTTCTGGCCATGATGGCCGCCAGCCTGACCATCGCCGCCTGCAACACCGTTGAAGGCGCGGGCAAGGACGTCTCGGCCGCCGGCAAGGCCGTCACCAACACCGCCGACGACGCCAAGCACTAAGCTTCGGCTTCGACACAGCTATTCGGAAGGCCCCGTCGCACCCGCGGCGGGGCTTTTCTTATGGGCCTCAGGCCGCCGCGGCCCGCTGGGCGCCGGGGTGGAAATGGAAGCCGGGGCGCTCCGCCGCGCAGCTCAGGCCCGGCGCCGCTTCGCCGGCCCCCAGCACCAGGCAGCCGCCAGGCGCGAGCGCGCTGGTCAGGTTGGCGAACAGCTTGCCCCGCGCCGCCTCGGTCAGGTGCGCCGACAGGTTGCGGCAGACCACAAGGTCGAACTGGCCCAGCCGGGTGATGTCCTCGATCAGGTTCACGCGCCGCCAGCGCACGGTCTGGCGGATGCGGGGCGACAGGCTGAAGCCCTCCTCCGTCGACTCGAAGTGCCGCACCAGCCGGTGCGCCGACAGGCCCCGCTGGATCTCGAACTGGCTGTAGAGCCCGCTCTGCGCCTTCTCCAGTCGCCGCTCGCAAAGATCGGACGCGAACAGCTCGACGCCCTCGGCCGGCCCCTGGTCGGCCAGCAGCATGGCCAGCGAATAGACCTCCTGCCCGGCGCCGCAGATCGCCGACCAGATCCTCAAGGGACCCTTCTCGGCCCGCCGGGCCAGCTTCGGCAGGACGTCGGACGCGATCAGGTCGAAGGTGGCCGGGTCGCGGAAGAACGAGGTCTCGGCGGGCCACATGGCCTCCACCACCGCCCAGGTCAGCCGCTCCTCGCCGCGGTTGCGCACCGCGCTCATCAGCTCCTCGATCGACGAGAAGCCCTCGCGCCGCGCCACCGGCGCCAGGCGGTTTTCCAGCAGGTAGTGCTTCTCGGGATCGACGTTCAGCCCCGCGCGCTCGCCGCAGAGCTTCACCGCCAGCTCGATGTCGCGGCCGATCACAGCGCGCCCGCCATGGTCAGTTTCGAGGCCACGATGTCCCCGTCGAACGGCTTCATGATGTATTCGTCCGCCCCGGCCGCCAGGGCCTCGCGGACCCGGTCGAGGTCGTTCTCCACCGAGCAGAAGATCACCCGGGGCGACTCGCCGCCGGCGTCGGCGCGCAGCACCTTCAGGAACTCCAGCCCGCTCATGTTGGGCATGTTCCAGTCGAGCAGGATGACGTGCGGGGTCACGGTGCGGCACCAGGCGATCGCCTCGACGCCGTCGGCCGCTTCGGCCACCTCGAATCCGAGATCCTCGAGGATCCGCCGCGCGACCTTGCGGATCACGCGGCTGTCGTCGACGACCAGGCAGATCTTCACGTGCCCACGAACTCCCCAAACCAGGCCGCTGTTGTCGGCCCAGGATGGTTAAGGAGCGGTAGCTCCGGAGCTGTTTTGCGCTAGGCGGCGACCGCCTGGCGGCGGCTGCGGCGGAGCATGGCGCCCATGCCGGCAAAGCCGGTCAGCATCAGCGCCCAGGCGGCCGGCTCCGGCACCGCGATGCCCGACGAGCGGGCCGAACCGCTGACGATGTAGCGGATGTCGCCCTGCGGCACGTAGCAGGAGTAGGAGTTCTGGCACTCGTAGGACGGGCCCTGGAAGCCGCCCAGCAGAACGTTGTTGCCGATCGAAACCGTCAGCGGCGACTGGAAGACCAGGTGCAGATCCTGGGCGTAGCCCGGCTGCAGGTCGATGTAGAAGGGCGCGACATAGGTGTTGTAGTCCGGCCCGGGGACCGTGCCCGAGGCGTGGTAGGCCGTGTTGTGGGTGTATTCGAACGGCGTCAGGTCGCCGCCCGCGGTCTTCAGGTCGAACGTTGCGCTGCGGATGTAGCCGTAGACGTCGATGTCGAAGATGCCGCTGACCGTGCCGCCGTCATCGAAAACCCCGTTCACCGCCCAGTGGGTGAAGACGTCCGCGGCGCTGGCCGTGGAGGGCGCAGCGGCCAGCCCGAGGGCGGCGGCGCAACCAGCGGCGGCGAACAGACGCTTGGCGATCTCAAAAGTCTTCACGGCAATAACCCCCAACCCACTGGCGCTCATTCTACGGCGCAGCTTGCCGATAGCAGACCCGGGCGCGACGGCGTTAAGGATTCGCCTGAGACGCGAGCGCCGGCCGGTGGAAGGCTTCGGCTAGACGGCCAGAGCCTGGTCGGCCGCGGCGTCCTTGTCCCGCTCGGCGACCGCCGCGTTGATCGCGTTGAACAATTCCTCGATCTGCACCGGCTTGGCGACCACCCCGTTCATGCCGGCGGCCAGATAGTCCTGCACCTGGTGGTGCATGACGTTGGCGGTGAGCGCGATGATCGGCGTGGCGGCCCGGCCGGTCTCGGCCTCGCGCCGGCGGATCTGCCGGGCCGCGGCGATCCCGTCCATCACCGGCATCTGGGAGTCCATCAGGATCACGTCCCAGTCGCCCTGCTCCCAGGCCTCGACCGCGTCGGCGCCGTTGGCCGCCACCTGCGGCGTGACGCCGACCTGGCCCAGCAGGGTCTTCAGCACCAGCTGGTTCATCGGGTTGTCCTCGGCCGCCAGGATGCGCAGCGGCCGCCCCTGCGCCGTGTCGGCCGTCGGGCCCTCGTCTGCGGCCGGCGCCACGCGCCCGGCGACCCGTTGCAGCGGCAGCTCCAGGGTGAAGCGGCTGCCCTGGCCCACCTGGCTCTCCACCCCGATCTCCCCGCCCATCGCCCGGCAGAGCTGGCGGCAGATCGACAGGCCCAGGCCCGTGCCGCCATAGCGCCGCGTGGTCGAGGAATCGGCCTGCACGAACTTGTCGAACAGCCGCTCGATGTGGTCGGGGCTCATGCCGATGCCGGTGTCGCTGACGACAAATCTCAGGACGCCCTCAGCCAGCCCGACCCGCACCGCCACCGACCCGGCGGCGGTGAACTTCACCGCATTGGCGATCAGGTTGTGCAGGATCTGGCGGACCCTGAGCGAGTCGCCGCGCCAGGTTCCCGCCGCCTCGTCCGCCACCTCGAAGACGAAGCCCAGGCCCTTGTCCTCAGCCAACGGCGCGAAGGTGGTCCGCAGGCCCAGCGCCAGGCTCTCCAGGTCGAAGTCGGCCTCGTCCAGGTCGAGCTTGCCGGCCTCGATCTTCGACAGGTCGAGGATGTCGTTCAGGATGGTCAGCAGCATCTCGCCGGACTGGCCGATGACGCTCAGCCGCTCGAGTTGCGGGCCCGACAGCGGCTCGCGCCCCATGGCCTGCACCATGCCCAGCACGCCGTTCAGCGGCGTGCGGATCTCGTGGCTCATGGTCGCCAGGAACTCGCTCTTGGCGGCGTTGGCCGCGTCGGCGAACTCGCGCGCCTGGTCGGCGGCCTTGCGCCCGGCATAGGCCCGGCGGATGTAGAGCTCCTGGATGTAGCCGGAGAACAGCCCCACCAGGGTCGCCATCGCCAGGAAGAAGTCGTTGCTGATCAGCATCTGCGGCGCGATCGGATTGAGCCACAGGGCCGAGGCCTGGTAGCTGCCCACCAGCAGGGCGGCGATCAGCGCGCTGTACAGCCACTTCATCCGGATCAGCGCGCCGCAGTAGATCACCACCATGGTCACGCCGGCGTAGTAGAGGCTGTTGAACGGCGGCGGCATGATCACCGTCATCGCCACCACGCCCAGGCCGGTGATGATCATAGACGTCGCCAGCGCCGCCTGGCCGATGCTTGGGAAGCCGCGCCACAGGGTCAGGCCGAAGATCGTCAGCAGCACCGGGCAGACCACGCCGTAACGGATCACCCACAGAAGCTCCGTGACCCCGCCGCCGGCCGTCAGGTCCAGCAGGCCGAAGCTGGCGTAGAGCGCCATGCCGGCCAGCAGATAGGCGCGGATGAAGGTGATCGACTGGACGAAGGTGTCGCGGGTGAACACCGCCTCCACGTGCGGGTCGCGGAACCGCAGCCGCAGTTCGTTGAGCTCGTAGCTCTTGCCGCCGGCCGCGATGGGCGCGTCCGGGCGCGGCGCGAAAAGCCTTCGAAAGAGATGGTCGTTCCCCACGGCCGCAGCCTAGGGAGGCCCGCTTCAGGCCAGCTTAACAATGGGCTGGCGCGACAGCCTGTCGCACCTGCTGCGCCGCCTAGGCCGGAATGCTCGCCGCGAAGGTGACGGTCTCCTCGGCGGCGTCGGCGAACACCTTGCCGCCCGCGTCGCCCACGAACAGGTTCACGTAGCGCGCCTGCACCCAGTGGCCGTGCAGCCCCTCGCCCGGCCCTTCGCCGCGCAGGCCGGCCAGCACCTCGGGCCGGATCCGCGCCCTGGGCCCCCGGGCCTCCACCGAGATGGCGATCGAGGCGCCCTCCTGCACCGCGCGCACCTGCGCCACGCCGCCCGTGGGCAGCGCCGCCCCGGCCATCTGGGCCAGGTTCAGCAGGGTCCGCGCCGTCGGCTTGTTCACCGCCGGGACCTCCACCTGCCAGTCGAGGTCGGCGCGCATGTGGCCGAACACGCCCTGGGCCAGCTTCTCCAGCTCCCGCGCGTCAAAGGTCTCGGCCGAGGCCGCCGCGCCGAACGCCACGCGGGTGAACAGCAGCATGTCCGACAGCTTCCGCGCCGAGGCGCCGATCAGCTCCATGGCGTCGTCGCGCATGTCCTGGGCGGTCGGATCTTCCAGCAGGTCGAGGCCCGAGACGATGGCGCTCGCCGGGCTGATGAAGTCATGGCACATCCGCGCGGCCAGGTAGGCGGCGAGCTCGGCGGCCTTCAGCGGCGGGGCTTGGGTGGCGGCGTCATCGGTCATGGCGGCGACCTTGCGGTGATTTGAGTCTTTGGAAAACTGCGGGACGCCCATAAGACGCTCCCCATGAACGACATCGGGGCCGAGCTGGCCGACATCTGCGAAGCGGCCGCCCGCCTGATCCTGCCGCTCTGGCGATCGGGCCTGACGGTCACCACCAAGTCCGACGAGAGCCCGGTCACCGAGGCCGACCGCCAGGGCGAGGCGCTGATCCTCAAGCATCTGGCGGAGCGCTGGCCCGACATCCCGGTGATCTCGGAAGAGGACGCCAGCGAGTTCGGTACGCCCGACGCCATCGGCCCGCGCTTCTTCCTGGTCGACCCGCTGGACGGCACCAAGGCCTTCGTTCGCGGCGACCCCCACTTCACGGTCAACATCGGCCTGATCGAGAACGGCCGCCCGGTGGCCGGCGCGGTCTGCGCCCCGCCGTCCAGCGAAACCTGGTGGACGGCCGGCGGCGTGGCGATGAAGCGGATGCCCGGCATGGCCGCCCACCCGGTCCACGTGCGGCCCTGGCCCAAGGGCGAGGCCATCTGCCTGATCAGCCACACTATGAAGCCCGAACACGCCGACAAGCTGGCCGAGGAATACGGCTTCGACATCCGCCAGCCGATGGACTCGTCCATCAAGCTCTGCCGGATCGCCGAGGGCAGCGCCGACATCTATCCGCGCCACGGCCCGACCATGGAATGGGACGTCGCCGCCGGCCATGCGGTGCTGGAAGCCGCCGGCGGCCGCTTCGCCAAGCCGGAGGGCGAGCCTTTCCTCTATGGCAAGGCGTCCGAAGGCTTCCGGAACGGCTGGTTCGTGGCGCGCGGCGGCTAGCCTGCGCGGCTAGGTCTTCTGCGCGTTCGCGTCGTCGAGGGCGACCGGCTCGGGAGCCGTCGATGCGTCGGTGGGGGCCGCGACGCTGGCCACCGGCGCCGGCGGTTCGGCGGCGCGCAGCACGTGGTGCGGACCCAGGATCAGATAGCCGCCGAAGCCCGCGAAGAACGCCAGCGCCGCCAGCAGCAGAAGCGGCTTCGCCATCGCCAACAGCGACGTCGGTTGGACGGGGCGAAAGGCGGCCGCGGTCATCGTGATCTCCTCAAGGGATCTACGGATGTGCAACACCGTCAGATGCGTTCGGTTGCCGAAAGCTTAAGCGTTTCACGCAGGCAGGACGTCGCGGCCGGCGCGCAGCCCTAGGTGTCCGCCCACATGCGCAAAAGATTGTTGTAGGTCGCCGCCAGGCGGACCACCTCGGGGTCGCCCTGGCCCACCTTCACGCTCAGCGCCTGGATGGTGTTGTCGAGGTCGTGCAGCAGGGTGCGCTGGCCGTCGTCGCGGACCATCGACTGGGCCCAGAAGAACGCCGCCCAGCGCGAGCCGCGGGCGATCGGCGCCACCCTATGCACGCTCGACGCCGGATAGAGGATCATGTCCCCGGCCGGCAGCTTCACGGCGTGCTCGCCGTAGGCGTCCTCGACGATCAGCTCGCCGCCGTCGTAGTCGCCGGGGTCGCTCAGGAACAGGGTCGCCGACAGGTCCGTGCGGAACCGGACCGGGCCCGCAAAGCGGATCGCGTTGTCCACGTGGGCGCCGAAGCCCATGCCCGCGTCATAGCGGTTGAACAGCGGCGGATAGACCCTGAGCGGCAGGGCGGCCGACACGAACGGCGCGTTGGTCCCGAGCGCGCCCAGGATCATCTCGCCCAGCTCGCGCGCCGCCGGCGCACCTTCAGGAACCTGCAGGTTGTGCTTGGTCCACGCGGACTGCTCGCCGGCGGTCACGCGGCCGTCGACCCAGTCCTGGGCGGCAAGGACGTCGCGGCAGTGGGCCACCTGGTCCGGCGTCAGGACGCCTTCGACGTGCAACAGCATCCTAGAAGGTCGCCCCCACCGAGAAGATCACCGTGCGTCCCGCCGCCGGCACCGCGCGGTTGCCGAACACCTGGGTGTAGTTCAGCCGGTCGGCCAGGTTGTAGGCGTTGACCGAGAAGCGGTACGGCCCGGTCTTGTAGGCGATGAAGGCGTCCAGGGTGACGTTCTCCGGGACCTGCGAGAGCCGAAGCGCCGTCTGGCTGGCCCGGTCCGTGAAGCTGACGCTGCGCGCCGTGTAGCCCACCGGCGTCATCGACTGGTAGGTCACGTCGCCGCCCATCGCCAGGCCGTCGATCCACGCGCTCAGATCATAGGTCGTGTAGAAGGTCGCCGAGGTCTTCGGCACGAAGGTCACCTGGTTGCCCACCGCGATCTGGTTGAGCACAGGGAAGGCCACGGTCGTTCCCACCGGGCAGATGATCCCGGCCGGCGTCCCCGTGGCGTTGGCCGCGGCCACCGTGCAGTTGGTGAAGGACTCTTTGATCTGCGCGTCCAGGTAGGTGTAGCCGGCGCTGACGGTCCAGGCATTGGTGACCTTGCCGGCCAGGCCCAGCTCGACGCCCTTGACCTCCTGGCGCTCGCCCGACTGGGCCTGCAGGAAGCCCGTCGCCGGGTCGGTCTGCAGCGCATTGTCCTTCTTGATGTCGAAGACCGAGGCGGTGAAGGCGAGCCGGGTCGTCGGGACGGTGAACTTCGCGCCCGCCTCCCAGATCTCGCTGTCTTCCGGCGCCAGGTCCTTGGTGGTGACCGCGACGGCCGCGGCCGCGCCCACGATCGAGGTGCCCTGCGGGGTCTGCGATTTGCCCCAGGACACATAGTAGGTCTGGTCGCTGGCCGGCTCGAACACCACGCTCATGCGCGGGCTCTTCAGCGTCGGCTTGACCTTGATGTTCTGGATCGTCGCGTTGAACAGGGTCGAGTCCAGCTCGGCCTGATAGGCGTCGACCCGATAGCTGCCGATCACCGACAGCTGTTCGGTCAGCCACAGCCGGTCGGTCAGGAAGATGCCCGCGTCGGTCGACTTGCCGCTGCTGAACTCGGTGGCCGAACCCAGCGTGTTGGTCGACACCGACACGCCGTTCACCAGGGTCGTGCAGTTCAAGGTCGCGCTCGGGCAGCTGATGTTCTGGCCGGGGACGGCGCGGAACACCGCATAGCCCGCCGGGAACACCGGATTGGGCGTCACCAGCGGCCGCGGGATCGAAGGCCGCGTCGTGAACGGCGCCGGCAGGGTGTAGGCGAAGATCGTCTTGTCGTTCTGCTGGCGCGAGACGTCGATGCCGCCGATCAGCTGGTTCTTGAAGTGGCCCAGGTCGTAGTCGACGCGGATCGTCGAGATGTTCTGCAGGCCCCAGGCGTTCATGTCGTAGGGGCCCTGGCCGCCGGTCCCGCCGAACGCTTCCGTCGCCGGATTGCCGTCGAACAGCGCCGCGGTGCAGGCCGCCTGGCACTGGTCCACCGTCGTGTACTGGAAGTAGCGGCTGTAGACGCCGTAGCGGGTGTCGGAGGTCAGGCTGACCTTGTCGTTCACCCGGTGCGACAGCCGCACGGTGACCATGTCGGCGTCGTTGCGGTCGATGTCGTTCAGGAAGCCGGTGAAGGTCGAACGCTCCACGCCCACGCCATATTCGCTGGCCGGCATCGCTATGATGTCGCCGGGCTTTTGGACGATGACGATGCCGTAGTCCGGCCGCCCGCGGCTGTGCTGGTGCAGGTAGCTGACCTGGGCCGTGGTGTCGGTCCCCAGGCCCGTGGCCACCGTCAGCGCCGCGCCCCACCGCTTGTTGTAGATGAAGTCGCGATCGACCACCTCGGTGGAGGTGCCCATCAGCGTCAGGCGCGCCGCCGTCGTCTCGCCGAACTGGTGGTTCAGGTCGGCCAGGCCGCGGTAGTAGGCGCCGTTGCCGGCGTAGGCGTCGACGCTCTCGAAGTCCCTGAGCTCCGGCCGCTTGGAGAGGGTGTTGATCGCCCCGCCGGTCGTGCCGCGCCCGAACATGGCGCCCGACGGGCCTTTCAGGACCTGCACTTCCTCGTAGTTGAAGCTGTCGCGGGTGTAGGCGCCGAAGTCGCGCAGGCCGTCCACATAGACGTCGTCCTTGGCGTCGAAGCCGCGGATCTTGAACTGGTCGCCGTTCAGCGTGCCGCCTTCGCCGATGGCGATGGTGATGCCGGGCACGTTGCGCAGGGCGCCTTCCAGCGAATTGATCCCCTGGCTCTTGAGCTGCTCGGCGTTGATCACGCTGATCGCCTGGGGCGTGTCCTGCACTGTGCTCTGCAGGACCGAGAGGCCCGTGTCGCGGTTCAGCGGCCGGATGTCAGCCTTCACGACAACGCCGGAAACCGTGGCCGCGTCGGCGTCCGCGTCGGCCGCGGTTTCGCTCGCATGGGCCGCGCCGCAGAGGCTCGCCGCCCCCGCCAGCACCGCCAGGCCCAGCCTGGCCAAAACAGGGTGAGCGCGCGCCTTGCGATAGCTCACCACACCCGTCCCAACGCCACCCGAACTCACGACCCGCAGCTCCATCTTGCAATTGCGAGTCGTTCTTAGTTAGGCCGCGACATGTTGGCAATGAGAATGATTTGCAAAAAGCCGGCGCGGGATTCGACGCCCGCCCCGTTCGGCGCGAGGATGCGAGAAAGCAGGTGGGAGAACGGCCATGGCCTTTGAAGCGGTCGACTACGAAAGCATCACCTTGGAGCGCCGCGGCCACGTGGCGATCCTGACGCTCAACCGCCCCGACCGGCTGAACGCCATCAACCGCGCCATGATGGCCGAGATGCCCGCCGCGGTGGCCGCCGTGAAGGCCGACGATGAGGTCCGCGTCCTGGTGGTCACCGGCGCGGGTCGCGGCTTCTGCGCCGGCGCCGACCTGCAGGGCTTCGGCCCCGTCGCCACCGGCAAGGCGCCGGTCCCCGCCAACCAGGCCGAGCGCCTGGACGAGATGGGCTGGGTCGGCCGCTGGGCGATGATGTGGGCCGGGCTCGACAAGCCGGTGATCGGCGCGATCAACGGCGTCGCCGCCGGGGCCGGCATGTCCACGGCGCTCGCCTGCGACGTGCGCATCGGCTCCGAGCACGCCCGCTTCAAGAGCGTCTTCATCGAGCGCTCGCTCTCGCCCGACAGCGGCCTCTCCTTCTTCCTGCCGCGCGTGGTGGGCTACGCCGCCGCCGCCGACATGATCTTCACCTCCCGCGCGGTGGGCGCCGATGAGGCCCTGAAGCTCGGCCTGCTCAACCGCCTGGTTCCCGCCGCCGACCTGCTGGACGCCGCCATCGCCTATGCCGAGGAGATGACCCGCTGGCCGCCGGTGGCGCTGCGCTCGTCCAAGCGGGTCCTGCAGCACAATATCGAGGCCGGGCTGGAAGAGGCCCTGCGTTACGAGACCGCGGGCCTCGCCTTCGCCCGCAAGGCGCCGCACGACGTGGAGGAATCCCGCCTCTCCTTCATCGAGAAGCGACCGGGGGTCTACACGGGGAGCTGAATCCCAGCCATAAGGCGCCCATTCTTATCAGGAGCATTTCCATGGCGCTCGATACGGCCGCTGACCAGAAGACCTACCGCTGGGACGATCCCCTCGATCTGACCTCGCGTCTCTCGGAAGAGGAGCGGATGATCGGCGAGGCGGCGCGCGCCTACGCCCGCGAGAAGCTCCTGCCCCGCGTGGTCTCGGCCTTCGCCGATGAGCGCTTCGATCGCGAGATCATGACCGAGATGGGCGAGCTCGGCTTCCTCGGCCCGACGCTCCCGGAAGAGTACGGCTGCGCCGGGGTCAACCACGTGGCCTACGGCCTGATCGCGCGTGAGATCGAGGCGATCGACTCTGGCTACCGCTCGGCCATGAGCGTGCAGTCCTCGCTCGTCATGTACCCGATCTACGCCTTCGGCTCCGAAGAGCAGAAGAAGAAGTTCCTGCCCGGCATGGCCAAGGGCGAGATCGTCGGCTGCTTCGGCCTGACCGAGCCCGACGGCGGCTCCGACCCGGCGTCCATGCGCACCACGGCCAAGAAGGTCACCGGCGGCTATTCGCTCTCGGGCGCCAAGATGTGGATCACCAACTCGCCGATCAGCGACGTGGCCCTGGTCTGGGCCAAGCTCGACAACGTGATCCGCGGCTTCCTGGTGGAGCGCGGCGCCAAGGGCTTCGAGACGCCGAAGATCCTGAACAAGCTCTCCCTGCGCGCCTCCGTCACCGGCGAGATCGCGCTCGACGACGTCTTCGTCCCCGACGACATGATGCTGCCCAATGTCTCGGGCCTGCGCGGCCCGTTCTCGTGCCTGAACAAGGCCCGCTACGGGATCGCCTGGGGCGCCATGGGCGCGGCCGAGTTCTGCATGCACGCCGCGCGCGACTACACCGGTAGCCGCAAGCTGTTCGGCCGTCCCCTGTCGGCGCGCCAGCTCGTCCAGAAGAAGCTCGCCGACATGTCCACCGAGATCGCGCTCGGCTACGAGGGCGCGCTGGCGCTCGGCCGGCTGATCGACGAGGGCGCCTGGGTGCCGGAAGCCATCTCGATGATGAAGCGCAACAACTGCGGCAAGGCGCTCGCCATCGCCCGCGAGGCCCGCGACATGCACGGCGGCAACGGCATCTCGGGCGAGTATCACGTGATGCGCCACGCGGCGAACCTGGAGACGGTCAACACCTACGAGGGCGCCCACGACGTCCATGCGCTGATCCTGGGCCGCGCCATCACCGGCGAGAACGCCTTCTAGCCCGCACGCGCCGACACGCCCCTGCAACACTTCCCGTCAGAGGGGAAAACGCCCGCCATTTCCGCTCCTTAGAGCCGGTTCGGCGCGTCGATTTAGTGCAACTGCATCATGGCCGGACCGCAGGGTCCGGCCACTCTCGCCGCTCCGATCCCCCGGACTGTCCGGGTGTTTGCAGGGGCTTATCCGTGATGCTTTCCCGTCTCTTCGCCGCGGCCGCCGGGGCCGCCGTCCTCTCCCTCGCCGCGGCCGCCCAGGCCGACGCGGCGGTGATCGCCACGCTCACCTTCGACACACCCTCCGGCGTGGTCGCCAACAATGTGTCGATCCCGGTCTGGGTGACCCTGGCGCTCGCCGCCGATTCCGATCCGTTGAAGAGCGACGCCTCGGGCGCGGTCACCTCGCCGGACACCTCGACCCTGTTCGCCGGCCACCCCGACATCAACCGGGTGATCTTCAACAACTCGTTCGAGTGCAGCGGCACCTTCAACACCAGCTGCAACAGCCCGACGGACGACTACAACTTCCACTTCAACTTCGCCGCGCCGTCGTTTGTCGGCCCCTCCAACCTCGACCTGGAGCCGGGGACCTCGACCCACTTCCTGTTCGGAACCTTCGATCCGCAGAACGGCGCGACCCACGCCGGGACCTACACCTTCTTCAACACCATCTTCGAGTTCGAGGGGTCCAACGACGGCTTCACGGACGTCCAGTTCAGCACCATCGCCGAGACCTGCCCGGGCCAGAACAACGACTGCGCCTTCACGCGGACGGTGTTCGAAGCCGTGCCCCCCGGCACGGGCCTTGGCAACGCCGTTCCGGAGCCCGCCGCCTGGGCGCTGATGATCGTCGGCTTCGCCGGCGCCGGGGCCCAGCTTCGCCTTCGCCGCCGGCTGAGCGCGGCCTGATCCGGGCTGCGCCGGCGCGGATCGCTGGTCCAGGCCGTCCGGGCGGGTGTGGGGTCGGCCTCAGCTTCGGTTGAGGCCGACCAGCTCGTTTAGCGCAGGACGCAGTCGGCCAGGCCGTCGCGGGCCACGGTCCCGGCGGCCGCCGCGATATGGCCGCCGCGCTTCTGCACATAGGGGCCCGGCCTGGCCGCCTTCCAGGCCAGGGGCTTGGGCACGATCGCCGCCAGCCGCGCCGCCTGCGGCTCGGTGAGCTTCGCGGCGCTGACGTGGAAATTGGCCTGGGCCGCCGCCTCGGCGCCGTAGATCCCCGGCCCCCACTCGATGGAGTTCAGATAGACCTCCATGATCCTGGGCTTGCCCCAGATCCCCTCGATCAGCACCGTGAACCAGGTCTCCAGGCCCTTGCGCACCCAGTCCCGGTGCGGCCACAGGAAGACGTTCTTGGCGGTCTGCTGGCTGATCGTTGAGCCGCCGCGCAGCTTCTTGCCCTTCTCGTTCGCCGCCGCCGCCTTCTGGATGGCGTTGAAGTCGAAGCCGTGGTGCTCGCAGAAGCGGCTGTCCTCCGCCCCGATCAGGCTGCGCACCAGGGTCGGTGACATTTGCCTGAGCGGGACCCAGCGCCGGTCGAAGCCGTGGCCCTCGAACATCCGCTCGACCATCAGATAGGTCATCGGCGGCGGCACGAAGCGATAGATCGCCACCACCGCCACCGGCCCGATCAGCAGGAACACCAGCACCAGGGTCACCACGAGGCGGAAGACCCGGCCGATGACACCGCGGCGCTTAGGCTGTCGTGGAGGCTGTGGGCGTCGGGCCACGCAGAGGCGTCCTTGCCTTGACCTTAAGGCGTGGTGCTAGCTGCCGTGCGCCGCAGTCACGCGTCAAGCTGGAGAGACCATCCATGGACGTCAGCGAAGCCATCGCCGCCCGGGTCTCGATCCGCGCCTTCAAGCCCGACCCGGTGCCCGAGGCCACCGTCGCCGACATCCTGGTCCGCGCCGCCCAGGCGCCCTCCGGCGGCAACCTGCAGCCCTGGCGGGTCTACGCCATCGCCGGCCAGCCGCTCGCCGAATTCAAGGCCCTGGTCGCCGCCAACCCGTTCGGCGAGGAGTCGGAGTACGACGTCTATCCGCCCAACCTCTGGGAGCCCTTCCGCACGCGGCGCTTCCAGAACGGCGAGGACCTCTACGCCTCCATCGGCATCCCGCGCGAGGACAAGCCCGCGCGCCTGCGCCAGCTGGCCAAGAACGGCGAGTTCTTCGGCGCCCCGGTCGGGCTGTTCTTCTGCCTCGACCGCAAGCTGGGGCCGCCGCAGTGGGCGGACCTCGGCATGTACATGCAGAACGTCATGCTGCTGGCCCTGGAGCGCGGCCTCGACACCTGCCCGCAGGAATACTGGGCGCGCTATCCGAAGACCGTCGCCAGCTTCGTCGGCCTGCCCGACGACCACATGCTGTTCTCCGGCATGGCGCTGGGCTGGCGCGACGACAGCCATCCGATCAACACCCTGCGCGCCAGCCGCGACGGCCTGGAAATCTGGGGTGAACTCAAGGGTTTCGAGAGCTGATCGGCTCTGTCGGGTGGCCGCTTGTCAGCGGACCGAAAACCACGCATCACCTGTTACATGGCCGCTGGGAAGTCCGACCGTTCGCTGATCGCGCTGATCGTCGGCTTCGCGCTGCTGATCGTGTCCGTGCTGGTCGTCGTCGCGCTCTCCGCCGCCCAGCCGCGGGCCTACGCCTGGATCACCCACACCCTGCAGGTCGAGAACCAGATCCGCACCGTGCTGTCGCGGCTGGTCGACGCCGAGTCCGGGCAGCGGGGCTACCTGCTGACGGGGCATGAGGACTATCTGGAGCCCTACACCGTCGCCAACGCCCATCTCGACGCCGACCTCGCGACCCTCAGCAAGATGGTCGCCGACAATCCCGGGCAGGTCGCCAACCTCAAGCGCCTGAGCGCGGACGTGGCGCAGCGGCGCGCCCAGATGGCCAACACCCTGGTGGTCTATCGGAGCGGACAGCGCGACGCCGCCATCGAGCTGCTCAAGCGGGGCCGCAGCAAGGCGCTCATGGAAGATTTGCGCGCCACGGTTCGCGCCATGATCACCGAGGAAGAGCGCCTGCTCGCCCAGCGCACGGCCGAGGCGCGCGACCGGGGCCGCGTCGTCGGCTGGAGCTTCATCGCCGCGATCATGGTGGTGCTGGGCCTGGGCATTTTCGCGGTCAACGACGCGCGGCGGCGCCTGGCGCTGAGCGGGCGCCAGCTCGTCGAGCTGGAAGAGGCCAACGCCCACCTCACGACCGAGATCGCCAGCCGCGCCACCGCCGAGAACCAGGTGCGCCAGCTGCAGAAGATGGAGGCGGTCGGCCAGCTCACCGGCGGCATCGCCCACGACTTCAACAACATGCTGGCCATCGTCATCGGCTCCCTCGACGTGGCCAGGCGCCGGCTCGTCGCCGATCCCGGCAAGGTCGAGGAATGTCTCGACAACGCCATGGACGGCGCCCAGCGCGCCGCCCAGCTCACTGGCCGCCTGCTGGCGTTCTCGCGCCAGCAACCGCTGGCGCCGCGCGCGCTCGACGCCAACAAGCTGGTGGGCGGGATGTCGGAGATGCTGCGCCGCACGGTGGGCGAGAACCTCAAGGTCGAGACCGTGCTCGCCGGGGGCCTGTGGACCACCTACGCCGATGCGGGCCAGCTGGAGAACGCCGTCCTCAATCTCTGCGTCAACGCCCGCGACGCCATGCCCGACGGCGGGGCGCTGACCATCGAGACCGGCAACGCCCACCTCGATGACGCCTACGCCGCCGTCAACGCCGAGGTCACGGCCGGCCAATATGTGATGATCAGCGTGTCCGACACCGGCGCCGGCATGCCGCCGGAGGTCGCCGAGCGGGCCTTCGACCCGTTCTACACCACCAAGGGCGTCGGCCGCGGCACCGGCCTGGGGCTCTCCCAGGTGCACGGCTTCGTCAAACAGTCCGGCGGCCATGTGAAGATCTATTCCGAGCCCGGCGTCGGCACGACCGTGAAGCTCTACCTGCCGCGCAGCCGCCGCCAGGAGGACGCCCTCGACGTCGCCGGTCCGGCCACCGCGCCGCGTGCCCGGGGCGAGGAGATCGTGCTGGTGGTGGAGGACGAAGAGCGCGTGCGCCACCTCTCCGTCGACGCCCTGCGCGACCTCGGCTACGTGGTCGTCCAGGCCTCCGACGCCAACCAGGCGCTGAGCGTGCTGGAGCTGCAGCCGCGCGTGGACCTGCTGTTCACCGACATTGTCATGCCCGACATGAACGGACGGCGGCTGGCCGACGAGGCGATCTCCCGGCGGCCGGACATCAAGGTGCTCTACACCACCGGCTATACGCGCAACGCCGTGGTCCACAACGGCGTGCTCGACGCCAACGTGGCCTTCCTGCCCAAGCCCTTCACCTTCGACCAGCTGGCCCTGAAGGTGCGCCAGGTCCTCGACGGCGCCGGCGCCAACCGGGTGACCTAGAAGCCGCTCATCCCGGCGAATGCCGGGACCCAGATGGAATGGTTCAGACAGCGGTTCTAAGGGCGCGGCGCTCTACCAATCAGCCCCCAGCCACCAGATCTGGATCCCGGCATTCGCCGGGACGAGCGGGAGATTACTTCCCCTGGAAGTCCGCCGGGCGCTTCTCGAGGAAGGACACCATGCCCTCCTTGAAGTCCTGGGTGCGGAACAGCTGCATGAGCTGCAGGAAGACGTGGTGGACGTGGTCGTTGAACGTCTCCTCCATGCCCATCCGCATCAGCCGCTTGGACGACTGCACAGCGAGCGGCGCGTTGGCGGCGATCTCCTGGGCGACCGCGCGGGCGCGGGCCAGCACTTCGCCATCGGGCACCACCTCGCTCACCAGCCCCAGCGCCAGGCTCTCCGGCGCCAGCAGGGTGCGGCCGGTGAAGATCAGCTCGGCGGCCTTCGACCAGCCCAGCAGCCTGGGCAGCAGCCAGGTGCCGCCGCTCTCCGGCACGATGCCGCGCTTGACGAACGCCGCGGCCAGCTTGGCGCTCTCGCCCATGATCCGGATGTCGCAGCCCAGCGCCGTGTCCAGGCCATAGCCCGCCGCCGAGCCGTTCAGCGCGCAGATGGTCGGCTTGTCCATGCCGAACAGGATGGTCGGCGGGGTGTTGCGCAGGTCCAGGTCCACCGCGACCCGGTCGGTCTGCGAGCCGATGCCCGAGCCCTGGGTCGCGTCCACCAGGTCCAGGCCCACGCAGAACGCGCGCCCGGCGCCGGTGATCACCACCACCCGCACCTTCGGGTCTGCGTTGGCCTTCAGCAAGTCGGCGCTGAGCTTGGCCAGCATCGGCCCGGAGATGGCGTTCATCCGGTCGGGCCGGTTGAGCGTCAGCGTGGCGATCCCGTCGCTCACCTCATAGAGCACCTCCGGCGCGACATCCGTCGCCGGCTTGTCCAGGGTCTCGCTCATCGGATCCATCCGCTTACGGTGTCAGTGATCAGCGAGCTAAGACCTCCGTCCCTGCGGCAAGCAAGCCCCTAGGCGAGCGCCAACCCGATCGGCTGGGCGCCGCGCATGAGCAGGTCCTGGCCGATGCCGGCGATGGCGTCCAAGGGCGCGTCCAGGGTCAGCACGTGGTTGCCCTCAAGCGGGCCGTCCTTGCAGCCGAAGGCGGCCAGGCCGTAGGGGACCAGCAGTTCCGGCTCACTGATCTCGCCGGCGTAGAGCAGGATCTGGCCCGGCGCCGGGCGGTGCAGGGCGTTCTCGGCGTCCAGGCCAAAGGGCAGCGGGCCCAGCGGCGCCCAGCCGCACTCGCCGCTCCACCGCCCATGGATCAGGGTCTTCTGCAACGGCAGCAGGCTGAGCAGGGCTTCGCAGCTGCGGGGCGCGGCCTCCATCTCGAGCCGGGCGATGAAGCTGCGCGCGCCGATGGTCAGCCGCAGCGCCGATGCCGTCACGCCCCCACCTCGGCCACGCCCGCCGCGCCGTCCTCGCAGCCCCAGGCCACGCGCCTGGCGTCCGCCGTGATCGCCAGCGCGCTCACCGCCTCGCCCTTTTCCGCCCGGATCGGGGTGATCTTCTGGCCCGACAGGTCGCAGGCCCAGACCCGGCCGTCGTCCAGCCCGGCCGCGACCCAGTTCAGCCCCGGCGCGCCGGCGACGCGGACCACCATCGCCGCCTCGTCATAGCCCACCTCGGCCGCCTGCTTGCCCATCGGCCCGGTGGCCCCGGCGAACGGCCAGACCACCACGCCGTTGGCGCCCGAGGTGGCCATCAGGCTCCCCTTGTTCAGGAAGGCCAGGCTCTTCGGCTTGGCCGGATAGCCGCCCATCCGCATGTTCTTCTCGTCGGCCACGCGCCAGCCGTGCAGCTGGTTCTCCTGCATGGCGCTGATCAGGAATTTGCCGTCCGGGCTCCAGGCGATGCCCACGTGACTGCCGGCCCAGGCCAGCTTCGCCGGCTTCTGGCCCTCGATCCGGGCGTACCAGAGCCACACCCCGCCATAAGTCGCCGCCGCGATCCGCCGGCCCTTGGGCTCGAAGGCCAGGTCGGCCACCGACTTCTCGTGGGCAAAGCTGCGCGAAAAGGCGGCATCGGCCACATCGCGCACATGCATATCGCGCCCGGCCGCAAACGCGATCAGGCCGGAGGCCGGGCTGGCCGCCACCGCGTCGATCCACTTGCCGGGCAGGTTCGCCAGCTCCACCGCGCCAGATTGCCGCGTATGGACAAGCCGCCCATCGTCTCCGCCGGTGACCATCCCCTCGCCGGAGGGGTGCAAAACCGCGCTCAGCACCGCCCCGTCGTGGGCCTCGACGCGGGTTCCGTCCTCGAACCGCACCGCGCCGTCCCCCAGCGCGAAGGCGGCCTGGCCAGCCCTGTCGAACGAGACCGCTGTTACGTAGGCGTCGAAGCTTGCTTGCATGGCCCCAACTAGATCGGCGCTTCGGGCTTTACAACGCCGTGGCGGCTTGCCAATGGTCAGCGGACTTTTAACGACGGGCGCGCTTAAGCGCCTCAGGGAAGGAATCTACTATGGGTGCAAAGCTGGGTGGCGGGGGCGGCGGACGCTTCGACCTCGGCCAGAACAGCGACATCAACGTCACGCCCTTCGTGGACGTGATGCTGGTGCTCCTCATCATCTTCATGGTGGCGATTCCCGCCGCGACGGTGTCGATCAAGCTCGACCTGCCGCCTGCGATCCCGCCGCCGCCCGGGACCAAGGTGAAGGAACCGGTGCTGATCAACATCCAGCAGGGTGGCGGCATCTACATCGGCGAAACCGCGACCAGCCTGGACGGCCTGCCGGCCGACCTGTCGAAGAAGCTGACCGCCGACGATCCGACCATCCCGCCCCTGCAACAGCGCGTCTACATCCGCGCCGACAAGCAGGTCCGCTACGGCGACTTCATGGCGGTGATGAACACCCTGCAGGGCAACGGCTTCTACCAGGTCGCCCTGATCAACGAAGAGATCTGAGGCTTCCCGCCTTTCGGTTTCAAAAGACCCGCCGGGGCGACTCGGCGGGTTTTTTACGCAGATAATTTATTACGCCTGTCATTTTCTTCTTGACCCTCGATGAGGCCAGGCGTCTGCTCTCCCTCAGCGCGGCCAGCGCGCCGCGGCTTCATCAGGAGTAGGCGACATGGCTGCCAAGCTTGCCCAGATCGGCTCGACCCGGTTCCAGCTCACCCAGAACAGCGACATCAACGTCACCCCGTTCGTCGACATCATGCTGGTGCTGCTGATCGTCTTCATGGTGGCGATCCCCGCCGCCACCGTGTCGCTGAAGCTCGACCTGCCGCCGGCCAGCACGGGCGTCCCGCCGAAGCTGCCCACCTACGTCTCGCTGAACAAGGACGGCGTGCTCTACATCGGCGATCGCCCGACGACGATGGCCACCCTGGGCGCCGATCTCGGCGCCACCATCGGCGGCCCGCATCCCACCCAGGAACGCATCTACGTCCGCGCCGACAAGGGCGTCCGCTACGAGGCCTTCATCGCCGTCGTCGACCGCCTGCAGGCCTCCGGCTACCGCCAGGTGGGCCTGGTCGCCGAGGCGCTCTAGCCGCGCCGCCGCGCGGAATTCACCATTAATCGCCGCGTAACTCCGTTCGATTAATCATGAACGCTCTGGTGGGGTCAGAACGGCCCTGACAACAAGCGCGAAAGGCGCGGCGAACATGTGGAATTCCGTGCAGGTGGCCGTTGGGCCCACGACCTACCGG
>JACXTT010003856.1_pt1 | contig 22692 bp, 14 predicted proteins | sample 9270951 | NCBI WGS metagenome assembly JACXTT01 (sample SAMN15532306, study PRJNA645909) | rock metagenome | isolation source: weathered quartz diorite | place: Puerto Rico | collected 2017-06-21
CGCATACAGTGGTAGGCGATGAGTCGTCGGTTAGGAGCAAGCCATGTTTTCGCTTCGCTCAAACGGCTTGCCCTGCGGGGCCTCGTCGCTTCGCTCCTCCAACATTGCAGAATCGAATTCGCGTTCCGCTCGTCATGCCACCCGATCGCACTGCACGCAAGTCTGCCGGCGGCCGCCCCAAAGGCGATCCCGCAGCCGTGCGCTCAACCACGATCGGCGTGCGTGTCTCCGCCAGTGAGTACGCAGCATTGCGGGCTAAGGCCGACCACATGCAGATGTCTCCCGCCCAGTGGCTGCGCGAAGCAGCGCTTTCGCGCAAGTTGCCATCGCCGCCCGTATCAGCCGTGAACCGGGAGCAGTACGCCGAGTTGGCACGGCTCGCTGCAAACCTGAATCAACTGACCAGGCTAGCCAACGAAGGACAACGTGTGACTGTCGCTGCAGGCCTGCTGGCGAGAGTAGGGGCCGAAGCAAAAAAGCTCCGCCTTGCCCTGCTAGGAATCGAGGGAGAATCGAATGATCGCTAAAGCCATCAAGGGCCGCGGCTTTCGTGGCGTCCTCGAATACGACCTGCAGAAAGAAAAGGGACAGATCCTCGACACAAACATGGAAGGACAAGGTGCCAGGGAATTGGCGAAGGAGTTTGGCGAGATACGCAAGTTGCGGCCGAACCTGGGCAAAGCGGTCCTGCACGTGTCCCTGTCTGCAGCACCTGGCGAGCATCTCACGAACGGTCAATGGACGGATGTCGCTCGCGTATACCTGAATACGATGGGATTCGACGCGAACCAGTACGTCGTCACGCGCCACCAGGACACCGAGCATGAGCACATTCACCTTGTCGTCAACCGCATCCGCTTCGATGGCGGCGTCACGAGCGACAGCCATGACTACCGGCGCCAGGAAACGCTGATGCGTCGTATAGAGCGCGAATACGACCTCCAGCCGGTCCAGCCCTCGATCGAATGCGCTCGCCATGCTGCGACGAAGGGAGAGATCGAACATGGTCTGCGCACTGGCGTCCCCTCGACGCGCCAGCGCCTGCAGCAGCTTTGCGACGCCGCGGTTGCAACAAGCACTACGTACAAGGAATACGCGGGACGGCTGCACGATGTCGGCGTCGAATTGATACCGGTGACGCAGCTCGAAGGGACGAAGCTCAATGGCCTGTCCTACCGCCTGGACGGCGTGATGATGAAGGGTAGCGACCTTGGTAAGGGATACAGTCCGGCCGGACTGGCAAAGCGGGGAGTGAGCTATGACAAAGAGCGAGACCTTGAGACAGTTAGCGACCAGCAGCAACGAGAAACACATCGGAGAGCTGGCGCAGAAGATCGAGAGCCTGCACCGCTCGAAGATCGAGAGTGCGGACCAGCTGGCGCAGATCCTCGAGCCGATCGCGCAGGCGATGGCGAAGCTGACGGACGACACTTGCACGACGCTGATCCAGATCGAGCAAAAAGCGGGCGAGCAGGAAGCGAGGATAGAGAAAGCGCTGGCGTCAGCCGCCAGGGCGATCGAGCAGACCGTGACGACGGCCGATCACTCCGCAGCCCTCCTGGCGCAAGCGGGCCGCCACCTGGCGTGGACGCACTACGCGATGGCCCTGGCGTCAGGCCTGATGTCGGCGGTCCTCGTGAGCGTATTCTGGCTCTGGGTGGCGCCACCGACCGTGGCCAACCATCTGGACGCGGCAGAGGTGGCGGATTACCTGCGGCCCGCGATCGAAGCCTTGAAGCCGTCCAGGCGCAACTGACTGCGCTGGGTGCAAAACATTATGATGTGCTGGCAGTCAATGCAAAAACCGGCCTCCAGGAAAAAAGGCGGTGGACGCCGCGGGAAGTGGTGGCTGCGGTGCCCTGGCTGAAGCGGATGAATGCCAGGGGCAGCGACATCCATGTGCGCCCGGTGGATGGCCCTGAACTCCTGCTAATCCGTCCTCTGCAGGCCTCGCATCTTGAAGCGATGCGCTTGCGGGGACTGGAACCGGCCGCGATCATTGAAGCCAGCCCTGGGCAATTCCAGGCATGGCTCAAACTGGCCGAACAACGTTTACTCGACGAAAAACGGGAAATGCTAATTCGAACGTTTTCAGGGAGAGACGCTGATCTGCACGGCTACGGAAGGTTGGCGGGTTTTACCAATCAGCATATTGATCCGGATGCCCTTGGACGTCAGCCATACGTCCTTGCCCACAAGACGACGGGGAAAATTGCCCCGGGCGCCGAAAAGCTCCTCGACGTCGTCGCCGAGCGCATGAGAAACGAAAAATTGGAATTACAGCGGATCGCTCACTTGCAACCGGCCGACCGGAGCAGGCAGCGGCACCTTGGCCGCTCCCACTGACAGCTTGCCGTTTGTGACTACAGCTACGCTGTATGGCGAGCTATGGTGCCCGTTCGTAGTTCGTCAAGGTAGTCAGCCCACCGCTGCATCATCTTTTTGCGCTCATTTAGATGGGCAGTGCGGTTATACGCGCGCCCGTTGGGATCGCGGACAGCGTGCGCTAACTGATGCTCGATCAGTTCGACTCTTTCTCCTAGTACTTCATCCAGAATGGTGCGCGCCATCGCGCGGAAACCGTGGCCGCTCATTTCGTCTTTGCCGATCTCCATGCGGCGCATCGCGGCCAGGATTGCGTTGTCGCTCATCGGCCGGTCGCCGCTGCGTGCACTTGGAAAGACATAACGGCCAGTTCCAGTCACCGCTTTTATCTCCTGGAGAATGTGCAATGCCTGCATTGACAACGGAACGATATGTTCGGTGTTTGTCTTTGTCACCAGGAAACGCCATTCCGCTGTCAGCAAGTCAACGTGGGCCCATTCTGCCTTTCGCAATTCCCCTGGCCTCACGAACACCAGCGGTGCTAGTTGAAGCGCGCACCGGACGATCAAAGAGCCTTCATAACTGTCCAGCGCGCGAAGCAGATCAGCAACCTTGGCCGGATCGGTGATCGCGGGAAAATGCGTGCCTTTGTTTGGGGCCAGTGCGCCGCGAAGATCCACCGTTGGATCTCGCGTCACCCGCCCGGTTGCGACGGCGTATCGAAGCACCTGGCCGCAGTTTGCCAGCGCTCGATGTGCCGTTTCGAGAGCTCCCCGCTGTTCAATTCTCCGCGCCACGGACAGAAGTGTTTGGGCGGATAGATCAGCGATGGGCGAACTTCCAATCCAGGGAAACACGTCACGTTCGAATCGGCGCAAGATCCGATTGCCGTGATGCTCCGCCCATCCAGGGGCGTATCGCACGTACCATTCCCGCGCCACTATTTCAAAGCTGTCGGACGCTGCAGACAGCTTCGCCGACTTCTGCGCCTTCCTTTGCAGGCCGGGATCGATATTGTTCGCAAGCAGTTGACGCGCCTCTTCTCTACGCTCCCGGGCTGTTTTCAAACTGACATCGGGATATACGCCGAGCGATATCAGCTTCTCCTTATTGTCGTATCGATACTTGAATCTCCACCACTTGCTGCCGTTCGGCATCACGAGAAGAAAAAGGCCACGTTCGTCAAACATCTTGAACGGTTGCCCTGCAGGTTTCGTGCCCTTGACCTTTAAGTCGCTCAACAGCATGGGGTAGCCCTCCTGACGATTGGAGTTACCCTAGCGGTGATAGTTCCTTAAGTATTTGGGCTGAATCATGCCGTGAAGGGCCTTGCCCACTTTCACTGCGCTGCCGAATCAGGCGCAGGCCGAAGATGGGGGTAACGGGTGACTCAGCAGTTTGGTTACCCCTGAAAGCTACCCCACTTTGCCGCAGGATGGTAGTGGACGGCTGAGGACGCTCCCGGACTGGCGCTCATAGTAAAAAACCCGCTCGAAGGCGGGTTTTCGTTACTGATGAGGCTGCTTAAAACGAATAAGTGGTGGAGGCGGCGGGAATCGAACCCGCGTCCGCAAGCACTCTACAGACAGTTCTACATACTTAGCACTGCCATTTGATTTAACCGGTACAACGCGGACGTGCACGCTGTGTACAAGCGAGTTACCTTAAATTTCGGAAACAACCAAGTAACCCGGTTGCATCCTAGTCCCTGTAAATGACTCTAGAGCTTTTGACGGCCCACCCCAGGGACGAGGTGTTCTAGAGCTAGCAGCAATTATGCTGCGAGTGCGTACGAGTTATCGTTTGCAGTTAAGTTTTTCAGGTTGTATTTACGAGGTGACCCGCCCTCGGTATGCCCTGCGCTGCTTTGCAACCCACGTCGAAACCAGGTCGCCCCCACAGAACTGTCATTGTAGCGCAAAGCGGGGGCCTGCGGGATGCCTGGTCCGCGTGCGTGCGGCATCGACTCCGCGAACGCTACATGCGTGCTTTCAGGCAGTGCGACCATCCACCATCGCCAGCACCACCTTTCCCTGCGCCGCGCCGCTCTCCACCAGTCGATACGCCGCCTCGGCATCGGCCGGGTTCAAGCTGAACCGGTGGCCATCCAGGCGCGGCACCAGCTTGCCCTGCTCCACCAGCATCCTCACCTGGTCAAGGATGACTCCATGCGCCCGCCGCCCTTCTCCGCTCAACAGTGGACGCAAAGTGAATACGCCCGTGTAGCTGGCCGAGCGGAACGACAGCGGCGCGAGGGAAAAGGTACCCCAGCCCAGCGCGCTGGTGACGCGGCCGTGCTGGCGCACCGCCTGGAATGCCGCATCGAGCGCGCCGACGCTGTCGTAGACGACGTCGAAGCCCTGCCCGTCCGTGTGCGCCGCCACACACTGTTCGACCGGGGTGCCGCGCTCGATGAAGGTGGCGCCGAGCGAGCGCAAATAATCGGCCTCGTCGGCCCCTGCGACACCGAACACGGCCGCGCCGCGCGCCAGGGCGAGCTGCACCGCCACGTGGCCCACCCCGCCCGCGGCGCCGATCACCAGCACTTTTTCGCCGGCCTGCACATTGACGTTGTCGATCATGCCCTCCCAGGCAGTGATGATGGCCAACGGCAAAGCCGCCGCCTGACGCATCGACAGATTGGCCGGCTTGCGCGATACCAGGCTGGCATCGGCTGCCACGTAAGCGGCCATCGCACCGGACACGCCCCCCACGCCGCCCGCCATTGCCCACACCGCGTCGCCCACCGCCAGATGGGTCACGCCCTCGCCCACCTGCTCGACCAAGCCCGCCAGATCGATGCCGAGCACGGCCGGCAAGGGCTGGCGCGCGTGCGGGGCGGCGCCGGCGCGGATCTTTGTGTCGAGCGGATTGATGCCGCTGGCGTGCACGCGCACCAGCACTTGGCCGGGGCCAGCCTGGGGAATGGGGAGATCGACTGCGCGGAAGGGTGCATTGGGCTTGTCGACGATCAGGGCCTGCATGTTGTTGTGGTTCATGGTGTGCTCCAGTAAGTGATGAAGTCAGTTTAGGCTCGACAAAGGTGCATGAACATCCCTAAAATGGAAATTCATCCATGCAAAAATGAATGGACACAAAATGAAAGGCAGCATCAACTGGAGCGATCTGACCATCCTGCTGGCGATCGCACGCGAAGGCAGCCTGGGCGGCGCGGCCAGGGTGCTGCAGCAAACCCAGCCGACCATGGGCCGGCGCCTCAAGGCGCTCGAGCAGCAGGTAGGCCACAGGCTATTCCAGCGCACCCAACACGGATTTGTGCCCACCGATGAAGGGCAGACCTTGCTGGTCCACGCCGAGCGCATGGAAGCCGAGGCGCTGGCTGCGACACGCGCACTGTCCAGTGCTGAGGCCCAGCTGTCGGGCATCCTGCGGGTGTCGTGCCCTGACTGGTTCGGCGCCCTCAAGCTGGCACCCGTCATTGCCGACTTCTCGGCCCGCTACCCCGGCGTGATCGTCGAACTGCTGACCGACCAGCGTCTCTACAGCCTGCCCCGCCGCGAAGCCGATTGCGTGCTGCGTATCGTGCCCTTCGACGACCCCGACGTGGTCAGCCGTCGCCTGCTGCGCAGCCATTACGCTGTCTACGGCCCAGGCGGGCGCTGGGATGCGGCAGCCCGAACTGGCGATGGAACCGGCTGCCGCCTGATCCTGATGGATGTCGGTTTCAGCCACATGCCCGATGTCGCCTGGTTGCTGGGGCGCTTACCCAATGCAGCCGTGGCGGCCCGCAGCAACAGCCGCGAAACCCAGGCGCGCCTGTGCGCCCTCGGCGTGGGCCTGGCAGTGCTGCCGCGCGCGCTGGGCGACAGCACCCCGGGTATTGTCGCCATCGACCTGGGCGAAGAACCGCCCGCCCGCGACACCTGGCTGGGCTACCACCGTGACATGCGGCGCCAGCCCCGTCTGTGCCGCTTTGTCGATCTGGTGGTGGAGAGGCTGGCTGATCAGGAGGGGGATTGGAAGGGGTGACCCGATCACCGCTCTTGCATGCGCCTTCCCGCCTCCGCAGCAGCTGACTGGCCGGGCCGCGATCGGACCGCAGCTCTGCCCGATTTTCGGTAGGCAAACCTGCTCCCTCAATATCCGGCGCACCGCTGTCCGCAATATTTCCACACAGGTCCACCATCCACCAATGAACTGATCCGCCGCAAAGCTGCGTCAACGGCGCCGGTTCGCGCGCGGCCGCGATGGCCCATGATGGATGCATTTTCAGCCTCCGTAAATCGTTTATTCCGCCGCCCGCGCGGCCCACCAAGTCGTGAAGGAGCCACTTCCATGTCCGCTTCCGCCTACCATATAAATCGTTTCCGCCAGTGCAGGCTGGGAATCGCCGCCACCCTCGCCTGCGCCGGCCTTGCATGGGCCGCCGCCGTGCCGCCCGCCGTTGCGCAGGGCGTGGATGCAACCGCCGCCCTCACGCCGGACCACGCAGCTCCTGCCCGCTACCGTGTCATCAACCTCGGCAGCGGCACCTTGGCAGCCAGGCCGTCGATCAACGCCAGCGGACAGGTGGCGTACGCGCTTTACGATGGACAAGCGTTTCACTCCAGGTTTTTCGACGGCAGGCAGTTGCGCTCGATCCAGGTGGGCGATGGCGGCGTCACCATCGTCACGGGGCTGAACGACCGCGGCCAGGTGATCGGCTACGGCAATGGCGCGGGCGAGCGCTATCTACGGGCATTTCGCTGGACGGAAGCGGCCGGCATGCTCTACCTGGGCAGCCTCGATGGAGGCGACGCGAGCGCGCTGGCCATCAACGGCAGAGGCGAAGTGGTGGGATTCTCGGGTGGCGTGCGCCACGCGCGCCACGCCTTCCGCTGGGCGCCGGAACGGGGCATGGAAGACCTAAGCACCCTGGCGAACGATGTGTCCTCGGCGCTGGCGCTCAATGACAGCGGTTTCATCAGCGGTTTTTCCGACGTCACCGCCTTCACGCCGCATGCCTTCGTCTGGACCCGCAGCAAGGGCATGGCCGATATCGGTACCCTTGGCGGCGACTATTCCTCACCGGTCGCCATTGGCGCGCTGGGCCAAGTGGCGGGCAATTCCGCGGTCGCCGATCCGGTCGGCGCGTCGCACGCATTCCTGTGGACGCAAGCCGGCGGCATGCGCGACCTGGGCGCAATGAAGGGCCACGACTCGTATGTCGCGGCCATGAATCCGCAAGCGCAGATTGTCGGCAGCATCCATTTCGACAGCGGCGTCGAACGCGCCATGGCGTGGAGCGCGGCCAGCGGCATGATCGACCTGAGCAGCTTTGGCGGCGCGGCCGCCAGCGCCCGGCACATCAACGGCAAGGGCCAGATCGTCGGCTACGCGCAGGACCAGGCAGCGCATCCGCGCGCCTTTCTGTGGAACGCCAGGCGGGGGCTTGCCGATCTCAATGAGCGCATTGTGAATGCGCCCGCCGGATTGGTGGTGGATGACGCCCTGTCCATTGCCGATAACGGCAGCATCGTCGCCACCTCCAACGCCGGCCTGGTCTTGCTGCGGCCACTGGGCGCGGGGACAGGCAGCGTCGCCGGCCCCACGGTCGGCCCCATCACATTCAGCGGGCCGGTACGTGCGGGACAAACCACGAGCCTTAAAGTGGCCTTCAACGACAGCGATACCAAACAGCTGCACCACGCCAGTATCCAATGGGGCGACGCCATGATGGAAACGGCGCTGGTCGACGAGCGCAGCGGCAACGGCAGCGCGGCTGCCGGCCATGTCTACCAGGCGCCGGGCATTTACACCGTCATCGCGACCGTCGCGGACAGTGCTGGCCGCGCTACCGCCACCAAGCGCGACCTGGTGGTCGACGGATCCAGCCAGCGCGCAGCCGGCAGCGGCCGCCTGATGTTGCCGCAAGGCGCCAACCACCTCGCAACCCACCTGGCCGGCCCTGCATCGTTCAGCCTGCTGGTTCCGGCTGCCACACCCACCTCCGGCAGCTTCCGTTTCAATACCCTGCATCTGACCTTCGACAGCATCAGCATGTCGGCGCCGCTGCCGGTGCAAGGCGCGCTGCAAGCCGCTGTGCAGGTGGCTGGAGCGGGCACCTTGAACGGCAAGGGCGGCTACCGCTACACGGTGGCGCTTTCCGCCGCCACGCCCGCCGCGGGCAGCGAGGCGCGGCTTGGCTTGCGCATCTGGCACCGCGATGCCGTCACCGGTGCCGATGTGGTCGACTTCGACAACCAGCAAGCCGGTACGCCAAGCAATGGCACGGCGGTCATGGATGGCACTGTTGCCGTCACGCCCTGACTGGGCAGGCCCGCATCGTTGACGTCCGGCGGTGCGGGCGCATCTGTTTCACAAAGCCGAGTAACGACGCAAATACACGCCATCCGTGCGCCGCCACGCGGCAAGCCGATGCTACATTGGTCGCCACGACAAGGAGCAAACCATGAGCGAACTGGTGGGTGATTTTGTGGTGAAACGCCTGGTGCAATGGGGCGTGCGGCGCATCTACGGCTATCCGGGCGATGGCATCAACGGCGTGATCGGCGCACTCAACCGGGCGCGCGACAAGATCGAGTTCATCCAGGTACGCCACGAGGAAATGGCCGCTTTCATGGCCGCCGCGCATGCCAAGTTCACGGGCGAAATCGGCGTGTGCCTGTCCACCGGTGGGCCGGGCGCCTCCCACCTCATCACCGGTTTGTACGATGCCCGCATGGACCACGTGCCCGTGCTTGCCATCACAGGCCAGGCGCCCCGCACGGCGCGCGGCGCGCACTACCAGCAGGAACTGAATTTGTCGCGCATGTTCAGCGACGTGGCCGAATTCGTGCAGGAAGCCGAAGTGCCCAGCCAGGTGCGCCTGTTGATCGACCGCGCCATGCGGATTGCCCAGGGCCGGCGTGCGGTGAGCGTGCTGGTGCTACCGGCCGACGTCCAGCAGGCCAAGTATGAAGAGCCGCCCCGCAAGCATGGCAGTGTGTTTTCCAGCGTGGGCTACGCGGCGCCACGGGTGGTGCCACGCGCAGCCGAATTGCAGGCGGCGGCCGATCTCCTCAACGCCGGCAACAAGGTGGCGCTCCTGGTCGGCGCGGGTGCGCTGGGGGCGACGGATGCCGTTATCGCCGTGGCCGACCGCCTGCAGGCCTGCGCTGCCAAGGCCTTGCTGGGCAAGGCGGTGCTGCCCGACGACCTGCCCTGGGTGACGGGCTCGATCGGCATTCTCGGCACCAAGCCCAGCTGGGAAATGATGAACAGCTGCGACACCTTATTGATGATCGGCACCGGCTTTCCCTACGCCGAATTCCTGCCGCCCGAAGGACAGGCGCGGGCCGTGCAAATCGACATCGACCCCGGCATGCTGGGCATCCGCTACGCCACCGAAGTCAATCTGCAGGGCGACTGCACGGACACCCTGCATGCCCTGCTGCCTCTGCTCCAGCACAAGCCGGACGAGGGCTGGCGCGGCCACATCGGGGGCCAGATGGAGGCGTGGTGGCGCACCCTGGAAGATCGTGCCATGCAAGCCGCGTACCCCATCAACCCCCAGCGGGTGGCGTGGGAACTGTCGCCCCGCCTGCCCGCTGACGCCATTATCACTAGCGATTCCGGGTCATGCGCCAACTGGTACGCGCGCGACCTCAAAATCCGCCGCGGCATGCACTGTTCCCTGTCGGGCGGGCTGGCATCGATGGGCGCGGCCGTGCCCTACGCCGTGGCCGCCAAGTTCGCTCACCCGGGCCGGCCCGTGATTGCCCTGGTGGGCGATGGCGCCATGCAGATGAATAATATGGCCGAGCTGATCACGGTCGCCAAATACTGGAAGCGCTGGGCCGATCCCCGCTGGATCGTGTGCGTGTTCAATAATGGCGACCTCAACCAGGTGACCTGGGAACAGCGGGTGATGGAAGGCGATCCCAAGTTCGAGGCCAGCCAGGACATCCCCGACGTGCCCTATCACCGCTTCGCCGAGCTGATCGGCTTGAAAGGCATTTTCTGCGACGAGCCGGAACGGGTGGGCGCCGTGTGGGAGGCAGCGCTGATGGCCGACCGCCCCGTGCTGCTGGAGTTCAAGACCGATCCGGAAGTGCCGCCCCTGCCCTCCCACATCAGTTTCGAACAGGCCGACCATTTCGCCAGCACCTTGCTGCATGGCGACCCGAAGGAAGGTTCGATGCTGGGCGGGGTGATGCGGCAGGTATTGGGCAGTATTTTGCCGAAGGATAAGGCGTGAGGGAGAGGGACTGGCGCTTGCCGCCTGTCCAAGTTTTATATCTGCCGCAGTCAGCCGGCGCAAGGAGACTGGCACGTACTGCCTGTCACCGGGTTTTAGGCTGCGGACCGAAAACGCGGCAACGCGTGCCATTCCCCACTGCTGCAGCCGTCAGCGCGACGCCATCATCATCACGGCAAAGCAAACGCCACCATCTCGTCCCCCATCTTGGTGCCCAGCGAGCCGTGGCCGCCGGCCATGACGACGACGTATTGCTTGCCGGTTTTTTCGGAGACGTAGCTCATGGGTGTGGCCTGGCCGCCGGCGGGGAGTCGGGCCTTGAAAACCACCTTGCCGTTGGTGACGTCGTAAGCACGCAGGTAATAGTCGAGGGTACTCGACAGGAACGCCACGCCGCCGCCCGTGGTCATCATGCCGCCCAGGCTGGGCACGCCCAGCGGCAGGGCGATGGGAACGGGGGCGCTGTCGCGGGTGGTGCCGTTCTTGTGCATCCACACTTTTTTCATGGTCTTCAAATCGACTGCGGCCACGTAACCCCAGGGCGGCGCCTGGCAAGGAAAGCCCAGCGGCGACAGGAAAGGTTTGATTTCAACGGCGAAGGGCGTGCCCGTCTGCGGCTGCAAGCCCATCTCCGTGCCAGAGCCGCCCTTGGCCGTCGCTTGCGCGCGGGGGACCAGGCGCTCCAGGAAGCCCATGTAGTCGGGGTTGACGATCAGCAGCTGGCGCACGGGGTCGACGGTGGCGCCACCCCATTCGAAAATGCCCAGCGGCCCCGGTGAAATGACGGCGCCCTTGCCCGCCGTCTGGGGCGTGAACGGGCCTTCGTAGCGGCGCTCCTTGAAAATCACCCGGCACGCCAGCTGATCGAAAGGCGTGGTGCCCCACATATCCGATTCACTGATGTTTTTCTGCGGCAGGAACGTGAGTGCCGAGAACGGCTGGGTGGGCGACAAATGGTCCCCTGCCGCCGCATTTGCCGTCGGCACCGGCTTTTCCGGCGCGGGCACCACCAGCGAGCCGTCGCGGCGGTCGATCACGTAGATGTCGCCCCGCTTGGTGGTGGCGATCAGGGATGGCACCTTGCCTGTCGGGCGGTCGATGTCGACCAGGCTGGGCTGGCCGCCGATGTCCATGTCCCAGATGTCGTGGTGCACCGTTTGATAGACCCAGCGCAGCTTGCCGCTGGCCAGGTCCAAGGCCACGATGGCGCTATTAAAACGCTCGCCGTTGGGGTTGCGGTGGCCGCCCCAGGTGTCGGGCGTCTCGTTGCCCATCGGGATGTAGACCATGCCCAGATTTTCATCGATGCTGGACACGCCCCAGGAATTGGGCGAATTGTTGACGTAGGTCTGGCCCGTGCCGATCGGATTGGTGTCGTCAGGCCGGGCCGCGTCCCAGTTCCACACCAGCTTGCCGCTGACGGGATCGAAGCCGCGGATCACGCCCGAAGGTTCATCGGTCGAATCGTTGTCCGTCACGCTGGCGGCCATCACGATCATGTGCTGCGACACGGCCGGCGGCGAAGTCGGCATCAGAAAGCCCCGTTTTTTCATGGCCATGCCTTGGTACAAACCGACCACGCCGTTGCTGCCGAAGCTGGTGCAGGCAGCACCCGTGTCGGCGTCGATGGCAATCAGGGTGCCGTCCATGGTGGGCGCAAAGATCCGGCGCGGACACTCGGTGGGTGCGGCGTCACCAAGCGCCGCCTTGCCGTCCCAGTAGGCCACGCCGCGGCAGATCATGTGCTGATAATTTTTCGCGTCGCGGTTGATCTTGGGGTCGTGGCGCCACACTTGCCTGCCCGTGTCGGGATCGAGGGCGATCACGATATTGTGGGGTGTGCACAGATACAGCTTGCCGTTCACTTTCAGGGGCGTCACCTCATTGGCGATTTCACCGGGATCGTTGGGGCCCTTGAAGTCGCCCGTATGAAAGCTCCACACCTGTTTCAACTGGCCCGCGTTGGACGGTGTAATCTGGGTGGCGGGCGCAAAGCGGTCGCCATAGCCGGAATGGCCGTACGCGGACCAGTCGCCCGGCGCCACGCCGGCGCCATCCTGGACTGCGGGCGCAGCCAGGTTGGCGGCGGCCACCGTGCCCGGCATATCGTGGTAATCCTGGAACAGGGCAATGCCGCCCACACCCAGGGTCAGCACCAGCGCCAGCGCCAGGGCGGTGCGGCCGAGCTTGCTCCCCTCGCCCAGCCTGCGGCCCACCGCCGGTAACAGCAGCCAGGCGGCGCAAGCCACCCAGATATCGAGCCGCGGCAGTAATTGCCACCAGTCGAAGCGCACTTCCACCAGCGACCACGCCAGGGTCGCGAACAGCAGCAAGGCCATCAGCCCCAGCACAGCGCGACGCTGCTTGATCACCAGCACGGCGGCGGTGACCAGGCCGATTCCCGCCAGCACGTAGTACGCCGAGCCGCCCAGGCCGAGCAGCCAGGCGCCCCCGCCCAGCAAGAGCAAACCCAGCACGAGAAACGCTGCGCCGGTGAACAACAGCAAGGGACCCGGGCGGGTGGGATTGGCCATGGCGATTCCTGAGTAGTGTACAAAGATGCATGATGTACCCTCAGACAACTTTTGTACACACGACGCGATTGAATCGTGCGCGGGTCAATACGGGCTGCGCAGGTGGGATTTATGCCTGTGGCGCCGTGACGGCCTGGGCATTGCGCGCCAGCCAGCGCGAGGCCTCCTCGCCCGACATGGGAGGAGCGAATAAAAAGCCCTGGAAAGCGTTGCAGCCCGTGTCGTGCAAGAAGCGCATCTGCACGGGCAGCTCGACGCCCTCGGCCGTGACGGACAGGCGCAAGTCGCGCGCCAGGGTGATGACGGCGCGGGTGACGGCATTGGCATCGGCTTCTTCCGGCACGCCCCGTAAAAAACTTTTGTCGAGTTTAAGGCCCGTGACGGGCAAGGTGCGCAGATAGCTGAGCGAAGAATATCCCGTGCCGAAGTCGTCCAGCACGATGCCGAAGCCCAGATCGGCCAGGCGCTTGACGATGGTGGCGGAAACGCGGTCCAGCTCGATGACGTCGCGCTCGGTGATTTCCAGATTGACGTCGCCCGGCGCCAGCGCGCAATCGGCCAGGGATTTGAGCATGCTGGGCAGGTAGTTGGGCGCCAGCAATTCCTTGCTACAGGTATTGATGCCAATCTTCATCCGGTAGCCCGCCTCGTGCCAGCGCTTCAGTTGCGAGCAGGCCTGGGCAAACACCCAGCTGCCGATTTCCGTGATCAGCCCGATTTCCTTGGCCAGCTCGACGACATAATCGACGTTGGACGGGGCCAGCACCGTGCCCGGAAAGCGCAGCAGCGCTTCCATCGCGACGGGCTTGCTGGAGTTGGCGTCGACGATGGGTTGATAGGCCAGCCAGAATCCCTTGTCGCGCTCGAGCCGCTTGATTTCCACCTGGTCCAGATTGCGCCGGTGCGCCATCGCATCCAGGGTGGGCGTGAAATAGTGGTAGCAGCTGCGGCCCTGCGACTTGGCCTCGTACAGGGCCAGGTCGGCACACTTGAGCAAGGCGTCCGCATCGGCCGCATCGTCGGGAAACACGGCAATGCCGATACTGCCGCTGATGCGCACCTCGGCGTTATCGAGGCGGAAGGGAATGCTCAAGGTCACCAAAATTTTGTTGGCAAGGGTGGCCGCCAGCATCGGCGTGGTGGGGTTCAATTGCAGCAGGGCGAACTCGTCGCCGCCGATGCGGGCGACGAAATCGCTGTCGCGGCTGATGGCGCGAATGCGCGCCCCCGCCTCCAGCAGCAACTGGTCGCCCGCTTGGTGGCCGTAGGTATCGTTGATTTCCTTGAAGCGGTCCAGGTCGATCATGAACAGCAGCATTTTTTGCTTGCTGCGCGCCGCGGCGGCCGCCAGCTCGACCCGGCGCCGGTCGAAGGAGGCGCGGTTGTACAGGCCGGTGACGGTATCGAGCGTGGCCAGGCGCTGGATTTCATCCTGGGCCTGTTTGCGCTCGGTGATATCGCGCACGATCTTCAAAAAGCCCGCCAACTCACCCTGTTCGTCGCGAATGGCCGTGAGCACGCCGTCGGCCCAGAACGCGGAGCCATCCTTGCGCACGTGCCAGCGGTAATCCGCAGCCCGCCCGTTCTGCGCCGCCACCTCCATTTCCTTGAAGGGCTGTCCGGTCGCCAGGTCCTCGGGCGGAAAGGTGATGCCCATGCTCGCGCCCAGCGCCTCGCCCTCGTCAAAGCCGAAAATCTTGCGCGCGCCCACATTCCAGCTGGTGATGATGGCTTCGGGATCGAGCGTCAAGATGGCGAAATCTTCCACCTTGTCGTAGACCTGGCGCACCAGCTGCTCGGGACTGATGGTCATGCGTCCCACCGCCCGCTCGCCATGCGCTGGCGCATCAGGCGCGGCGGATTGCGAGGGCGGAGAGGGATCGGCTTCGGTACTCATTGCTGCAATCGAGATCAAACATCCTTGAACTTTATGCAGAATAAATTGCAATGCTTTGACTTGCGTCAATTCGCACAGCTTGATTTTTGGCGCCGAATTTGCTCCCAGCGGCGGGCGCGGACGACACGGCCATTGCGGCAATGCATTTTGAATACCGCTACACTAGGCCCAGGCAGCCGCCTTCCACCGCCCTTGAGGAGAGCACGATGAAATCGATGTTTGCAGCAGCAGTCACCATGGCCGGCCTTGCCCTGGCCACCGGCGCGCGCGCCGATGCCGGCGCCGATCTGGCAAAGAGCAAGAATTGCCTGACCTGCCATGCGGTCGCGACCAAATTGGTCGGACCTGCTTACAAGGACGTCGCTGCCAAGTACAAGGGGCAGAAGGGGGCGGAAGACATGCTGGTGCAAAAAGTCATCAAGGGTGGTTCCGGCGTATGGGGGCCAGTGGCGATGCCTCCCAACCAGGTGACGGAAGCGGAAGCACACACCCTCGTGAAATGGGTGCTGGCGCAAAAGTAAAACCCATGCCGGCCCACACGGCCCGCAGTTTCCGCTCAGGCTGATACGCTGCGCAGTTTTTTGACGATCTGGGCCAGGCTGTAGGGTTTGCTGACGAAGTCGAAGTCGACCGCGCCGGCGTTTGCGGCGACGGCCTCGGCGGCGTGGCCGGAGGCGAGGATGATCTTCATGGTGGGCGAGACGGCGCGGGCGGCCTCGGCCAGGGCCAGGCCGTTCATGCGGGGCATGACGATGTCGGTGAACAGCACGTCGATTTCCGGATGATCGCGCAGCAGCTCCATCGCCTCGATGCCGTCGGCGGCCGTGAGCACGTCGTAGCCCAGGGTCGCGAACAGGCTGGCGGCCATCTCGCGCACGTCTTCCTGGTCGTCGACCACCAGCGCCCGCTCCTGGCCGGCATCCTTCGAGGCGGGCTCGGCTTCTGCGCTGGCGGGGGCGACCACAGGGAAATACAGGCTGATGGTGGTGCCCTGCCCCGGCGTCGAATCGATCGCCAGGTCGCCGTTCGATTGCTGGGCCAGACCATAGGCCTGACTCAGGCCCAGGCCGGTGCCCTGGCCGACCGGCTTGGTGGTATAAAACGGTTCGATGGCGCGCTTGACCACGCTGGGGCCCATGCCGGCGCCATTGTCCTGCACTTCGACCCGCACATAGTGGCCTGCCGCAAGGGCGCCCACCTGGCCGGCGGCCAGCTCGACGGCGCTGGTGCGCACCAGGATCAGGCGCTGCACATCGCTCGCGCTCTTGCGCGCTTCCACCACGGCGTCGCTGGCATTGACGACCAGATTCAGCAGGGCCGATTCGAACTGGGCGGCGTCGATGCGCACCAGCGGCAAGGCCTCGGCCAGCGACAGCTCGAAATCGATGGCGGCCGCGCAGGCCCGCTGCAGCACGGCTTCGAAGGCGCCGATGACGGCATTCAAATCATGGTTTTCCTGCTTTAAAGGCTGTTGGCGGGCAAACGACAGGAGCTGCTGGGTCAGGGTGGCGCCACGGTCGGCGGCGCGCGCCATGGCGTCGAGCACGCGCGCATCTTCGGGCGGACGGGGCTGGCGCTGCAGGATGCCGAGGCCATTGACGATAACGCTGAGCAGGTTGTTGAAGTCATGGGCCACCCCGCCCGTCAGCTTGCCGATCGCTTCCAGCTTTTGCGACTGGAACAGGGCCTCGTTGGTGCGCGCCAGTTCCTCGGCCGCCCTGCGGCGCTCGGTAATGTCGCGCGTCACCTTGGCATAACCGAGCAGCTGGCCCAGCGAATCGCGGATGGGATCGATCACGACGTGGGCCCAGAAGCGGGTGCCGTCCTTGCGCATACGCCAGCCTTCGCTCTCGAAACGGCCTTGCTCGAGCGCCACCCGCAAGGCCCGGTCCGGCAAGCCGCTGGCGCGGTCCTCGGGACTGTAGAAGCGCGAGAAATGGGTGCCGATCACTTCGGCCTCCTCAAACCCCTTGATGCGGCGGGCGCCACCGTTCCAGTTGGTGACCAGGCCTTCGGGCGAGAGCATGTAGATGGCGTAATCGGTGACGCCCTGGACCAGCAGGCGGAAGCGTTCTTCGCTGGCGTGCAGCTGTTCGGCGGCCTGTTTCTTGTCGGTGATGTCGCGGGTCACCTTGGCGAACCCGCGCAGCACCCCGTTTTCGTCGTGGATGGCGTCGATCACCACCGAGGCCCAGAAGCGGGTGCCGTCCTTGCGCACGCGCCAGCCCTCGTCCTCGAACTTGCCGGAGGCAATCGCCGTGGCAAGGGCCCGCCTGGGCAATTCGGTGGCGCGGTCTTCCTCCGTATAAAACACGGAAAAATGGCGCCCGATGATTTCCTCGGCCGTGTAGCCCTTGAAGCGGCGCGCTCCCGCATTCCAGCTCGAGACGATGCCTTCGGGCGACAGCACGTAAATCGCGTAGTCGGTCACCCCGGAGACGAACAGGCGCAAGCGCTCGGCGTCGGACATGGGTAGCGGAAGGTTTTCTGGAACGGACATGGCGTACTCTCGACAGGCATCCGGCAGCGCCAGACTCAACAATCACGCTAACTATAACTTATGAGCAATAAACGAGATGTTCTGTAGCGCCGACCTTTTCTCACCAGTCCAGGCGTCGTACACCGCCGGAAACCCATCGATTGTGACTGGATGTTTTAAAATAGAATAAGAGCGCTTAACAAAACCTCCAGGGCAAGGCGCGACGGCGAAGACAGTACGACTGTACGGCGCCGGAGCAACGCAGCAATGGGGGTTTTGTTAAGCGTCCTAAATTTCGACATCATCATTCTGACCAAGACATGGCAACAGACGAGGAAACACCGCGCGCCATCATCGAACGGCTGCTGGGCGCCAACCCCGACGGCGCGGTCGACACCAGCATCGACATGCTCGAACTGCTGGCGAACAACCTCGTCGGCATCATCGGTGAACAGGGTTTCGACACCCTGCTGTTTCGCAGCGCCCACCGGGTCAACCTGGATTTTCCCTGGCTGATGTACGACCCGCGCAAGGGGCCCGCGGACCCGGAATTTTTGCAGTTGCGCGCATGTTTCGAAGGCCAGCCGCACGCACGGGCCGGGCGGGCCAGCGCCCTGTTGCTGACGACACTGGTCGAAATCCTCGGGGTGCTGATCGGCGAACACATGACCATGTTGATCGTACAACCGGCGCTGGAACGCGCAAGAGCAAGCGACAATCGCAAGGAGCAGGACAATGGGTAAGCGTGTACACATCGGCAAGCTGGTGACCGGCGTGCCTGGTTTCGACGAACTGCTGGGCGGCGGCGTGCCCGAACTGTCGCTCAACCTGATTGCGGGCACGCCCGGCAGCGGCAAGACCACGCTCGCCCATCAGATCATGTTCAACCTGGCCAGCCCGCAGCGGCGCGCCCTGTTCTTCACCGTGCTGGGCGAGCCGCCCCTGAAAATGCTGCGCTACCAGCAGCAGTTTTCCTTCTTCGACTTCGACAAGCTCGATAGCTCGATCCGCTTCGTCAACCTGGCCGCCGATATGGTCGACGGCAATTTCGACCGGGTGATTGCCCGCATCATCGATGAAGTGCAAGAGTATGCGCCCAGCCTGGTGTTCGTCGATTCCTTCCGCTCCGTGGTGCAGGCCGCACCTGGCGGCGAACAGGGCTTTTCGGACCTGCAATATTTTATCCAGCAGCTGGGCATGCAGATGACCAGCTGGCAAGCGACCACCTTCCTGATCGGCGAATACCTGCAGCCGGACACCGAATCCGGCCCCGTGTTCACGGTCGCCGACGGCATCCTGTGGCTGTCCCAGCTGGTGCGGGGCGATGCGATGGTGCGCAGGATGCAGGTCGTCAAAATGCGCGGCGCCTCGCAGAAGCTGGGCTCGCATACTTTCCGTATCGATGGCGATGGCGTGCAAGTGTTTCCCCGCGCGGCGGTGCAGGCGCCGGGCGCGCCCCAGGCCGTGCTGGCCAGCGAGCGGCTGTCGATCGGCGTGGCGGAGCTCGACGCCATGATGGGTGGCGGTGTGCCGGCCGGCTATTCCCTGCTGGTGGCCGGTCCCACCGGATCCGGCAAAACCATCCTGGCAACGGAGTTCCTGGCCGAGGGAGCGCGGCGCGGCGAGCACGGCATCATTGCCGCGTTCGAAAAAAGCCCCAACCAACTCTTAAGCTACCAGCTCAATCAACTGGTTAGCAGCGGCATGGTCGGCGTCATCAACACGCGCGCCCTCGACCTGTCAATCGACGAAATCTTGCACGATATGGTGACCATGATCGAACGCACCCGGGCGCGCCGGGTGGTGATCGATTCCCTGTCCGGTTTTGAGCTGGCGCTGTCCGCCATCTTCCGCGACGATTACCGCGAAGCCCTGTACCGCCTGGTGGCCATCCTCACCGCCAAGGGCGTGACCGTGCTGATGACGGCGGAGCTGGAAGACCGCTACGACGTGCTGCGTTTCAGTTCGCACGGCAACGCCTTCCTGGCCGATGCCATCATCAACCAGCGTTATGTCGAACTGAACGGCAGGTTCCGCCGCATCGTCTCCGTCATCAAGGTGAGAGGAAGCGAGCACAGCAAGGACGTCCGCTTCTACGACATCGCCGACGGCGCCACCGTCATCGGCGAACGGGTGTCCGGCTACCAGGGCGCGCTGTCGGGCACGCCGCAGCGGCTGCGCCCCGGCGTCCGGGTCCGCAAGCCTCTGAGGCTGCGCTAACTGCTTGTCGCGGGCTCAGTTGCTGACTCAGGAGCTGACCCCGGCATTGCTCTCCGGCGCCGCCTGCAGGGCCTGGTGCAAGGCCTTGTTAAAGGCCGGCAGGTCGTCCGGCTTGCGGCTGGTGATGAGGCGACCGTCGATCACCACCTGCTCGTCGGTCCACTCGGCGCCCGCGTTGCGCAAGTCGTTCTGCAGGCTGGGCCAGCTGGTCATGTGCTTCGACTTGGCGACGCCGGCGTCGATCAGGGTCCAGGGACCGTGGCAGATGGCGGCGATCGGCTGCTCGGTGCCGGCAAATTCGCGGATGAAAGCGATGGCTTCCTTGGACAGGCGCAAGGCGTCCGGATTGGCCACGCCGCCCGGCAGCAGCAGGGCCGCGTAATCGCCGACTTTCGCATCGCGCACATGCTTGTCGACCTTGAACTTGTCGGCTTTTTCATCGTGATTGAAGCCCTGCACCTGCGCCCCCGCATCCTTGGGTGAGAGCACTTCGATGGTGGCGCCCTGCTGCAACAGATAATCGCGGGGCGAGGTGAATTCCACCTGCTCCACACCGTCCGTCATGACGACTGCGATGGTCTTGCCTTTTAATTCGTTACTGGCCATGGAGTTTCTCCTTGTTGTTTGATGGACTGTAAAAATGCGCGGACACGGTGTCCGCGCGCTTGATCAAATTGTATCGATGGACGGGAAAATCGTCGCTTGCGTTCCGTGCGGATATGTATCCTAGAAATTGATTTCCACCCGAAATCCTTCGTGTGTTTTGTTCGTCAAAAACCGTAGTTTTTCAACAATTTTTCTTCAGCGGCCTGATCCATGGCGGGCCGCCGCGGCCTAGAATATGCAAGGCGCATTCGATGCCGGCGCATGCGGGCCGGCCCCACGGCAATGACAGTCAAGAGACTCCTCTGTATTTCAGCACGCGGTGCGCAGGCCCTGCACCAGCAGTGCGGCTCCCTGCCCGGCTGGGATGTCTGCAGCGTCGCCAGCCTGCGCGAAGGCAGCGCCGTGCTGGCCGCACAGCGCTACCTGGTCGGGCTGATGCTGGACCTGCCCGAGGCCGGCACGCCCGCGGCGCTCGATGCATTTCTGCGCCGTCACAGCCATCTGCAATGGGTCGGCGTGCCCGCCCGCGCCATGCTGGACGACCCTGAGTGGCGGGCGCTGGTGCTGGACCACTTCTGCGATTTCCACACCGCGCCGCTGGACCCGACAAGGCTGTGCCACACCCTGGGCCATGCGCACGGCTGGGCCAGCTTGAGGGCGGCCCGGACGCCACGCGGCGAAGAGTCAGCCGTGCATAGCATCGACGGCCAGGCTCCCGCGGTCGTCGCCTTGCGGGCCCAGCTGCGCAAGGTGGCCCAGGTCAACGCGCCGGTGCTGATCTGGGGAGAAAGCGGCAGCGGCAAGGAACTGGCCGCGCAAGCGATCCACGCCCAGTCGCCACGCGCCAAGCACCCCTTCGTGCCCATCAATTGCGGGGCCCTGCCGGCCAGCCTGATCCAGTCGGAACTGTTCGGCTACGAACGGGGCGCCTTTACTGGCGCGGCGAAGGAAAAGGCTGGCCTGATCGAGTCGGCCAACGGCGGCACCATCTTCCTCGACGAGATCGGCGACCTGCCCCGCGAGATCCAGTCCAATCTGCTGCGCTTCTTGCAGGAGCGCACCATCATGCGGGTCGGCGCCACCCGCGAAATCAAGGTGGACGTGCGGGTGATTGCCGCCTCCCATGTTGATCTGAAAACGGCTGTCGAACAGGGCAACTTCCGCGAAGACCTGTATTACCGCCTCAACGTCCTGCCGATCCGCGTGCCGCCCCTGCGCGAACGCAAGGCCGACCTGCCCCAGCTGGCCGAGCTGTTCTTCCGTACCTTTGCCGAGGACAAGGGCGCCCACGTCAAGGGCTTCAGCAGCCAGGCCCTGCGCGCCCTGCAGCAGCACGACTGGCCCGGCAATGTGCGCGAGCTGATCAACTGCATCCGCCGCGCCATGGTGCTGGCCGAGTCGCCCCTGATCCAGGCGTCTGACCTCAACCTGCCGGTCGAGACGGCCCCGCCGATCAAAGATGCGCTGGTCGACACCCGCGTGCGGGCCGAGCGCGATGCCATCTGCGTCAGCCTGGCCAACACCGGCAAGAATGTCACCCACGCGGCGCGCGACCTGGGCATCTCGCGCATGACCTTGTACCGGCTGCTGGCCAAGCACAACATCACCATCTGACCTCGTCCTACAGCGCTGTCACAGGCGTGTGACAGTGAGCCATTAAGGGATTTTTCCTCACTGTTCACTCTGAGGCCCAGGCTTTTTGAGCGCTGGCGCAGGTGGCCGTCGCGCGCCACTGTCACGAACCTGATACAGGAGTTTGTCCTACAGCTTGTATTGTGGAATCATCGCGGCGGCGAATCGTCGATTGCCAAAAAGAATACACTAACAAATCAACAACTTGGCGTTTTCTTCATCGACTGGCACTGTCCTTGCTGTAGTCCCCCTGTCCGGCCCGGACCCTTGTCCGGCTGGTCTTCCACATTGAGTCGTTCAACCGGAGGGGAATTCATGAAACGCACCGCGATCGCAGCAGCAGTACTGATGGCAATGAGCTTTGCAGCCCAGGCCCAGCAGTCAAGTTCCGTCGGCAGTAACTTGCGCGACAACACGCAGTCGAGCTCACAAGACAACAACAGCGCCCAAAACAACAGCAGTGGCGACGCGCGCGCCGCCGACACGGCCGCTGCGGCAGCAAACAATGGCGCTACCGCGACATCGAACCTGAGCAATGCCTTCAACACCTCGTCAGCAACCGCCACCAGCTCGCTGAGCGGCACGGTGACAGGCAACCGCATCAACCACATCGGCAACGTCGCCGACAACAGCGGCAATGCCAATGGTGGCGCCGGCAACGGCGCGCGCGGGGCATCCGGCTCGGGCGGCAACGCCAGGGGTGCGAACGGCGGCAATGGTGCGTCGGCCAGCGGCGGCAACGCCGGCGACGGCGCCGATGGCGGCAATGCGCGCACCGGCTCAGCCAGCAACGGCGGCG
>JACXTT010003857.1_pt1 | contig 22690 bp, 27 predicted proteins | sample 9270951 | NCBI WGS metagenome assembly JACXTT01 (sample SAMN15532306, study PRJNA645909) | rock metagenome | isolation source: weathered quartz diorite | place: Puerto Rico | collected 2017-06-21
TTGTTGAGCCGCTTGTTCAAGTGCAGGCCCTCGAGCAGGAATTCGATCACAGAAGCTCGCACCTCGGGACGGTCCGGCAGTGAAAGCCGCTTGAGCGCAGTCGCCAGCTCAGGCAGGTCGCCCACCGCCCGCGTGTAGGCGCGGGCCGGGATGCCCTCGCCGACCTCGAGCATCGTCCCATCCTCGAAGCGCGCCACCAACCCGTCGAAATGGGCCGCGGAGAAGTGCCGGCTGAACACCGCGCTCACAGCGCCGCGCTCCAGGCGAGCGAGCACCTGCTCTTCCTTGCCTTCGTCCAGGGCCTCGATCTCGACGCGGCCTGTGGTCGACGAAGTGAGATAAGCAAGGTCGCTGATCCGCGGCACGGCGAGCGGCTCGCCCAGGCGCGCCGCGCGGCGCACCGCGTTGCTCGCGAGGTTCTCGAAGTTGGCGATCGACATTCGCACCGACACGCCCGACGACTGAGAGATGTGCGGGCTGCGCCGGGCGAGATGCGTGAGCTCGGCGACGATCTCCTTCATGAAGCCAGGGAAGACAAGCTCGAAGTCTTCGGGCAGCGGATGGCGCTCCGCCTCCATGATCTGCATCTCTTCGCCGATGCTCAGCGGGTAGTGCGTGCGCACTTGGGAGCCGAAGCGATCCTTCAGCGGCGTGATGATTCGCCCGCGCGAGGTGTAGTCCTCAGGGTTTGCGCTCGCGATGACGAAGAGGTCGAGCGGCAGCCGCACGCGATAGCCGCGGATCTGCACGTCCTTCTCTTCCATGATGTTGAGCAGGCCGACCTGGATGCGTTCCGCGAGGTCCGGCAGCTCGTTGATGCCGAAGATGCCTCGGTTGGTGCGCGGCAGGAGCCCGTAATGGATAGTCAGCTCGTCCGCGAGGTAGCGACCCTCGGCAACCTTTATCGGGTCGACCTCCCCGATGAGGTCGGCGATCGAGATGTCCGGAGTGGCCAGCTTTTCGCCGTAGCGCTCGCTGCGGTCCAGCCAGGCGATCTCCACGGCGTCGCCGTTCTGCTCCACCAAGTCGAGGCAGCGCCGGCAGATAGGCGCGTATGGGTGATCGTTGATCTCGCAGCCCGCGATGACGGGAACGCGCCCGTCGAGCAGGCTGACCAGCGATCGCATGATGCGGCTCTTGGCCTGGCCGCGCTCGCCGAGGAGGATGACGTCGTGGCCAGAGATGATGGCGTTGGCCAGCTGCGGCAGCACGGTTTCGTCGTAGCCCACGATGCCGGCCAGGAGCTCTTCGCCGGAGCGCAACCGCGTGAGCAGGTTGCGGCGCATCTCCTGCTTGACGGTCTCGCGGTCATGGCCCGTCTGGCGTAGCTCGGCGATGGTCTGGGCAACGGCTTCAGGCATCACCAGCACTATAGAGAACAGCCGAGCCGTTCTTTCGCAAACCATGCCGGCGACTGTCTAGACTTTCGGGCGCTTGGTCGAAACAATCCGCGCCCGTTACGAGACCGCGCACGACGATGGCCGTCCGCTGTTGGGTGGGCACCGCGGCAACCCGGCCCATCACCCCGAGAACACCATGCGTTCGTTCAAGTCGGCCATCAAGGCGGGGTGCGACCTGATCGAATGCGACGTCCACCTGTCCTCTGACGGCAGGCTGGTGGTCATCCACGACCACACGCTCGAGCGCACGACCAACGGTCAAGGCCTGGTGCGCGACCACACCGCCGCGGAGCTGATCAAGCTCGACGCCGGTGAAGGTGAGCGCATACCGCTGCTGCACGACGTCATCGAGCTGGCCCTCGGCAAGGTGGGCCTCGTCATCGAGATCAAGCAGCTTCCCATCACTTATCCGGGGCTCGAGGAAAAGCTCGTGAACATGCTCCGCCAGCTCGGCGCGGTGCAGGAATGCGCTGTGGTCTCGTTCCACCATCCGGCCATTCGCCGGCTGCGCGACATGGAGCCACGACTGCAGCTCGGCATCCTCGAGGGCGCGCGGCCGATGGACCCTGCCCGGATGCTCAAAGAGTCGGGCGCAGACGTCTTCTCTCCTCACTGGGGCGCGATGGATCGTGAAACGGTGGAGCAGGTGCACGCCGCGGGCGGTGCGGTCGGAGTGTGGCCGGTCGACGATGAGGCTGCGGTCGCGTGGTGCAGGTACTGCCGGCCGGACTCGATCTTCACCAACCGACCCGAGGAGATCGGCGCCGCCCTGCGCGTCTAGAAGAGCAGCGACAGGAGGAGCCTGTCGCCCCCTGCATTGGTGATGACCCTGACGCGGTCGCCTGCCTTCATGTTTCGCGCTGAGTTGGAGCGCAGCGTCATCTCGCGACCGTTGACCCGCACGCGGGGTGAGGTGGAAAACGACCCCGTTGACAAGACCTCGCCCGCGGTGGCCACCCCGTCACGCAGCGCGCGGCGCACGACCCCGATGATGGAGATCCAGAACAGGGCTTGAATCACGTAGACCACGGCAAAAGCCAGGAGCATGAAGAGCTTCGCCTGCGCGGGCAAGATGGCGAACAAGACGGCGGCGATGACCACGAAGCCGAGGACCTGGTAGATCGCCAGAGGCGCGTAGACCTCGAGCACATCGCCAAAGCGGACTTCGCGCGGGGGATTGGGCTCCGTGTCGAAGAGCCTGGTCGCGAGCCGCCGGAGGCGGAGGCCGGGCAGGAATCGGCTGATCGGCTCACGTTACATGCGCCGGGCGGGCTCCGTTCCCTAAGGCGGGAATGCCACATACCATGAACCGGCCGTGGAGGCCGACCGGCCGACCTTTGAGGACGTTTACCGCGACTACCTCGGTCGCATCTATGCCTATGTCCGGTCCCAGGTCGGCAGCGCCGCCGACGCCGAGGACATCACCGCCCAGGTCTTCATGAACGCGTACCAGGCGTACGACCGCTTCGAGCCCCGGGCGGCCACACCGGCCGCGTGGCTTTTCAGGATCGCCCGCAACGCGACCCTCGACCACTTCCGCGCGCATGGCCGGCGCGAGCGGCTGCGCCGAACGATCGAGCAGCAGCCGGCCCACGAGGAGGACCCCGCCGGCATGGCCGAGGAGCGGATCCAATACCAGGCGCTGCTGGCGCATGTCGCCCAGCTGCCCGAGCGCCAACGCGACGCCATCTCACTGCGCCATTCCGGACTCAGCTTCGAGGAGGTCGGAGTCCTGATGAGCTGCAGCGAGGATGCGGCCAAGATGCTCTACCACCGGGCACTGAAGGCGCTGCGCGCCGCAGTGGCCGGCGAGACCCAGACCAGTGAGACGACGAGATGAGTGAGCAGGAAGACCTCGAGCTGCAGGCGCTGCAGCGCCGGCTGGACGACGCCTTCGAGACGACGCGTCCGCGACGCGGCTTCGAGGATGAGCTCTGGCTTCGCATTCAGACCAGACGGCCGTGGTGGTCGCGCTTCCGTGACTCGCTCGCCGCCTTCGCCGGCAGCGTTCGCGATGCGCCCGCCGTGCCCGCCGGCGTCGTCGCCGTGCTCGTGATCGCCGTCATCGGTATCGGCATCCTGAACAACGGGATCAAGCACAACACCTTCGCGAGCAGCGCGCCTGGGCCCGCGAACCTGTCACGAGGGGGCGGCACCCGCTTCCAGGGCGACACAGCGTACGGGGGCATTCCCACCCCACGCCTCAATCCGGGCGCGACCGCGCCCAGTACGCCCGAGACCGTTCTTGTTCCGAGCGGGCCGTCACCGACGCCGTCCAATCTCTACTTCGGTCCGGCGAACCTGAGCTGGGTCGGAACCTTCGGCGGTCCCGTGCCCGACGCGCCGGTCTTCCGCTACGTCGAGCCGTCCGCGAACCAGCTGCACCAGGACTTTGGTCAGGTGGCCTCAGGCCCTGGCCTGGCGTTGACCCTGAGTCCGACGGAACCGATGCTGCCGCGCCCCCCGCAGTGGACGATCGTCGCCACCGGCGGTGCAGTGCCGAATGGCTCGGATCCCGTCGCTGTGGCCGACACATTCCTTGCCACGCACAACCTGCTGCCGACGTGGCCGGACGAGATGCGGGTGCAGACGTCGAATGGCGTGTCGCGTGTCCAGTTTCTGCGCGGCTTCCAGCTGCCTTCGGGCGCAGTCGCGTACCTCATCGACTGGAACGGCGAGCGTTACGGCATCGAAGTCGACATCACTCAGGAGCGCCTGGTCGCCACCGGTCCTGTGCCGATTGGCCTCGACGTTTCGTCTTACCGACTCATCAACAACGACGCTGCGGTGCAAATGGCGATCCAGGCGCCGCCTGCGGGCTCGCCAGCGCTCGCCCTGGGCTTCGTGCCCAACGTCCGGCTCGACACCGTGCAACTCGTGTACGCGCTTGCGGTCTCAGGACAGCAGGGCTTCTACGAGCCCGCGTATCTGTTCTCCGGCACCTTCCCGTACGGTGGCCACACGTACACCAAGCGCGTGCTCGTGCCGCTCGTGGACCCGTCGCTGCGATCGTCCTGACGATCGGGCACTCGACCCGCTCAACCGAGGAGCTGGTCGAGCTGCTGGAGCTCAACCAGGTGCGATTGCTGGTCGACGTGCGCACGGCGCCGGGCTCGCGACGCATGCCCCACTTCGCACGCTCCGCGCTCGAGGTCTCGATGCCCGAGCGCGGCATCGCGTACATGCATGTGCCGGAGCTGGGGGGCCTGCGGAAGCCTGACCCTGAATCCATCAACACCGCGTGGCGCAATGGCAGCTTTCGCGGGTACGCGGATTACATGCAGACCGACGACTTCTTGCGCGCTCTGCGCCGGCTCGAAGAGCTCGCGGCGTCGAGCCGAACTTCGATCATGTGCGCCGAGGCCGTGCCCTGGCGGTGCCACCGATCGCTCATCGCCGACGCCCTGCTCGTCGATGGCGTCGAGGTGCGCCACATCACGGGCAAAGGCGAGCCGTCCGCGCACCGTCTGACACCGTTTGCGGTCGTGGCCCGAGACCGGATCACGTACCCGGCGGATACACTCCCACTTTGAGAGGTCAGGGTGGGAAAGAAGCAGGTCCGCATGCAGATGCGCAAGGTCAAGCCCAAGGTGGCGGCCGCGGCGCCACCCAGCAAGGGCGCGACGCGCAGGCAGCGGGAGCGCTATGTCGAGGCCGGCGGCATGCTGCAGGGTTACGCCCCTGATTTCGTGATCCGGCTCGGCTACATCGCCATCGGCATCGGCGTCGCCTGCCTCATCGCGATGGCGCTGATCCTGGTCTTCGTGCCGCGCATCTACGGCTGGCCGGTCGCAGTTGTCGCGGCGATCGCCTGGGTGCTGCCCATCGCGCTGCTGGCGAGCTTCGTCGCGCCCGGGTTCCGCCTGGCCCTGAAGGACCGAAGCGCCGAAGGGCGATTGGTCCAGGGGCAGCTGGAGGGAGCCAGCACCGTGAGCACATCGATCGGGCTGGGTATGGTGATCGTCAAGACGCGCGGTGGCTCGGAACAGTACCTCGTGCCGCCCGCCAAGCTGAAGCAGATCCCCGGCAACCAGGTCAACGTGATCCTCACTGTCACCCCGAATCTGCGCCACGTGCGCTCAGTGGGGATCATGGGCCAGCGGATGGTGCCTCGAGTGGAGCCGCCGGTGCCGCCCGTGATGCGCCAGCTGCAGAGGATTCCGGTGCTCACGCCAATCGCGCTCGCGCTGGGCGTGATCATCGGCGATGACGGGATCGCGCTCGCACCGATCATGAGCCCGGCGCTGCACGTAGGCCTGGCCTTCCTCGTGGGGGCGGGCCTCGGCGCGGCCGCGTACGGCGTGTCCTACCTGGTGCAGCAGCGCCTGACCAAAGAGGTTCAGGCGCTGGCGCCTCGCACCTAGGGCTCGGTCGAGGGCTCTTCGGCTTCTTTCTTCTCGTTCCCGGCCGCTGGAGCGGGTTCCGGCTCACGGGCCTTGGGCGGAGGGGCCGCAGCCTTCGGAGGCATACCCGTGGTCGCCGGCACCAGCTGCTTGCGCTGAGGGTAGAGCGCGATCAGCAGCAAGCTGAACGCCAGCCCGAAGAACACTGGCCCGAGGTGGAATTGGGCATGAAGCAGGAAGAACTGCCCGGCCTCGAACGCGAGTACGACGAAGCCGTAGAGAATGCCTGCCCGCACCCAGCCCACGTTGGCGGCGGGGCTGACAGCGGCGGCCATCAACCCGATTCCGAGCACCGCCCCGGCAGCCGAAGCGTGAGTGCCGACCTCCTGGTCGAGTGGCACGAGGGACGTTCCGACCAGCGATTCGGCGGCGCCGCCGACCAGGGCCATCCCCATGAGGAGCATCGAGATCGTCAGCAGGAGCCTTCTCATGGCGCGGAATGTATAGGAAAGGCCCCCTAAACTCAGTTGTCATGCCTGAAGACGTTCACATCACACCTGAGGGGCTCGAGGCGGTTCGCAAGGAGCACGACCAGCTGGTCGCCGTGTGGCGGCCGCAGATTGCGGCCAAGATCAAAGCCGCGCGCGAGCTCGGGGACCTGTCGGAGAACTTCGAATACCACGCCGCCAAGAATGAGCAGGGAATGAAGGAAGCCCGCATCAACGAGCTCGACGCGATCATCAAGAACCACGTGCTGATCGAGAAGGTCGACGGCAACGGACTGGTGGCCATGGGCAGCACGGTCCGCTTCCGCGAGGACGGCGAGGACGAGGAGACGTACCGCATCGTCGGCCCGGCCGAGGCCGACCCGAAGTCCGGCCGCGTGAGCTACGCCTCCGCACTGGGCAAAGCGCTGATCGGCCATCGCGTCGGCGACGAGGTGGAGATCAGCACGCCGAACGGCTCATATCGCGTGCGCATAGTCGGCATTGATTAGCAGCCAGGCGATCTCGGCCGGCAGGCTCACTCGACTCCGTGCCTGGATGGCTGGCGAGTCGGTCGATGCGGCCTACGTGACGCGGCCGGTCTCGATCGCCTACCTCACCGGCTTCCACGCCGAGCCGATCGAGCGGCTGATGGCGCTTGCCGTCCGCGCGAACGGCGCGACGCTCATCGTGCCGGCACTCGAGCGTGAGGGCGCCGTCCGCAGCGCCGTGGACGTCGGCGTCGTCGCCTGGCGCGATGGCGAGGACCCCTACGCGATGGTGCGCGATGCCCTTTCGAGCACGGCCCGGATCGCGCTCGAGAAGGATCACGTCACGTTGCAGATGGGAGAGTCGCTGAAGGCGCTTGTCGGCGTCGACTCCTTCGCCGATGTGGCGGATGAGATCCGCCGTATGCGCCGCACGAAGAACGCCGCGGAATTGGAGAACATGCGCCAGGCGGCGTCCATCACCGACCAGGTCACGAAAGAGGTATTGAGCGGCATCAAGGTCGGGCAGACCGAGCTCGAGGTCGCGGACATGATCGCCGGCGCGATCACGAAGGCGGGCGGCACGCTCTCGTTCGAGTCGCTGGTGCAGTTCGGGCCGAACAGCGCAATGCCCCATCACCGCCCGTCCGACCGGCGTTTGCAAGCGGGCGACCTGGTCCTGCTTGATTTCGGCGCCGCGTACGACGGCTATCGCGCGGACACGACGCGGATGGCGGTGGCCGGCCCCCCGAGTGCTGAGCAGCGGGCGATGCATGACGTGGTGCTCCAGGCGCACGACGCCGCTGTCGCGAAAGTGCGCGCGGGCGTGACCGCCGGCGAGGTTGACGCGGCCGCTCGACACGTGACCGAGGTCGCGAAACGGGCCGACCTCTTCATCCATCGCACCGGCCACGGACTCGGTCTCGAGGCTCACGAGGACCCTGGCCTCGAGCCGGGCTCGCCCCTGGTCCTGGAGGCCGGGATGGTCGCGACCATCGAGCCAGGTCTGTACGTAGAAGGTTGGGGCGGCTGCCGAATCGAGGATGACATCGTGGTCGAGGCGAACGGCTGCCGGCTGCTGACGCAAGCCGACCGCACCCTGCACGTGATCAGCGCCTGAGAAAGGATGCGGCGCACCTCGCAGCGGACGATGGTGTACGAGGCGATAGTCCGGCTCGGGGGTCACTGCACAGCCGACCAGATCACCGAGGACCTGCGGCGTTCCCGGCCGACGTTTCCGCGCAGCACGGTCTACCGCGGACTCGAAGCTCTCACCGCTGCGGGTTCCGTCTACGCCGCGCACCTTGGGGAAGGGGCGACTCACTACGAGCTCGCGTCAGGCGACCACCACCACGCCGTGTGCAAGGTCTGCGGTGGCGTGCTGCACATAGAGGAGGACCTGGTGAACAGCCTGGAAAATCACCTCGAGGGCCAGCACCATTTCAAGCCGATGCGGACTGAGGTCCTGGTGGTCGGAATCTGCGAGTCATGCTTGCAGTCGCCGGGGCAAAAAGGTGCTCGGCACCCGACGCTCGAACACGTGCATCACCGCGAGAGCTAACCTTTCGCGCAAGCCGTCTGATTCGTAGGAAGGGAGCGCCATGGAATCAAAGATCGTCGGCACAGTGATGCCCGTGGTCGAGCTGAGCATGCAGCCGAACGACAAGGTCTTCGCCGAGTCCGGCCAGCTGGCCTGGATGTCGATGGCGGTTCAGATGCAGACGTCGACGTCCGCCGGCGGCCAGCAGGGCGGCTTCCTCGGAGCTCTGGGCCGGGCGGTCGCGGGCGGCACGCTCTTCATGACCGAGTACACGGCGGTCGGCGGTCCTGGCCTGCTGGCCTTCGCGGCCAAGCTGCCCGGCCAGATCCTGCCCATGGAGATCGCTCCCGGCCAGGGCTACATGGTCCACCGTCATGGGTTCATGTGCGCAACCCTCGGCGTCCAGTTCTCGATCGGCTTCCAGCAGCGCCTCGGCGCTGGCATCTTCGGCGGCACCGGTTTCCGGATGCAACGGCTCCAGGGCCAGGGTCGGGCCTGGGTCGAGCTCCACGGTGAGGTGGTCACGTACGACCTCCAGGCGGGCAACACGCTGCGTGTGCACCCTGGGCACGTCGGCATGTATCAGGAGTCGGTCCAGTTCAACATCCAGTCGGTTCCAGGGATCCAGAACGCATTCTTCGGCGGCTCCGGATTGTTCCTGGCAGCGCTCACCGGACCAGGCCGAGTGTGGCTGCAGTCCATGACCATGCAGCACCTGGCGCACGCCATCCAGGAGTACTTGCCCAAGGCCGGGTAGCGTTCTGTAGAAAGATGGCCGACCACTGGCTGACGTTCGACTGCTTCGGCACGCTGATCGACTGGCGCCACGGCATCAGCACGACCGGCGAGCTGCTGTTCCCCGGTCGAGGCCAGGACTTCCTGAAGGCTTACATCGAGCTCGAGGCCGAGGTCGAGAAGGGCGCTTTCAAGCGCTACCGCGCGATCCTGGCCGAGACGGCCCGCCAGGCCGCTAGGGAGCTTTCGCTCGACCTGAAACCGGACGATGCGTCCGCGCTCGTCTCGACCATCCCGCACTGGCCGCCGTTTGGGGACGTTGGGCAGGCGCTGGGCGCGCTGCGTAAGGATGGCTGGAGGCTCGCGCTGCTCACCAATTGCGACCGCGACCTCATCGCGCAGACCCAGCGCCGGCTGCCCGTGCCATTCGACGCGGTCGTCACCGCCGAGGACGTCTCTTCTTACAAGCCGAACCATGCCCATTTCAAGCTGTTCCAGTCCACGTTCGCCTCGTCGGCCGCAACCTGGATCCACGTCGCGCAGAGTTACTTCCACGACATCCGGCCGGCGCACGAGCTGGGCATCACTCGGATCTGGGTCAACCGGCAGGGTGAGAAGGACGACCCGTCGCTCGCGGACGCGGTGATCGGCGGCCTCGGTGAGCTACCAGACGCTGTGGCTCGGCTAAGCAAAGTCGGCTAGGTCCACGCGCGCGCGGTAGACGCGGCGTGCCGGTCCGGACTGGACCAGGTGGCGCGCGGAATCCTGCCGCACGCCAAGGTCGCCACCGGGCATGCGCACCACCACGTGATCGTCGACCAGGCCCGCGCGCATGCAGGCGGCTGCCACCGCGCCGGCGCTGGTGCCGGACGCGAGCGTGTAGCCCGCTCCGCGCTCCCAGATCTCGACCTTGACATGCCCGCGGTCGAGGACTTCGAACAGCTGCACGTTGGTGCGCTCCGGGAAAGCCGCGTGGTGCTCGAGGTGCGGACCAAGCTCGATGCAGCGATCCCTGTTGACCGGCTCGCCGAAAACGACGCAGTGCGGGTTGCCCACCGACACGAGCATCGCCTCGACGCGACCTGCCGGCGTGTCGAGGTGGACTCGGTCGGGCTCGCCGTCGAAAAGCGCCGGCAGGTCGGCGGCGCGAAAGGACGGCCGGCCGATGTCGATCTCGCTCACGACCTCTCCCCCGTTGACCTGCAGGACCCTGACTGCGTTGGCGCGATCCATCGTCCGCAGCTCGAACCGGCTGGACGCGCCGTGCTCGAGCACCGCGTGGGCGGCCGTGATGCGCAGGCCGTTGCCGCTCTTCTGCGCCTCCGAGCCGTCGGGGTTGAAGACGCGGATGGACATCGCATGGGGGTCGAAGGCGAGCAGGCCGTCAGACCCGATGCCGCGGAATCGGTCGCACAGAACAGGCAGCAGCCGGACCACCTCATCGAGAGGTCCGGGCAGGTCCAGCACGAGGTAGTCGTTGCCGAGCGCCTGGTACTTGACGAGGTCTACCTGCGACACAGATGACTAAGTAGACCGCAGTGGAGCTCTAGGAGACTCAACGCGCTTTCTACCTGCGACACCGTCGCAAATTCTCGGGAATTGGCCAGGCTCGGCGTGGGTTGCCTAGAATTGAGAACCGATGCGGGACCTCATCTGGCCTGCCCAACGTTTGACCCACATCCCGGCCTGCTTCTGTAGCTAGCCCGGTCATCTGCTCGCGCCGCACATGGCGCGCCCATTCGACCGTCGTCACTTCAGGACCGAAACAATCGGTTATTTGCATTTTGGAGGACTGAGACATTGAGTTCATCGACAACCACAGCGAAGGCATTGGTCAGTACCGAGTGGATCGCCGACCACGCCAGGGACAAGGACCTGCGTCTCGTAGAGGTCGACGTCGACCCGAGCAACTACGAAAAGGGTCACATCGAGGGTGCCGTCGGCTGGAACTGGAAGAAGCATCTTCAGGACCAGGTCGTGCGCGATATCGCGGGCAAGGAGGCGCTCCAGGAGCTCCTGAGCCAGAGCGGCATCACGCCCGACACCAACATCGTCCTGTACGGCGACAACAACAACTGGTTCGCGGCGTACGCCTACTGGGCGCTCAAGTACTACGGCCACGACAAGGTTCAGCTGGTGGACGGCGGCCGCGTCAAGTGGGAGAAGGAAGGCCGGGCGTACAGCGCCGACGCCCCCAGCTACGAGGCGTCGAGCTACCACTTCCACGGCTCGCCGCGCGAAGAGTTCCGCGCCTACAAGGACCACGTGCAGTCGAAGATCGGCAAGGCGGCTCTGATCGACGTCCGCTCGCCGAAGGAGTTCTCCGGTGAGCTGCTTGCTCCCGAGAACCTTCCCCAGGAAGGTGCTCAGCGCGGCGGCCACATCCCGACCGCGGCCAGCATCCCGTGGGCGACGGCGGTCAGCGCCGAGGACGGCACCTTCAAGAGCGTCGACGAGCTGAAGGAGATCTACGGCGGCAAGGGCATAACGCCGAACAAGGAAGTGATCGCTTACTGCCGCATCGGCGAGCGCTCGGCGCACACGTGGTTCGTGCTGCGTGAGCTGCTCGGCTACCCCGACGTCCGCAACTACGACGGGTCGTGGACCGAGTGGGGCAGCTCCATCAGACTCCCGATCGAGAAGTAGAGATAAAGGAAATGGCAACCGCACATCAGACCGTCGACCAATCGGCGCTCAAGGTCAATCAGACCGGCATCGTCGCGACGGTGCTGGTGGCGTATCTCGGCAGCTTCGTTTGGCAGCCGGTGATGTTTCTCATCCCGATGCTCGCGATCGTGCTGCTGGTCGGAACGTTCAACCCGCGCCTGGCGACGTTCAAGCAGTTTTACTTTCAAGTGTTGAAGCCGCGCGGCATCGTCAAGCCGCGACCCGTGCAGGACCACCCTGAGCCGCACAATTTCGCGCAGGGCATGGGCGGCGTGGTTCTCGCCATCGCCTCGGCCCTGTTGATTCCGTTCGCGTTCGCCGGGCTCGCACTTTCGTTGCTCGTGGCTTTGCTCGCGTTCGTCAACCTGGCTTTCGGCTACTGCCTCGGCTGCCAGATCTACTACCAGCTCGGCAAACGAGGTCTCATCCGGGCGTGAATCCGCAGCTCCAGGCGCTGGCGGTGGTGGGCATCGTGGTGCTCATCGCCGCCGCCCTGGAGATCGCTCGCGCCGCGCGCGCGCGGCGGATCGCCCTCGTCGCCACCGGAAGCCCTTCGACCGAGCCCTACATTCTTTACTTCACCGGCGAGGGCTGCACCGTGTGCAAGACGCACCAGGAGCCGGCGCTCGCAAAGCTCGGCACGGTACGCGTCGATCGGATCGACGCGATCGCCGAACGCCGGCTGGCCGACCGCTTCCAGGTCTACACATTGCCCACAACGGTCGTGATGTCCGCGGCGGGAAAGCCACTGCACGTGAACTACGGCTACGCGCCGGCGCCCAAATTAGAGCGTCAGCTGTCTGAGGGACGCCTCTCAGTAAGCTAGGACTCGTGCGTCGTTCGGCCCTGCTCGTCGTCACGCTGCTGCTGCTTGCGGCGTGCGGTCAGTCTCAAACTGCCTCGAACATCACGCTCGTGCTGGGCGCGATCTATCCGCTGAGCGGCCCTCAGGCTGAAGGGGGCGAGCAAGAGCTCGCCGGCGTGATGGCGGCGCTGCAGGTGGCGCGCTCGGAAGGCGTGCTGCACCGCGACGTGCAGCTCAAGGTCATCGACGCGATCACGCCCGGCGCGGCGGCCGCAGCTGTCGAACGGCTCGTCAAGCAGGATCACGTACCTGCGATTTTCGGTACCTACGGCAGCACCCTGTCGGCGGCAGCGTCGGCGCGCGCTGAGCAGCTGAGGACCGTCTACTGGGAGACGGGCGCGGTGGCAGACCCGATCACGGCGCAGCGCCACTACGTGTTCCGCACGGTGGCGACCGGTGGCGCGCTGGGCAGGATGGCCGTGACCTTTACGCACGATGTCCTGATTCCAGCGTCAGGCACGCGCTCGCCGCGAGTCGCCATCGTCCACGTCGACGACATCTACGGCCAGTCTGTCGGCGGAGGGGAGCTGAACATTGCGAGACAGCTCGGCATCAACGTCGTCGACGACATCAGCTATCACCCGTACGCGTTCAACCCCGACGACCTCGCGCGTCAGCTGGCTGCCGATCGCGTGGACTTCCTGTGGGACGTGAGCTACCTGGATGACGGCGTGGCGCTGTGGCAGGCGATCCGGCGCGACCACGTCGCGCTGAAAGCCGCAATCGGGACGAGCTCGGCCTTCTGCATGCCCGATTTCGCGTTGCGGCTCGGCGCTCAGGCGGTCGGCGTCTATGCGGCGGACAAGCCTGACGAGACCATCAGCACCGGCGCGCTGTCGCCGACCGGTCGCGATCTGCTGGCGCGGGCACGCGCGGCTTACAAGGGCGGCACGATGCAGATTCCAACAATCGCGGGATTCGTCGGCGGGTGGACGCTGTTGCACGACGTGCTGGCCAAGCTCGCCGGCGACGTCACGCCCGACTCGATCCGCGCGACCGCGCTCCTGGTCGATGTGCCTGTCGGTGACAGCATCAACGGCGGCGGCGTGAAGTTCGGCGCCGCGGGCTCGCTCGACGAAGGTCAGAACACGCGCGCAGCCGCGGTGGTGGGGCAGTGGCAGGCGGTGGGCGTGATGCGGGTCGTGTTTCCGGCGCCCTATGCAACCGCGCAGCCGATCTTCATGCCCTGATCTCAATCGGACGCGAAGATCGCGAAGCGCGTGAGGCCGACGTCGACCGTGACCGTACCCTCGTTGATCACGGAGAACCCGGGCCAGCCGGATTCTTTGCCGTGGACCAGGGCGGCGCGCCCGATCTCAGACCCGTTGAGCCACGCGGTGACGTGCTCGCCGCTCCACTGGATGATCATCCGGTTCTCCAAGCCCTGCTTCAACGCCGACGTAGAGCCGCGGAGGTTGGCCATCGGCGTCACGCCGACGAAATGGTCCGCCTCGCCGGCGACCACCGTCCTCGCGTCTGAAGACACAGTGGCGTAGTCGCACGGACCCTTGTCGGTGCACTCGTTGCCGATCACGTAGTAGAGGCCAGGCGGGACGCCCGAGGCCGCCTGGAAGTCGGCCAACACGGTGGTGGTGAAGCTCACGCTCTCGAGAAACACCTGCAGCTCTTCCTGTGGCTGGGTGGTGAGGCTGCAGTGGTGCGCTTCCAGACGCTTCTCTCGCGCACTCAGGCTCTTGTAGTTGGTTGATCCCGCCACTGAGAGAGTTTCGGGGAATGTCGACTGCGTGCAGTCGGCTGACGAGATCCAGCGTCCGACCCGAAGGTCGCAACCTCCGGCCTGGTTCAGGTTGCTCGAAGGTTGGAAGGAGATACATCCGGGGATGAGTCCCGTGCGCTGGGCGACGTAGCCGGCGAGTCCGAGCCCGCCGACGACAACGACGACGGTGGCGCCGAGCAGGGCCGCCCGGCGGCTGAGCTTGGGCACGTTTCTGTCCTTTCGGGTTTACTCCAGCGAGCGCTGGACCAGCGTGATGTCCATCCAGCGGTCGAACTTGTTGGCCGCGTTGCGGATCGTGCCCACGGTCTCGAACCCGAGCTTGGCGTGGAGCTCCAGCCCCGAGCGGTTGTCGGTTGCCACGGTGGCGACGATGGTCTTGTAGCCCAGGTCCTGGGCTTCTTTGATCAGCTCGTTGAGCAGCGCGCGGCCGATGCCGCGGCCCTGGTGCACGGGGTCGACGTAGACGAGGTCCTCCACGACGTCTATGCCACGTTGCTTCCACGGGAACAAGCGGGCCCAGCCGATGACGCCGCTCTCGTCGGTCGCGACAAGGAGCTTGGAGCGCCGGCCGTGGCTTTCCCACCACACTTTCGCCTCATCGGTGCTCAGCGGCTCGGAGTCGATGGTCGCAAAGGTCTGATTGACCGCCCAGTTGTAGATGCCGACGATCGCGTCCACGTCGTCGTTGGTCGCCGGCCGAATGGCGAAGGACGGCGCAGCCTTGGTTCGGGCCATGGATGAATTGTCCTACTCCATCACGTGAACGCGTTCAGGTGTGATCTTCACGATCACCCGCACCTCGTTCGGCCCAAGCTGGCGGAATCCCTCCCCCGTGTACCGTCGAGAGATCTTCTCAATGTGCGCGTGGGCGCCCTCGAGGATGAGCTCCGCACGCCCTCGGACCGCCACGCCTGTATACCCGTCCGCCGGGTCGAACGCCGTCACCGCGACCCGTGGGTCCCGTTGCAGGTTCCGCGCCTTCAGCCGGTGCATGGCGGTGTTGAAGTACACGTGTTCGGGATCGGACTCGATCCAGACGATCGTCGCCTCGGGACTGCCATCGGGCATGACGGTCGCCACCGTCGCGAAGTTGGGCGCGTTCAGCAGGCGCACCTGTTGGGGGGTAAGCGTCGGCATTGCTGATATTTTCTCCGAGTGATCACCGACCGCCGACCGCAGATCAAGACTGTCCTGCCCGGCCCTAGGGCCGCAGAGCTCATCGCCAGAGACGCCAAGGCGATGTCGCCCAGCTTCACCCGCGCCTACCCGTTCGTCATGGACCACGGCGAGGGCTGCTGGGTGACGGACGTGGACGGCAACCGATTCCTCGATTTCACGGCCGGCATCGCGGTCGTCACCACGGGCCACTCCCATCCCAAGGTCGTGGACGCGATCGAGAACCAGGCACGCAAGTTCCTCCACATGTCCGGCACCGACTTCTACTACCAGTCGGAGATCGAGCTGGCCGAGCGGCTCGAAGCGAAGATCCTGCCCGGCATCCCCGCTCGCGTCTTCTTCACGAATTCCGGCGCGGAGGCGATCGAGGGGGCGATGAAGCTGGCCCGCTACGCCACGGGCCGGCCGAGCTACATCGCCTTCATCGGCGGCTTCCACGGACGTACATTCGGCGCCCTGTCGCTGACTGCGTCGAAGGCCAGCCAGCGGCGGAGGTTCGCGCCACTTCTGTCCTCGGTCTTCCACGCCCCGTTCCCATCCGCCGCCCGTGGGGTCACCACCGACCAGTCGCTCGATCGTGTTGAGGAGCTCTTTGCGACCGTCGCGCCGCCCGAGAGCGTGGCCGCGGTGTTCGTTGAGCCGATCCAGGGTGAAGGCGGCTACCTGTTCCCACCCGATGACTTTCTGCCCCGCCTGCGTGAGCTGACGCTGAAGCACGGGATCCTGCTCGTCGCTGACGAAGTGCAGAGCGGCATGGGCCGCACAGGCAATCTCCTCGCGGTCGAGCACTGGAAAGTCGAACCGGACATCGTGTGCCTGGCCAAGGGCATCGCCTCAGGCCTGCCCCTGGGCGCTTTCATCGCCAGGGCGGAGCAGATGAGCTGGCCCCCCGGCTCGCACGGCAGCACGTTCGGCGGGAACCCGCTGGCGTGCGCCGCCGGCCTGGTCACTCTCGACCTGCTCGAGCAGGGCTTGATGAACAACGCGGCGAAGGTCGGTGCGCAGGTGCTCGATGGGCTGAAGGAGATCGCTGCGACCCACAAACAGATCACCGACGTGCGCGGCCTGGGCCTGATGCTCGCTCTCGAGTTCAAGACCGCCGACCAGGCCGCACAGCTCGTTCAGTCCGCGTTCGAGCGAGGGCTGCTCCTGCTCACCGCGGGCACGCGAGCGGTGCGCATCTGTCCGCCGCTGGTGCTCGACCGCGATGAGGCGGCGACGGGGCTGGAGATCATCGCCTCGGCGCTGTAGGCATTACGGCGCAGCGGTGACCCCGGTGATCACGTCGCCCAGCCCGGAGAGAATGCCGGCGGCAGCACGATCGTCGAAGCTCAGCTGGTCATACGACCTGGTGCGCTGAGCATCGACGACGGCGAGCACGGCCGCGGTCTGGTCGGAGACGCTTGGTGCCGGCACGTGCAGCGCCGCGGCGAGACTTGCACCGTTATCGGCGAGGGTGGCACCGAGGTTCGACCGCTGTTTCTCATCACCCGCGGCGGCGTAGGTGAGAAAGGTTGCATTTCGGTTCCTGAGCGCGCTGTCCGCCCCCGGCGTCGCACTTGAGCCAAGCACGTTCCCGAGCTCCTGCGCGACTGCGGAGCTGACGCTCGCGAGGGCCGCCTCCGATGGACCCCGCTCCGCGGTCACGCCGGCGAGCACTGACTCGGTGGCCATGGTCGTGAGGAACGCTTGCTCCTGCAGCAGCGCGTCCAGGCTTGCGCGATCGCCAACGGCTCTGGTGCCTGGATCGCCCGGAATGCGATCGACATAGCGGCGGGCGATGCTGATGCCGACGTCATCGCCGAGGCTTGTGGACTGAGCGTAGTCGACGAGCAGAGCGGGGTACGCCTTGGGGAAGTTGCCGGCGCTCTGATCGTCCAGAGCTTGGCGGAGCGCATCGACCTCCACGCCGGCGAGGAGGCCCGCCCTGTCGGCGGCGATCCCCACGTCGTCGATGAGGAACCGCCCGAGGTCAGGGATGTATGCAGACGCCATGCTCGCCGCAGCCGCCTGCGCGCTGTTGGCGTTGTGCGTGGCCTGGGCGACCACGTAGTCGACGAAGTAATTGTTGCCTTCAGTCCACATCTTCGCGAAGCGCTGGCCGGCGCCGGCGCCGACTGCTTTGCTGATGATGTCGGTCAGGTCGCCTCCGTTCGCCGCCAGCAGTACCGCGTACGAGTGGTACTCATCCTTGCGACCCGCTGAGGCGGCGCTCATCAGCTTGGCCACGATGTACACGTGCTCGCCGAACAGGAGGTTGATGCGCACACGCAGGTCCGCGGCGGCTGACGCCGCCGAAGGCGACCCGGCGTTTGGCGTCGGAGACGGACTCGCGGTGACCGTGCACGCAACGAGCGCGATAGCGCCCATCGCCGCCGCGGCGGAGAACTTCGTCACCGGCTGATCCTAGCTAGCATGTTTCGGCCCGTGAGTCAGCCTCGTATCCGGCCCGAATGGTTGATGGTCGATGGCTCGAGCGCGATCTTCCGCGCCTTCTATGGCGTGCCGCAGACGTTCAAGTCCCCTTCTGGATTCCTGGTCAACGCGGTGCGCGGCACTCTCGATCGGCTCGCGGGCCTGATCACCGAGCGCCGGCCGAAGCACATCGTGCTGACTACGGACGAGGACTGGCGGCCGGACTGGCGCGTGCAGCTGATCCCGGGCTACAAAGCCCATCGAGTGGCCGAGCCGGTGCCGCCCGCGCTCATCCCGCAGATGCCGGTGATCATGGCCGCGCTCGAGGCTGTCGGCGTCGACGCGGTCGGGCTGAAGGATTACGAGGCCGAGGACATCATCGCCTCGCTCGTGCCGAAGGTGAAGCTGCCAATCGAGATCTGGAGCGGCGACCGCGACCTGTTCAGCCAGATACGCGGCAGTGACGTGGTCGTGCTGTATCCGGAGCGGGCCGGGCTGGCGGTGATCGACGAGGCCGAGGTCAAGCGCCGATACGGAGTGCCGGGGAGCGCTTATTCCGACTTCGCGATCCTGCGCGGCGACCCTTCTGACGGCCTGCCAGGCGTGGCGGGCGTTGGGCCAAAAAGGGCCACTGACCTCGTGAAGCGGTACGGGTCGATCCAGGGCATGCTCGACGCGGGCATATTCCGCGACGCGGACGCCGACTATTTGAAGAAGGCGATGAAGGCGGTTCCGCCAGTGACCGATCTGAAGCTCACGGTGCCGAAGGGACGGCGCAGCCGGTATCCGGTCGAGCCTGAGGTCGTGGAGGAGATCGCCCGGCGCTACGGCGTGAAATCCTCTCTCGACCGGCTGGTGACAGCGCTTACAAAGTTCTGATCACGGGCGGGGGGTGATCTGACCGTAGCTCCGCAACGTATCTGTGGTCATGGCGATCATCAAAGGTAGGCACGGTTCCATGATTGGTGGGCGTGCAAGCCGGGTTATGCGAGTCCTGTCGGCATTCTCGAAAGGTCCGCGGCACCAATACCTCCTTCTGGATGTGCGAGCGCTCGAAAACGGACCCGAGCTTTCCGCGTTACCCGCGCCTGCCCGTATTGACCTGTCGCGGGTACGAACCGGCTAGGGGACCGGCACCACCCGAAGGATCGCCAGGGGCTGGCCGAGCCCAGGGTTGAACGTGCTGAGCACAGCGCCCTTGATCGAAACCTGAGAGATCCCACCCGATTCGTCGAGCGCGAAGATGAAGCTCCCGTCAGGGCTGAGCGCCAGGCTCCAGATTCGATGCGAGCCAAGACCTGAGCTGGTCGCCTCGAGCGACGTCGCATCGATCCAGTCGATGCCTGTCGACCCGGACACCACCAGCGTCTGCCCGTCTGGGCTCACCGCTGCGCCACCGCCGGTCTCCTTCGCCTGCACGTTCTGCACTCTGATGCCGGCGCTCTGCGTCGTGTTGGTCAGGCGTCTGGTGCCGATGATCCCGATTGCGCTGGTGTCCACCGTTGCGACAATGCCCATCGGTCCATTGACTGCGTATAGCCGGGTGCCGTTGTCGCTCATCGCGAGCGACCAGGTGAGAGCGGTCGGATCTTTGGCGTAGCCACCCCCCGGCAGGTCGAGACAGAACGCGATCACGTTGTCCAGGTTCAGGGCGTGGATGAACGCGCTCTTGTCCTGGCGCGCGTAGACGCTGAACAGCCACTGGCCGTCACGCGATGGGATGCCCGACAGGCGCGTACCGGTCATGGCGCTACTGCCGTCGCTTTTGTCGAAGACGATCTGCGGGTCGAGCGTGCGCGCGCCGACGTTGAAGTAGCGCACGTAGTAGTGCGAGCTGTCGGCGTGCTGGATGAGGTACATCCGCGTCCCGTCGTTGTTGATGGCGTCGAAGGTGAATGAGCCTGCGAGGTCGACTGCGACCGGCGCCTTCGTGAACCGCGTATCGACCACGAGCAGGTGCGACTCGGTGGTGGCGTCGGAGGTCTCGAGCACCAGCCACTGCCCGTTGGGTGACAGACCCCCGGGCACACCGCTCAGCGTCGCGGGCGGGAGCAGATATGGACGCGCCAGCTGCACCGTCCGCATCAGTGTGCCGGTCTGCGGGTTGTAGACCTTGAGCGCGCCGGCGGCGGCGGTGTAGTACTGCTGCCAGTCCGGCGACGGGGTGCCGAGAGGCAGGCTGCCAATCGCCTTCTGTGTCTTCGAGTCGACGATCGCAAGCTGCTGCCCGTTGGCGTTCGACGCCGCAAGGTAAAGGCGATAGTCGCCGGCGACAGGGCTCTCCTGCGGCCTGGGGCCGCACGCCACCGCGAACGCAAGAGCCAGGAACCCGACTGCGATTCGCTGCATCCGTCTCATCACCTCGTCCTTCTTACACCGCAGGGGCGGCGGGGGTTCCCAGCCTTACGACAGCGACCCCACGAGGTCGAGGGCCTGCTGCTTGGTGAGATTGCCTTCGATGCGAACGATCGTGCCGTTGACGTCCAGGAGCATCGTGTTGACCGCGAGGCGCATCGTCTCCTGCCGCATCTCGCCGTCAGCCCCGACGAAGAAGAAGATGTGGGGCTCGCCCGAGATCCACCACCCACGGTGACCGTTGACCGTCACGTTTTCGATGGTCGTCCCCGGGCCGATCATCTTGCCGAAGAACTGCTCGTCGACCGTGCCCCGGACCTCGGTGATCAGCAGGCTCACGCCGGTCTGACCTGCGACAGGGATGCCGGACCGCGAGGCGTAGACGAGCGTGATCTCGCCCTGCGGCGGGCCGGCGTCGGGACTCGCAACGTAGACCTCATCCGGCTCGCCGAGGCCGGACGGCAGGACGATCGGCCAGAGAACGCTCGCTCGGGCGGTCGCGAGCGTCACGCGATGACCGAGGCCGAGGCGCTGGCCCAGCGGCCCAGCCGGCAGAGGCGAGGGCGAGGGCAGGACGTTCGTACGAGTGATCGTCGTGTGCAGGTTGAGGAAGTCCGCGATCGCGTCCCTGGTCGGCGTGTAGGCGAGCAGCAGGGTCATGATCACGATCGCCGCGGCCGCTGCCATCACCCAGCGACGCTCGTACCAGTGCGGAGTGGTGGCCAGGCGGCGCGTGACGCCAGGCCCGAGGCTCGGCGTGGCCGGCCAGTCGATCACGGCCGCCAGAGCGGTGAGCCGAGCTTCGACGTCGATCTCAGCCACCGGCGGCGTCCTCGACCGTGGTCTTCAGCTTGGCCAGCGCGCGCGCCAGCCGCGATTTGACCGTGCCCTCAGGGATCCCCAGCGCGGCCGCCGTCTCTTCGCTGCTCAGCTCGAGGAAGTAGCGGCTCGCGACGACCAGCCGGTCATCCTCGTCGAGCTGATTGACCATGTCGAGCAGGCGCCGCCGGTCCTCGGACGCGACGGCTGCCGCCTCGGGGGAAGGGGCCGCTTCCCCCGGGCGGAAGCCCTCGGCGAGGCGAATCTCGAGCTGCTGCCGGCGACCCGCCGACCGGACGCGGTTCCGCGCCTCGTTGGCGACGATGCGGAGAATCCAGGGCCTGGGCTCGGCGCCCGTCCGAAAGCGACCCAGGGCGCGGTATGCCTTGACGAAGGCTTCCTGGGCAGCCTCCTCAGCGTCCGCAGCTGACCTGGTGATCATGTATGCGGTTCGGAACGCGAGTTGCTGATAGCGCTGCACGATCTCCTCATAGGCGTCGATGCTGCCGCGCTGGGCGCGCGCGAACAGCTCCGCATCGTCCGCTGGCCGGCCCTCCATCGGATCGGACCTATTACACCCGTCGGAGCGCGTCCGTTCCAGTGCAACGCAAGCGCCGTTGGACGTGTTATGTGGAACAGATGGAGGGAGTAGAGCGCCTGTTCGAGCGGATGGTCCACGAGCACCAGGACCGCCTCTATGCCCTGGGCTACGCGCTCACCGGCAACCGCCACGACGCTGAGGAGGTCGCGCAGGACACGCTCCTGCGTGCTTATCGGGCGCTGATCACCTACTCGCCAGAGCGGCTGCGGGAGTTGAAGCAGCGACCCTGGCTGCACCGTATCGCCATCAACGTCGCCCGCAACCGGCACCGCGGGTTGCGGCCACGGCTGGTTGAGCTGAACGGCAGCGAGCAGGATGCGGCGCCGGGTCCGGAGGCGCGGGCGATGCGCCGGGCCCAGCTCGACGACGTCACCACGGCGCTGGCCGGTTTGCCTGCCCCCCATCGGGAAGCGGTGGTCCTGCGGTACGTCCAGGACCTTTCGTACGAAGAGGCGGCGGAGGTCTTGGGCCAGCCTGTAGGAACAGTCAAGTCAAATGTCCACCGCGCATTGAAGGTGTTGAGAGGAGAGACCCATGACAGTGCAGACGACTGAGCTGATGATGCTCGGCTCATTGAAGGCGCCGGCCGGGTTCGCCGAGCGCATGCTGGCCTCGGCCGGCGTTGCCGACTCGTACGCGCGGTTCGAAACCGTGCTGGGTGGCGTGTACGTCGCGTGGAATCGCAATGGTGTATCGGCGGCGGCCCGGTACCCGTCGGCCGGCAAGTTCGAGGCCTGGTTCCGCAAGGAGGTGGGCCGGCCGCTGGCGGTGGCCGAACCTTCGGCTGAGCTTGCCTCGAAGATCGCGGACACGTTGAGCGGGAAGCCGCGGTTGCGGTTCGACCTGCGCGGGCTCACTGAATTTCAGCAGTCGGTGCTCGAGAAGGCCCGCGACATTCCATACGGCCAGGTGCGGCCGTACAGCTGGGTCGCGCGCGAGATCGGCCATCCGGCCGCGGTGCGCGCGGTGGGGACGGCGCTGGCCAACAATCCCATCCCGTACTTCATCCCGTGCCACCGCGTGGTCCGCGCGGACGGGGTCATCGGGAACTATGGCGGCGGTG
>JACXTT010003858.1_pt1 | contig 22688 bp, 23 predicted proteins | sample 9270951 | NCBI WGS metagenome assembly JACXTT01 (sample SAMN15532306, study PRJNA645909) | rock metagenome | isolation source: weathered quartz diorite | place: Puerto Rico | collected 2017-06-21
GGGAGTTAGACACGGACCTTCGCGAAGAAGGGTGTCTAGTTAATTATCCCGCCGGATCGGTTGCGTACTTCCAGACTCTTTAAGCGCCCTACTGGTAAAGCGCCGTCACAGTAAAAGAGGGCGCATCAGTAGTGACGATCGGGATGTTGGGCGCTGTAGCGTCAACGCCTAGCAAGAGCACTTTGCCCGCGCCCGGTCCGGACGCGCCGATAATATTGCAGGAACCAGCCGCGCCACCGTCATAGGAGCAGGTCGGGTTTGAGAGAACCGTGCCTTGAGAGCCAGTCACAAAGCTCCCGACGGAAATATTCATCACCGTGGTCAACGACCCGTTGATTGTGATTTTACCCGCGTGGCTTGTTCCCCCGAGGACTTCGCCCGGCCCAGATGCCGTAGTTACCGTGCCAGCGGTCGAAATTGTGTAGGTGGTGGGCGCAACGCCCGCAGAGACTATGCCAAAGTCAATATCCGCATTCTTGGTCAGTGTAATTGGGGAGTCGAACTTGAGGAGAGCGGTAACGGACTGTGTTGCTGCATAAGCCGTGGCGCATCCGAGGAAACAAATGATTCCGAGTGTCAGCAGTGCAATGTGTGTTTTCATCAATGTCTCCTAAATAAGAGCATAAGGTGATCGCTGAGCACATCAGCGAGCGGAGGAAAACACACACCGTAAAAAGTTGCAACTTTAATAAGGGATACGAAAGAAGGGGAATTATATGGCAAGCGTGGTCCGATGTGATAATGTATTTTATGACAAATCGGAGAGGGCAGTTACTTTAATATAGGTCATCGGTGTCGCGATACCGGTCACCGTGCCAGCCTTAGCCTTTATAGACTACACCGCAGTGTGTGGAGCTGAAATTCTAAAGGCTGCTTCTCTGATGGCTCCGGCAACAGCCGTAGCCGCTGAAAGTCCGCTGATAGTGCGGCAAGCTGCCGACTATGTTGCTCAACTGTATGCGCTACATGCCATCGAATGGCTAGGTCGCACACAAACAGCGCCAGACAGACAGAGGTCAGGATCGTCACTGTAGTTTCACCCTTCATAACCGCTCCATTGTTAGTGGTCTCAATCTATTCATCATGACAGGATCTTGGGAAATTCTGGGAGGATTTCAACAGGCCGGCATGACCGTGCGCCTATAGCGGCCTGTAGAACAAATCGAAAGAAAATTGCTCAGGAAGCTGCCTTGAGTGCCTAGAAAGAAATCGTTTGACGACAGAATCAACGGCTGCATACGTTGAGGAATGGCACCGGTGTACATGGAAAAGCGGGACCGAGCGAAAAACCTGCTCAGGTTTTACGAAGTCGATCGCTGCGTCACGCTCTTCGGCGATACAGCGGTTGTGCGCCGTTGGGGACGCATCGGAACGTACGGCCGTATTGAATATCAGTGGTGCTCCTCACCGGAAGAAGCTGAACAGGAACGCCTCAGAAGCATCGAGCGCAAGCAGCGCCGCGGCTATGCTGTCATTGGCGATGTCGAAGACGCGCAGCCGTAGTGTCGGTGTTATGTCAGATTGCCAGCCTCGTCAACAATGACAGGCAATACAGGCCGCAACGGAATAGCAACCGCGTATCGCGCATGCCGGCGCTCGCCAGTCCTCGCGAGAGCCCCTTTTTCAACCATGTCGACGAGATCGCGCGTCGTAGTCGCGGGCGAAGCGCCTGTGATGCTGGTGTATTTTCCAGCGCTCAGGCCGCCCTTAAATCCGTCTGGACCCTCACGCAGCATCCGAAGCAGCGCCTTTTCTTGGCGCTCGTTTAGTTGCCCGCGCAACCGGTCGAGCAGCTTGGTTGTGTCGATCAGAAATTCGATCCGGGCCTCCGTGCGTGCCTGCGCTTCGAGAGCGATGCCGGCGAACCAGGAAAGCCATGCCGTTATTTCGTTGTCCTTGTTTGCTTCTTCGAGAGCCTCGTAATATGCCTTGCGCCGGATCAGGATCGTAGTGGCGAGCGAGGTCAACGTGGGGTGGCCTAATGCCTGCGCGAGCGCCTTCTCGGAAATGGCGCGGCCGATCCTGCCGTTCCCATCCTCGAAAGGATGGATGGTTTCGAAATACAGATGCGCGATCCCTGCCCTCGTCAATGCGGGCAGAGGCTCGGCGCCTTCCGGGGCCGTGGCGTTGAACCATTTTGTGAAGCGCTTCATCTCCGCAGGGACCTTCGAAGACGAAGGAGCCTCGAAGTGTACTTTCGGATCGTGCACCGGGCCGGAGACGACCTGCATCGGTTCCGTCCCGGTCCGGAAACGGCCAATGTCGACGATATCTGTGCGGCCTTTCATAAGCATCCGATGCCATTCAAACGCGATGGCCTCGCTTAGAGGCGCGGCCGACGACCGATACAGATCGACCATCATTTCAGCGACGCCCTCCTCTCCTGGGCGGACGCGGCGGTTGTCTGCGCCCAGGCCGAGCTGCTTACGGATGGAGGATTGGACACTGGCGCGATCGAGGATCTCGCCCTCGATCTCAGATGTGGTAACCGCCTCATCGCGGATCATTTCGACGGTCAGTTGATCATGATCGGCCGTCCCAAGGTGTTTGACGATGCCGGCGAAGACGCCTGCCCCGAGCAGAAACCGTTCCTCGGCCTTCCGCAGGCGAGCGGAATCCCATGAAAAGTGTGGCCAATCAGATCTTTGCCAGTTCCACGTCATGAGCGATAGAATCCACTTCTATCGCTCATTTTAATCCAAATAATGAGCGATAGCAAGAGAATCTATCGCTCACGCATTACTGGTTTCCTTGGAGCCGCAGCTTAACGTGTTATTGAGCAAAGTCTGTTAACAGATTGATAAAACTGCATATAAGGCAAGGACGCTCGATTCCTTGACAAGATATGCATATGGTGTCAATACTAGAGTAGTGTCAGAACTCGCAGAACTCATAAAGGGTCGGCGGCTAGCCCGCAAATGGTCCCTTCGCCAGCTTGGAGAACAAATCGGCGTTACTCCTGCGTATGTTGCTGACCTTGAGGCTGGCCGACGGCTACCGAGCGCCGATCTCAAACAGCGGATCTCCTCCGTGCTGGAAATTCCGGCGGAAGAACTGGCGGCGGCGGACGCTCGGCTAACGCCTGAATTGCGGGATTGGATCGAGGAGCGCCCGCAACTGACAGCCCTCCTCCGTTCCCTACGAGCCTCACCGGAGTCCGACATGATGATTCAGCGCCTGAGCCGGTTCATTAGCCGACGTTCAAAACCGCAGCAGCCACCGCGCGGGTTTTTGGTGACGTGGGAATCCGAGCTACGTGCGATTGCTGCAGAGGCTTCGGCGTGGTCGATCGAAACTGGTGGAGACCTATTCGGCCGGTGGCAGGACATCCCCACAGTTCTCTTTGCGTCGAAGGCTGGACCGAACGCGAAGCGCGACCACACTCACTTTAGGCTGGACGTCGATTACCTTCGGGATCTCAGCGAAACGATGGCCAATGACTGGGCGCTTCGTTATTTCGGCGACTGGCATTCACATCACCGTCTTGGCCTATCTGCACCTAGCGGCGGCGACCGGCGCCGCATCATCAACCTAGGCGGACGCAACCAATTCTCGAACATGGCGGAAATTATTGTCACCATCGACGATACCCGCGATGAGCCGCTCGTTCGAATTCACCCTTGGCTTTACGATCTGTCAGGCAGCGCCCCCGAGCCCCTCCCCTTACGGGTCAGAGTTCTCCAGGGAATAAGTCCGGTACGGCAGGCATTGATTGCACGCAAGGCGCTACCCGAGCAGGAGCTTCACGCATGGGAGAAGGTCTCACTGAGCAGGATTCGAATCGGGACCGAATCGGCGTCTCCCAAAGTCGAGCCAGTATCAGACGTTGACTCTGCCACCCGCGAAAGGGCGCTCGCACATCTGGCTGAAGCACTCGAAAAAGAAAGCGGAAAGCCGGTCGAACAGCATGCGACCGGCTTCGGCTGTATCGTCGTGGCGCAACTCGCAGGACCCCATTACCTCGCTTTCGCACTGGGGTCGGGATGGCCCATGCCTGTTCTCGAAATTCACCATATGAACCGCGGCGACGGGTCCACGGAACCAATCAAGAGCCCGCCCGGTCTGATCGGTGCGGATGTGCCCGGCGTGCTCGAAGTATTCCGCGACATGCGCCGGAAATCGAAAGGATCTGGACATGGGATGGACGCCTGAACAGCGCCAGAGGCTGCTGCTGGAGTATCAAGTTTTACAGCGGGAGGGATTCGACCAATTCGGCGTGTATCACCACGCTTCTGACGATTCCTATACAGCCGGCGGGGTCGCCACTGCAAATTCGGGGCGACAGTACAGGCTGTGGATACCGATCCCATCCGGTTACCCCTACGCACGGCCGCCGATGTATCTGACGTCGCCCGATCCGTTGCTTATGCGCGACGGAAAGCCAGTTTCATCTTTGGGCGTTTCGCACCAGATGCATACGCTCACGCCCTTGGGAAGCTGGCCCCAACTATGTCACTGGCGGGATGCGCGTTGGCACTCCGGCATCCTGCTGCAGAAGGTTTTTCTAAAAGGGCTTCTCTGGATTGAGGCCTATGAACAGCACTGGGCGACAGGCGGTTCCATCGCCGACTTTGTTTCCACCATGGCGGAGAGAGCATGAGCGATCCACAACAGCAGCAGATGATTCGCGAGGCGATGAAATCCATCGCCGAACGCAAGCCCGGCCGCACAAAGCTGGTTTACGACAAAACAAAACGCACCATTGTCGCGGTCGCCGAGGGCGCACAGGCCCCGCGCGCACTGAACATAACCGCTGATGACGCTGACATGTTTGCCGTCGCGACGTTGTCCAGCGCCTGGCTCCGGGAAAACTGGACGCAGCTTGCCCGTGACGGATCTATTCTCACTTCGTTAAGTTCGTGGGACGGCGGCGACGCCCTCACGCACTCAGTTCTCGGTGTGCAACCGTCACCGATCGTCGAGGAAGGCGTGATCTTCCTGGACGGCGCTGCCTCGCCCGCCACCGATAGCCTCCGCATTAAGCTCTCGCCGGCGGCCACGGGGTCGAAGACGGCCTTTGCGGCCCCGGACGGCAAATCTTACGATGCGATTTGCGCTCGCATTCGTACAGGTGAAGAGGAGAAGATCGACGTCTTCTTCGCTGACGTGCAGCCGGAGTTGGCGACACGGCGCTCCGGTATCCTTGAATCAACTGTTCTTCACGACAAGGGCGTCCTGATCATCGGACTTGGAACAGGCGGCGCGCACGCAGCTGTGGAGCTGGCAAAATGCGGGGTTGGCCGTTTCATCCTTGTGGATCGGGACAGGCTCGGGGTTGGCAACGTAGTTCGCCATCCCGGCGGGATCTCTCAAGTCGGCCGTTATAAGGTCAACGTCGTCCGGGATCTCATCCACGAGAAAAATCCTGCCGCTGACGTCACCGCACTTCAGGTAGAGGTCGGCTATGAAAATCAAGACCAAGTTAAAGCGCTCGTCGCCGGGGCGGATCTCGTCATTTGCGGGACTGACAACCGTCCCAGCAAATTGTTGATCAACCAACTCTGCATTGAGGGGAATAAGCCGGCATTGTACGGGGGCGCCTTCCGCAGGGCATACGGCGGTCAGGTTTTGCGCGTGCGCCCGAAACAGTCTCCCTGCCAGCAGTGCTTTGTGTCCGCCATGCCCGACGAAGCTTCCGATGTCGAAGTCTCGACAACTGAGGACGCCGAAGCGATCGCTTACTCGGACCAACCAGTTGCTGTCGAGCCGGGGCTCTCGCTCGATGTCTTGCCGATTGCCAACATGTTGACGAAACTCGCACTGCTCGACCTCCTCTCAGACAAAGAAACTTCTTTAGCCGTCCTGAAACGGGATTTCGACGCGCCTTGGTATCTCTGGCTCAACCGGCCTGAACCGGGGACGCAGTATGCGAACTGGCCTCCGTTGAGCGAAAGCAGCGACGAGATGACGATTCACCGTTGGTACGGCATCTATTTCGAGCGGGACCCTGAGTGCCCGGCGTGCGGGAATTTCCTTGGTTCGCTTGCCGGCCACTATGGCATCGATCTCGGCTCCCTGGAGGACCTACCAGCCCTGCCAGGAAAGGAAAGCTAGCCCGTGGAACTGGCCTCAGATTTCAAAGCGTTGCTTTCGTCTATCCAGCCGGGCGATACCGACGTCACTGACGCGAAAGTAGCTCATGAGAAGGTTCGCGAACAGTTGCGCACCGATGACGAATTCAAGGACGCGCACAAGGATACGTTTCTGTCCGGCTCCTATGCCCGACACACCGCGATCAACGACATCAACGACGTTGACGTGATCTGTATTGTTGATATCGACAGGTCTATAACAGCACCAGAAGTCGTCCTCGCGTGGACTGAGTCGATTCTGGCCAAATACTATAAGACAACCAAGCGCCAGGGCAGGTCAGTCGGGGCACAAGCTGCAAAAGGCGTCTGGCTGGATATAGTGCCGGCGACAACCATGAACGGTGATGATGGTCCCTTGTGGATACCGGATCGCAAGGCGGCGGAATGGGTTTCGACCCATCCAAAGGGCCAAATCAAGACAGCAACTGACAAAAACAAGGTTACCGATGGATACTATATCCATGTCGTCAAGCTCATGAAGTTCTGGCGCGATCGGCTGCCCACCGAATCCTGCAAGCTCAAATCCTACATATTGGAATGCCTGATTCATGGGAGCGTCGGGTCTCCCTCCTGTCACGCCCGAGGCATTGTGAATGCACTTGAAGGTATCGAAAGATCCTACGGCATATATCGCGACCTGAACACTGTACCGATGATCTCCGATCCTGCTTATCCGTCCGTTAACGTCGCGAAACATTGGGAGTTCAAGGACTTCAAAGATTTCATGACGCAGGTCAAAAGCGCGGCGGCCACAGCCAGGAAGGCTCTCGACAACACCGATGAAACAGAGAGCCGTAAGCTCTGGCGGCAAATCTTTGGCTCAAAGTTTGGAGCGTAGGTCCCATGGCCGGAAATCAAAAGCCCAAGCCCCGAAAATCCCGAAAGCAATCCCAGCCCGGCTCTCTCCTGTCGCCACAGTCGATGGGCGGCATCACGGCGGGAAAGGGGTTTGACTTCCAGGCGCGATATGCGGCGTGCCACGTGCCCGTCTGGCTGCTGGAAGCGGCATTCCATCAACTCTTCTATGAGGGCACAGGGGACATTGACATCCGGTACGAAGAGAACGGCCAATCATCCCGTATCCACCTTCAGGTGAAAGATCACGACGTCACGCCGGCGGAGTTCAAAGAAGTGATTGCGCAGTTTCGGAAATTCGATGTCGACATGCCGAGCGCTTACAAGTGCTTTAAGCTAGTGTGTCCTTCACTGTCTGCGGAAATGCGGCCGATCGAGACTGGTCTCTCGCGGTTCAGAAATGCAACGCCGTTTTACGACGACGCACCTCACTTGATGGCACCCACAAAGGCGGAGATCGATCAACGCCTGCGTGCCATAGGGTTGAGCGAAGATGATGTTGCGTTCGTCCATTCCAAGTTCTTCTTTGAAGTTGGACATGGTGACCTGCATCTGGATGACCGAGCCATCGATCTTTTCATTGGACGCGTACTCAAACACCCGGACTATTCGGGCATGATTCGCGCGATGGTACAACCGGCGTTCGCTGAACTTCTACGCGGCATTCAGGGCAGCCGTGGTGCCGTTCTGCAGCGATCCGACGTCGAGAACATTTTGCGGTCCGCAATCAACGCCGTCCTTCCGGGCGAGAAAGGTATTACCCTGTGGCTTCAGAACTGGTCGCGGGAACAGTTCGATCTACCTGCCGACTATTCCTTGGACTGGTCCTCAGAATTCGATCGGGCCACGCGGCGCGTGCCGCCCGAACAGGTATGGAACGAGCGTCTGCTCCCAGAGCTGCAAGCCACAAAAACGAAGATAGCTGCGGAGCGGACTGAGCGCCTCATCCGGTTTCGTGGAAAATGCGCCCTTTCCACTGCCGTTGCTGTTGGAGCAACCTTCCCGTCCGTTGGAGGCTGGGTCTTTGAAATCCCGCAGCCGCCGCAGAAAGAGCCCTGGAGATCCGACGCAGATGAGACGGGTCCCTACAATCTGCAGACGGAGCTAATCAACGGTGAAGGAACGGATCTCGTTCTTGGTCTCAATATACGCGGCGACGGCCGCGAAGACGTGAGGAGGTATATTAGCAGCACTGGATTGCCACCAAAACTGTTTGCCTTCATGGCGCCTGATGTTCTAGGCGGGCAGTCGATTGCTGGCTCGGGAGACGCCTGCGCATTCGCTCGGGGTGTACGTGAAAAGCTGGGGCAGCTACTAAAGACGCATGAAATTAGGCGCACGCGCCTTTTCTTTTATGGCCCCCTCGCCCTCGCTGTCCTCCTAGGACAACAATTGACGTCCGTTGGCGTAATTCAACTATTCGAGTACCAAGATCCGGGGTATGTACCTACCTGCACGATCCGGACCTGATATAGCCTCAAGGGCTTGATAGCTACTTGCTCCTACCGTTTCGTCCTTCCGTGGTTTGCTCAATCCCGGGGATCTCACCTGAAAACATCTTCGAGAGTGTGGCCTCATCAAATCGCTTAAGCAACTCCGCCGCGCGCTCGGTCTGATTTAGTGCAGTCGTCGCGCTGTTCAGTGCGGCGTCAATAAGACCAACTATTGTGGAACGTAACTCCGATGGTGGCAACGGAAGACGTATCGATTTAATCGCACCCTGGCTTATGTTTCGCATCGAGAGCTGATTACCTGTGGCTAACTCTTCAATTTGCTTCCGGCCCTCCGGAGACCGTAAAAAGTAGAGAACCCATTTATCTACAGGTTCGCTGAAGCGAATCCTCAACACTTTATCGCTCAAGTACAGATTATTGTAGGGGACTTCTTCGACCATAACACATGAGCCAACAAGTTCTAAGGTATTAGCGCGCGATATTAGAAAGTCTCCTGGACAAATACGATTTCGTTGATCAAGTGCGACGCTAGTCGGCGGTGTTTTCGAGGCCTCGGGCGCGAATGTTCCCCAGGTAACGCTGCTCACCTTTACAATCCCTCGTTCCTGACGTCCAGGTGGCCGCTCTTCGCACCGCACATTCTTGCCAGCATCAATGTCAGTTATCAGTTCGCCGAGCTGAACGGTGGCCCAAGACTTGGCTTCTCCGCCTATTAGCTCACCATCAAAGGCGGCCCGTAATAGCTCCCGCTTGTAACGCGAGATTAGTTGTGGAATGCGATCGAGTTCTCGCCGGATCGATCTAGATCGCTCAAATTGTCGATCCAAAGATGAAGCGATGGATCGCTGAGCTTTGATCGGAGGCAGTGGAAATTCTATACTTGCGAGATCTTCTTTATTGAATCCGTTCTGGGCAGACCTCGAAACCTGCCTGATCGGCTCTTGAAACAGCTTGCTTTGACAAAAGTACCTTGCCCATGATGGATCGATGTGTTCGCGATCGAAAAGGAGCCGGACCAACGCGACATTGTAAGCGCCGGCTTTTCCGCCGAGTATCTTACCGACGCTCGCCCCATAGCGGCCAATCATGATGTCGTCCTCGGAACATTTCGGCCATCTCGTATGGTCTCTGATATAGACCGCTTTGCTATCGTCATCGAAGTCGCGAATCTGCAGCAGGCGGATGTATCCTGGGCGGGCTTCAGAAACAAACTCGGCCTTTGGGGGCTGCGAGCCACCTTTGATGTCAAAGGTTTCGCCGAACGTCGCAATTTTCCAGGGTGCTTGAGAGCTCGAATTCATGCTAAGTCACCGGCGAGTCGCAGGGTCGGTCAAATTCTCCAGTTCCTCTAGGGCGGTTCTCAAATGAGTAGCAATCGCCGTCGCGATATCGTCTGGTTCTGTGAGGTCATCTTCTGGATCATTGGTGGAATCCTTTAACCACGCAATCTCAAGGTTCTCGTTTCGAGCAGCGATGTCTTTGCGGCTAAAGTAGCGAAATCTCCCCTCGTCACCTTCATCTTGACGCTTTGCCCTACCGAGGGGGTCGCTCCCAAAGGCCTTTTCAAATGGTTTGAAGTTGTCGATTGTTAACGGCCGCGTTTTGCCGAACGCCTCCATGTTCGCCCGCATATCGTATACCCAAAGGCCCTTTGTGTTTCCGGCATCAGCTTTGCCGCGGGTTAAGAATAGAACATTTGTTTTCACGCCTTGCGAATAGAAGATGCCTGTCGGCAAACGAAGAAGTGTGTGAACGTCGCAAAGGTCCATCATCCAAGTTCGCAGACGCCGGCCGACATCGTCAGCAAACAAGACGTTGTCCGGGACAACGAACGCTGCACGGCCTCCTGCTTTAAGGGCGCGAATAACGTGTTCCACGAAAGCGAGCTGTTTGTTAGAGCTCTCCGCGGTGATGGAAAAGTCGGCCCGCGTGGGGCGACCGCCGCCCCTCTTAGTGCCGAATGGAGGATTCGTTAGTATCACATCGGCTTTCCCTATCCGCTCACCATCGGGAGAGAGAGAATCGCCATTCTGTACGGTACTCTCGATCCCATGAAGCATTAGGTTCATCAAACAAAGCCTGTGCGTTTCAGGTACAAGCTCCACCCCAACGAAGGCATTGTTTCTTTGAAAGAAGGCCTCCGATTCTTTCAATTCATAGAGGTCATCAGTCCTGTCCTTTATGTACCGATCAGCGGCAACGAGGAAACCTCCAGTGCCTGCGGCCGGGTCTTGTATGACTTCACCAGGCTGGGGTTTTACGAGCCGAACGATGCAGTCGATCAAAGGTCGTGGAGTAAAATACTGGCCGGCCCCCGACTTCTTCTCGTTCGCATTCTTCTCAAGAAGGCCCTCGTACATATTGCCGAGGCCCTCTTCCCGCGCGGAGAACCAGTCGAGCTTGTCGATCGCATCCGTGAGCGCCTTGAGATTTGTTGGTTTGCGCAGCTTCGTCTGGGCGTCAGTGAATATCGCAAGTACGACTTGGTCTTTGGTCTTCTTGGGATTACCAAGGTCGAGGAGAAGCTGGCGGTAATATTCGAGCTGCTCCAGCCCCTCCCCCCTGTCCAGCTTTGCCCACCGATATGCGGCCGGGAGTCGATCCTCATGTCCGGTCTCGGCCAGCATCTTGAGGAACAGCAGGAACGTCAATTCGGTGACGTAGTCCGTGTACGTTATCCCGTCATCGCGCAGAATGTTGCAGAGGTTCCAGAGTTTCGCGACGATCTCGCGAGTGATGCCATTGCCGTTTGTCACGCTGCCTTCTTCCATAGTTCGCCGTTGATGTCGCTTAAGACTGCCTCAAGCTGTCCGTTGAAAACCTTGTTGAGCCGCTGAAACCCGCCGTCTTTGCTGAATGGTTCCTCATCAATGGCGGCGCGGTCAACAACCATTTCACGCATCAATTGTTCTTCGATACGCTTGAGCCACTTGCGTTGAACTTCCGTCCATTGCTTACTGGCCAATATCCGCTGCATGGCCGAGCGTACCCGCACATCGAACGGGACGAGGGCATCCCCGAGTGCAGCCTGCCGCACGAAGCCGATGATAGACGCAGCGATGTCCTCATTTTTGGCGTCTGACCATGCTCGGCGCAGATTGGCGTCCGAATAGCCGAGGGCATCAAGTTCCAGCCGAAGGGCCTTCAGTTCGGCGCGCGTGAGATCGCGCGGGCGCTGCACCACAATATTGAGTGCCGCGATTTTGTTTAGGTTACCGCGGACGAAGCTCGTAAAGCTGTCGAGGAAGTCTGCCGGCTTCTGTCCCGCGCCGTAGCCTCGCGTCACCTCGACGATCTGGTCCGGATGATGCGAGATCGGGATCAGCACCGGGCCGCTCTGATCTGGGTCCCAATCGAGGATGCGCCCGACATTCGGACGCTGTTTCACCCACTCCGCAACGGCCCCCGGCGGCTGTTCGGTCAGCCGTTTGAGCGTCGCTTCCGGGGTCTCTCCGGTTTCTGTCTGGTACATGGCGCGCGCCTGCTCATGCATACGCTTCAGGCGACGGCGCATCTTGACGAGAATCTGCTCGCGGACGAGATCGCGATGCGCCGCGTCCTGAAGCTTTGCGAACTCCTGGAACAACTGTTCGAGGGTGATGTCCGGGTTGACGACGACCGGCTTCATTTCCGTCAGGTTTTGCAGGTGCGGATAGAGATCGACGGCATCGAAGATCCGGAACGTCTCCTTGTTGATCTCCGGGCACTGGCGCGTGGCGCGCCCGAGCATCTGCTCATAGAGAATACGGCTGTTGACCCGACGGACAAACACGAGGTTCTCGATGCTGGGCACATCGATGCCCGTCGTCAGGAGATCCACTGTCACGGCGATCTTCGGCAAAGCGTCGTTGCGGAACGAGCGGATCAGGCCTCCGACCTGATCGACGCTCCCGGTGATCTTCCGAATTGCAGAATCCTCGATTTCCCCATAGGCGGCTCGAAAAGCCTTCTTAATCTCGTCCACCACGATATCTGCGTGCCCGTCGCTCACCGCGAAAATCAGTGTCTTGCCGGGCAGGTTCGGATCGATGTGCCGGGCTAGTTCCTCGGCCACCGTCTTGTTGAACGGTACTGTGATGACGTTCTTGTTGAACTCGTCAACCGCGAACTTAATTTCGTCGGGCGTTCGCGCGAGATCGATCTTGCCGGTTTGCGTGTCGATGACCTCGATTTCCTCGTCCTTGGCGAATTTGATCCCCGCCTTGCTCAGCGCCGTCGTGATCCGAACCGGCGGCTCGTGATCGATGAGGTAACCGTCGATCACCGCTTCGCGGTAGGAGTATTTGAAGACGGGATCGCCGAAGATGCTCACCGTGTGCAGCGCCGGCGTTGCCGTGAGCCCGATTTTCACCGCGTCGAAATGCTCCAGCACGCGACGGTATTTCGAAACATAGTCCTCCTGGCTGCGGAAGCTGAGCTCGGCGTCGGACATCTCCCGGTCGAGCAGATAACCGCGATGGCACTCGTCCACAACCATGAGATCGTACTGGTCGATCGGCGGCACATCGGCGGGATCTTCTGTATACAGCACCCGTTTCACGAGCCCCTGTATTGTGCAGATATGAACCTTCGTTTCGGAATCCGGCTTGACGGTATCCAGTCCCTTCAGGCCGAAGATATCGGCAAAGGTCTTCGCGCTCACAACGCGCGTCGTCGAGAATTCTCCCGCAGCCTGTGTTCCGAGGGCATTGCGGTCCACGATGAATGCCACGCGGCGGAACCGTTTGGCGGCGAGGAGGCGGTACAGCATCGCGATGGCGAGCTTCGTTTTGCCTGTCCCTGTCGCCATTGCCAGCAGCATATTGCGACGCCCCTCAGCCAGCCCGTCTTCGACGGTTTCAATCGCCTCCTTTTGGTACGGGCGCAGCGGAAAGCCGAAATCGAACGGCCGCGCCTTGAGGTCTGCCTGTGCCGCCTCCGCGTCGATCTCCAGCATCCCCTTCAGACCATCGGGCGTAGGCCAGTCAGATAATGCCCGGCGGTGATTCGAGGGTTTGCGCGCATCACGAAACCAGATCCCGCTCTCCGTCTCGATCTGCTTCAAGTAAGGCCGCCCGTTTGCCGAGAAGACGAATGGCACCAGATACGGCTCCTTGCCGGAATCCGGCCACGGCTCGCCAACCGGCTCCGCCCCGCCCTCGAATTTGAACCCGCGCGCGTAACGCTGCGCCTGATCGATGTGGGACGAGACATTCTTGTTCCGGCGCTTGGCTTCGACCACACCGATGCATTTAATGCCTATGAACAATGCGTAGTCCGCAGGGCCGCTTTTCGTTGGCCACTCGGCGATGGCCATGTTCTTACCCTTGGCTGGTCTTGTGCCGGAGGCATAACGCATCGTCTGGGTATCGACTTCCCATCCGCGCGCCCGGAGGGCAGCGTCGACGAGCGTGCGCGTCGACGCTTCGTCGATATCAATCTCGGCAGCCGCGGCGTCGGCTTTTGCGACTATGGCGGCCATCGCTTGCGCGGGCGCCTGAGCCGCCGCCGTCTGCAGCGCTTGCAACTCGGCGGCAAGCGCGGCTTTGGCATTCTCAGCCTCGGTCGCGATTTGTTCCCAGACTCCACGCTCTTCGCGGTCCTTCTTGGCGCGTTCCTGCGCGCTCATCCGTTCGCGCGCCTCGTTCTCGGCAGCGACGCGGGCCTTTTCCGCCTCGGATCTGCTTTGGTCGAGAGCCTCCCGCAGGCGTTGAAGCTCTTCGTGGAGCGGCTTCGTCGCATCGTCCGGATCGGGCGGCGGAACGAACGCACCGGCCTTAAACTTTCCGTCCGCGAAGGTCCTGTGGAACCAGACTCCAAGCTCCCGCGCGATCTTCAGTGTGCTCAGAGCCTCGGCGTGATCACCGGCCTGGGCGTGTGTGGCGCGGTTGCCAGCGATCCGGAGCTGATGGAACAGGTCTCCAACCTCGCGGGGTACGACCCGTTCGAACTTAAGGCGTCGCAGCAGATCTGCCTGCTGTTCGTCAGGCGAGGTCAGAAGACCGGATTTCGCAGCCGCGAGCTGGGCAAGAAGTTCGCCGAACTGGCGGAGCTTGATGAGGCAGGTGTTCGGATCGTCCTTAAAGTACCGTTCCGCGAGCGCGCCGAGCCGCACGAGCTGAGCATCGTGCGACCGCAGAAACTCGAAATTGGCCGAAATCGGCTTCATAAACCCCGCTCAAACTGTTCAGAAGTCCTAACGTAGCAGAGATTTAGGGCCAGTTGTAGTCATGAGCACACTGTTTTGCCTGCCGAATCCGCCTTACCGCCATTGTTCAGCCCGTTGCGGTTGCCTCACAAGGCTCGGAGCCTGCAGGCCGCGCCTTCCGTGTCCCGTCCAGAGGTTCTTGCGTTTCGGGTCCCCGCCCAAAACGGCAGAGAACCTTGGGACACGCGTTCGGCTATGCGCCCTGCCCCTGCTCCCTGTTGAGGTCAACCCAAACAAGGAGCTATGAAAAATGACTGATACGACATCCATCCCTCTGAACAAACTCGTGGCCTGGAAGGGCAACGTGCGCAAGACGCCTTCGTCCGATGAATCGCTTGCCGAACTTGCGGCGTCCATCCACGCCGTCGGGCTGATCAACCCCCTCACCGTCCGGCCTGCCAAGAAAGGCAAATTCGAGGTCGGTGCCGGCGGCAGGAGGCTTGCGGCCCTGCAGCTTCTGGCATCCGAGGACAAGATCCCGGCCGATCATCCCGTTCGCTGCGAGGTTCGGAGCAAGGACGACGACTTCCTCGAAGTCTCGCTTGCCGAGAACACCGTCCGCGAGCAAATGCATCCCGCCGATGAATTCGAGGCCTTCCTCGCCCTGATCGAGAGCGGCAAGGACGAAGTCGAAGTCGCTGCCCGTTTCGGCGTCACCGAGACGGTCGTGAAGCAGCGGCTTAAGCTGGCCCGTGTCAGCCCGGTCATCATGACCGCGTATCGCGCAGGCGATCTGACTCTTGCGCAGGTTATGGCCTTCGCGGTTTCGGACGATCACGCAGCACAGGAAAACGTGCTGGAGAACCTCTCCGACTACGACCGCGATCCGTCCACGATCCGCGACGCGCTCACTGAGCACGAGACTGCCGCTACCGACCGGCGGGTCCGCTTCGCCACACTCGACGCCTACGAGACCGCCGGCGGAGGCGTCCGGCGCGACCTGTTCGCGACCGACGATTCCGGCGTGTTCATCCTCGACACCGATCTGCTTGACCGGCTTGTTCTGACGGCGCTTGAAAACGAGCGCGTCAAGATCGCCGCCGAGGGCTGGAAATGGGTCGAGACGCGTGTCGTTTTCGACCATTCCGAATGGTCGGCGTGCAAGCGCATCTACGAAGAGTCTGTCCCGCTCACCGCCGAGCAGGACGCCGAACTTGAGCGTCTGAGCGAGGAGTATCAGCGTCTCACCGAACAGGACGAACTGTCGGAGGAAGACCAGATCCGCTTCGACGAGGTCTCCGACCGAATCGACGAGCTGGAAAACGGCGAGACTTACTGGCCCGCCGAGACGATCGCCGTCGCCGGCGCGGTTGTCTGCATCAACCATGACGGCGAGATCGACGTAAAGCGCGGCTTCGTCCGTCCGGAGGATGCGCCGAAGAAAGAGCGCAGCAAAGCTTCCGGTGCGGCCGAAGGCGAATCCTCGTCCGCCGAGAAGCCCGCGCTGTCTTTCGATCTGGTCGAGAACCTGACCGCGCAGCGGTCGGCCGCGATCAGCGCGGCACTGTGCGAGCGGCCCGATGTGGCGCTTGCGGTTGTAGCCTACACGCTTGCGCGGCAGACGCTGTGCGGCGGATATGCGCGGGACACGAGCCTTGACCTCATGGCTGGTGGCCGGTCGTTCAGCCGGGTTGAAGGCTCAAAAGCGTTTGACGCGATCGAGCGGAACAAGGAGGCGTGGGGCTGTCGCATTCCCGGCGAACCTGATGCCGCATGGGCCTGGTTCCTCGGTCAAGATCGCGAGACCCTGCTCGACGTGCTAGCCGTCTGCGCGGCGTTGACCGTCAATGCCGTTCAGCAGAAAAAAGACCAGCCTGACTGTGACCGTCTCGTCCACGCGGACCTACTGGCCTCCGCGCTCGGGCTCGACATGACGGACTGGTTTGTGCCGACCGCCGGGAACTTCTTCTCGAAGGTCAGCAAGCCGCAGATTCTCGCGGCCCTGCAGGAGGCGCGGACCACCGTTGCCCCGGCGTGGAGCAACCTGAAAAAGGCCGAGCTGGCCACTCTCGCCGAACGCGAGACCTCCGGCACGGGCTGGCTGCCGGAGATCCTCCGCAAGGCGGCCTAAAGTCCTCTCGCCAGATAGCCCGCCGGAAACGGCGGGCTATCGCGTGAGCGGATTTACCAAAGCGGCGTCGGACCGCTGTGATGCAGCCACGACGTGATCATCGCCGCATCGACATGCTTGGATTTGTTGCGCACGGCTCCGGCATACCAGTGCGGATCGCCGGGGTCGTCGACATCGGTCCAGCAAGACGGCGAATCAAGACGGCCCGCGCCCAGCTGCTTGCGGCCCACCGAGAGCATGGCGTAATAACCGCCCTGCATGTCGGAGCTGATCTCGGCCGGGTGGAGCGTAACTTCGACCCGGCCCCTGGTCATCCGCAAGACGGGCAATTCTGCCGTGCCGCCGGATGACATCTGGGCGTTGAACGGTTCCTGTACGGAAACGTCGCGTTCGGTTTGCGCACCCTGTTGCGCGGCAACCTCGGTACACAGCGTATACAGGGAATTCAGGCGCTCACGGAAAACGTTCACCGTTTCCATCGAGCGGGCGAGAGGACCATGGGACATGGCGCCTCCTATTAAAGTTCCGGGGAACTTACCGGCTCGTCTTTTGAGCCCGAGAGCCGGCCATCTGAAAGGGCGAGTAGTCTTTATTATATCGCGGGCAGCTTAGTTTCGGGACGCCCAGATCAAGCCGCCCACGACAGCCAGGGCCAACCAGCCAACCGCTTGCGGACTCCATGCGTTGCCGGTTTCTGCATAAGTCGCGAGCACGTCGCAATTCGCTTGCTGGTAGGGCAATCGCCCGACCTGACTGAGCGCCCGCAGCGCGCGCTGTTGCTGGTCGGCAGGCTTGAGGCCCATTGAATCGATTCGCCCTCCATACCCGGCGAGGAATTCGGCGAGCGGGACCAGCCGCGCGCCGGTCTCGGGCAGCGTATCGACGACGGTCTGGCATCCGTGATCCGCGCAGGTTCCGCGATGGCGGATCACCAGTGACTTGGGCCGGCTGACCGAAGCCCCGAGAAGCGAGCGATTGACAATCATGTTTCATCTTACGCCGAAACGTTATCGGCTCGCACTAGTGGCCAATCATGGGCCGTTGGCTGAACAGCAAGCCCTTCGGCCCCTTCAATTCCGAGTGGCGCTTCTCGATCCATTTCTTGAGGCGCGCACCGGGGACGCGCATGATGCACCCTTCCGTCGACACCTCGAACAGCGTCGCGGTGCTCGGGATCGGGAAGCCGCAGCCCGGATTCGTGCGCACATGCGTCAGGTACAGGTGCGCGGCGTCGTATGAGCTGTCGGCGTTCACGTCGAGGCTGTAGCGCCTGCCCTCGCCGTCCGTCACGGTCACGGTGCACCACTTGCCCATGCGGATATGATAGCGAAGAAAAGGCGAAACTGATTAGGCATCCTTATATAGGGCGTGTCCGGCGGTGCCGGACCGGGCTCTACTCGTCCTTGCAGGACTCCCCGAGCCCCTCAGGGGGTCTCGGCCCTCCGGTGACGATCCCTCACGCTCTTTTCTTCCTCGCGCGGGACGACTCGGGTTGGCACGCGACACACTCGATATCGCCTTCCGTCTCGTGGCACGGAGGGCAGTTCTCCAAAGGACGATGCGGATCGCCGAGGACTTTTTCATCTCCGTGCCGTTCGATCAGATCCGCATACAGTGCGGACAGCTCGTCTGCGAGCGCCGGCGGATGGTTGATCCGGTGACCCTGCGACAGGTGTTCGATGGCTTGCCTGATGTGCGGGTATTCTGCCTTGTAATCGTCTGTCCCGGCCTTGCCGAAATACACGAATTCATCCGCAATAAGAACATTGGCGTTGCGCCCGTGGTCGCCGACAGGGCCGACGTCATGATTCAGGTTCTCCGGGCCATGAACCTTCGAACCGTCCCGGAAGACGAGCTCGGTTCCCGTCCAGCGGTATATGCAATCCACCCGTCCTTCAAAAGCGGACCCACTATCGTAATAATGTCCGTCTGCGATCACTTTGGCGACTCTGGCAGCATAGATCAGCTTCTCTCCCAAGGCCTGGCCGCCGAAACCGAAGATGATGTCCCCGTCCTGCGCTGTCCTTCTGATTGAGGGCTTGCAAATGGCCAGCGATAGCGTCCCGTTGTCTACGCAGGGCGCTGCGCCGCTATCGCTTGTCATCTTGTAGAAGTAAATGCTCCCCATCGAATGCTCCTCATCAAATAACTTTAAATATCGTTCACTTGTAGCCAATTAGCACGCCCAATTCAAGTGCCGGAGCAACGCACGTATTAATCCGCGTCGCCTTCTCCTCCTAGCACACAGTGATTCTCTTCACTGTGATCGTCCCTTTCGGTTTCCGTCAGTCTTGACGCTCCTGTAGCCGCCCGCGCGGCGTGATCAACGGCGCTCCCGCACCAATGACCGTGTCGGCCGTTCCCCTAGCGGTGATCCCGCCGCTTCTCCGGCCGGCTGGTTCCTTTCGCGTACTGACTTCAACCCGAAAGGAGATCAATTCATGAGTTCTAATTCATCTGCGTCATTGCCCAATGCCCGGCGGGTCGCTACGGCACGCGCGGCTCTAAGTGCCGCCGTTGCCGCGAGGGCCGATGTGCCCGCTGTGTGCGACGAAGCCGTTATCGACCTGCTGGCAGACCTGCGCCATTTCTGCGTGGCGCGGCGGATCGACTATGCCGAGTGCGACCGCATCGCCTCTGGTCACTACCAATCCGAAATCGCGGGAGGCCGGCAGTGATGCTCCTCACCGCTGAAATCCGCGAGCAGATGCTGCGCAACGGCCGCATGCGGCTGGAATGCCAGCTGCGCGGCGAGTCCGAGCCCGACCTCGTGCCGGTCGTGAAGCTCTTTACCCCGGATGCCGGCTGCACCTGGCTGCTGACAGAACTCGATCCCGAGTATAACGATCTCGCCTTTGGGCTCTGCGATCTCGGCATGGGCTGTCCCGAACTCGGGTACGTCAGCCTGTCGGAACTCAACACCGTGCGCGGCAAGCTGGGCCTGCCTATCGAGCGGGATCTGGGTTTCCGGCCGACGAAGACGCTGAGTGCCTACGCCGACGAGGCGCGGGCGCATGGCGGCATTAGGGCATGAGGTGACTGCCATGACAACCAACATCACGGCTGAGCATCGCGCCGCCTTCGAGGCGCTTGTCTCCGGCGATTACGACAACTTCGCGCTGTTCTCGTGCTTCGTTGGCGGCGAGCCCGCCGCCGCTATCGTCGCCGTCAACCGCGACGGCGAGGACTACACGATGACACCGCTGTTTGTGGCGGTCACGCCCGGCATGGTCCTCACCGACCATGACGGGACGCCGTGCGGTGCTCTGCCGGCGGGAGGGGTTTCATCATGACCACCAAGCTCCACCGCCTCACGCTAACCTTCCGCGCCGACGGCGCGGTCGATGCGCTCATCATCCGCAAGGGCCGTTTCCGGCAGCGCCACGAGATCCGTGCCTTCTTCGACGACGGCAACTGGTTCCAGTGGGGCGAGCCCCGCCCGATCCTCGGCGACAATGTCTGTCTCATGGAGCGCATCCAGGGAATTCTCGTCGAGGAACGCCTTGCCTGACCCGGCAGCCATGGCCTGACCGGCCTTCGATCGCGCTTCGGTTCGCCGGGCACATCCCTGTTTTGCTCACCCTTCTCCGGTCACCATGGCCGGGCGCGCGGCCCTGTCAACGGCGCTGCCCGATCCGTTCGCGTTCGCTCCCGTGTTGGCCGTTTCCCTCCGGTGACAGTCCCGCTCTTCCGCCCGGCCTCCCGTTGCCCGTAGTGAGCAAACCCAAGGAGGCTTACATGGCGAAACTGACAAAAGCACAATCGAAGGCGCACCTTCAGGCGGAAGAGCTGCTGGCCAGGGATGTCCTGACGCTCGACGATAAAGCGTTCGTTTACGAAAACTGGAACGAGGCGGCTCTGCACGACAACACGCGCTCCGGCGCGTTCTTCACGCCGATGGGTCTGGCGAATGATTTCAAGCTGGAGGTCCCCGGTCCCCGCATTCTCGACATCTGCGCCGGCATCGGCATCCTGTCCTTCTGCAAGCTGCACTTCCAGTGGCACGAGCCCGAGCGCATGCCGCAGTTCACCTGCGTCGAGATCAATCCGGACTATGTCCGCGTCGGCAAGAAGCTGCTGCCCGAGGCGACGTGGATCTGCGCGGACATTTTCGATATCTGGAAGGACCTGCCGCGTGACTTCACGACCGCCATTGCCAACCCGCCCTTCGGCAATGTCCGGCATGCGGGCAAAGCGCCGCGCTACAGCGGCCCTGAGTTCGAATACAAGATCATCGACATCGCCGGGCATCTTGCGAGCTACGGTGCCTTCATCGTGCCTCAGATGTCTGCCCCCTTCCGCTACTCCGGCGTGCAATATTATCAGCGCTCCGAGAACGACAAATACCTCCGCTTTGCCGAACAGACCGGCATCCATCTCGAAGCCGGGTGCGGCATCGACACGACGTTCCACCGCGACGGCTGGAAGCACGGCGCGCCCCTCACTGAGATCGTCTGCGCTGAGTTTGCAACGCCGGTGAAGGCGCAGGGCGATCTGTTCGACGTGCTCAACGCCGAGGCCGCCGCATAGGCGGCCTTGCTAACGCAGGCGATCGTACGGAACTACATTGTTCTTGATAAACCTTCCGAAGGCCCACAGCGCCTTGTCCACGTCGCGTGGCGGTAGGCCGTTGAACTGCGCATGAAACGGAATGTACTGCCCGACGTAGGCGCGGATCTTATCCGGGACTCTTTTCGGGATTTCTTCGATCACGCCCGCCTCGATGAAGCGCATCGCCCGGTGAACGTGCTGATCATAGATCGGGAACCGCTTGGGCTGCCAGCAATGCAGCCAGAAAATGCGCCAGATCGAGCCCTTCTTAAAGCGCGCGAGAAGCTCTTCCGTTGTTTGCTCCTGATCAAGTTCCGAGCGCTTGGCAAGAAAATTCTTCAGAACGGAGCGGCGTTTTCTTGTCGATAGTCGCCGTTGGTTTTTCCAAGTGAATAACCGCAGGACGCGTTTTTCCGTAAGTTTCTGCCCGATGTTGGCTTCGTAGACTTTGTCATCGGCGGTGTAGCAGGCCGACCAGAATTTGACGAACGCTCTCTTGTCCACTTTGATGGGCTTGTAGACGATCAAATGCATGTCAGTACCCTTGGTTCGGTTTCCAATCGGCGCACAGCATAACGCGATGCGCGGGCACTGTCTAATCGCCCGCTAATCCCCCGCCAATCGCAGCCCGTCCACTGCTCCCCACAGTGCGGAGGTTCCGCCGAGGAACACAGCGAGATTGCGGGTTCTGCTCTGGACGCCTGCCGTCTTCTGCAAACCCTGTCCGTTCCGCTGCCTCCGGTTTTCTCGTAACCCTGACGCGATCATGGGCCGGCGGCGTGACCCGTCAACGGCGCTGCCCGCTCCATTCGTCCCTTCGGTCCTCCCGTGTTGGCCGTTTCCCGTTGGTGACGGGATCACTCTGACCCGCCTGCCCGACAAATGCCCGCGTCACGAGAAACGCGGCGCAGAAAGAGGAACAGACAATGCAGAATACAGAACGGCAGGACGTTTACACGCGCATCACCTCGAAAATCATCGCATCTCTGGAACAGGGCGTACGGCCGTGGATGAGGCCATGGAACGCCGAACACGCGGCGGGACGGATTACACGGCCGCTGCGCCATAACGGGCAGCCCTACTCCGGCATCAATATCCTCATGCTTTGGGCCTCGGCCGTCGAGCAGGGCTTTACGGCGCCGATCTGGATGACCTTCAAGCAGGCGCTTGAGCTCAATGCCCATGTCCGCAAGGGCGAAAAAGGCAGCCTGGTCGTCTACGCGAACGCGATCACCAAGACCGAGCACGACGGCACAACCGGCGAGGACGTGGAGCGAGAGATCCCGTTCTTGAAGGCTTACACGGCTTTCAATGTCGAGCAGATTGACGGCTTGCCCGAGATCTACTACGCGAAGATCGAGCCGAAATTCTCGCCCGTGGAGCGCATCGCTCATGCCGAGGCGTTCTTCGCGGCCACAAGGTTCGATGTCCGCTACGGAGGCAACCGCGCCTACTACGCGCAACAGCCCGACTACATC
>JACXTT010003859.1_pt1 | contig 22687 bp, 14 predicted proteins | sample 9270951 | NCBI WGS metagenome assembly JACXTT01 (sample SAMN15532306, study PRJNA645909) | rock metagenome | isolation source: weathered quartz diorite | place: Puerto Rico | collected 2017-06-21
GAGCAACAGCGGAGTTGCAGCCAGCGCCTAGAGTACAACGGTTTAGCAAATTCCCGATTCCACACGCTGTTGTTCGGAATCAAAAGCTTACGTTTGGACGCGATGCCTCATTTTCGTTCAATGAGCACTGTTTGGAAGTATTTGTGCAACTATTATGCAACCACTATCAGGCTGTGACCGGTAAGCAGGAACCCTTCACTTGGTCGCGATGAGATTGACGAATACGCCCTTGTGGTTGTACTTCAGGTCGGTCAGGTCGTCGGAGAAGTCGGTGAAGTTGTAGCCGACGCCAACCTTCAGGTTCTTGCCAATGTGACGATAGATCGCGACCAGCACGCCGCGACGCTGTTCATTTACATCCGGTAGATAAAGCGTTCGCACCTCCGCCAGGCTATCCCATTCCTTGAAAAACCCGTAGTCCACGCGCAACACCGCGAGCTGCGCGGGATTGCTAAAAAAATTCGGGTTCACGCGGTCGAGGCTTTCCTGTCCGATGCGGTAGGCGTACTTGCTTCCGACGGACAAATTCGCCGTCAGGTCGTAGGTCAGATCGAGCGCTGCGATGTGGCTCTTCTCAAGGAACTCGGCCGCGGTGTTCTGCAGTCCCACCTGACCCGTAGTCGGCACGTTATAAAAGTACGTGTACTTGGCAATGGCGTTCAGCCGGTCGTTCCTCACAGGACGGTACGCATAGCCGACCACGGCTTCGGTGTACCCACCGGCATAGAACTCGCCGAGCGAGCTATCACTGACCGAGTGGTCCAGCTTGCCGATTAAGCGCCAGTCGGGTGTAAGTTGCACCTTAAAATTGTTACGAAACAACCAGCTAGTCATTTCGTTATGTGTTTGGTCGGGTCGTTCCGCGTTATCCCGCCGAAACTCGATCGCGCTTGAGAATTGCATCTTGGTCAGGCCGTAGCCCATGCGGATCCCGACCGCCTTGCGATCAGTCTCGGCGCCGGTCTGCGAATCGCGCAGCTTGCCGATTTCTGCGCTGCCACCGAGATTCCAGTGTTCTTTCGTCGTGAGGTTGATTCCGGCGGTGTGAGTGAGCCCACTCAGGGACGAGCCACTCTGGTAGCGATCCTCGACGTAGACACTGGAAGTGTCAGACAGCCGCGTCTTCACGCCCGAGACCAAATTGCCTTGGCTGCCGCGAAGCAGCAGGCCTTTGTCTGTCTGCTCGTTTTCCAGCGAATAGTTCAGGTAAAAAGTGGTCCGCTCCGAATAGAGAAAGCTAGTGCCGACCTTTCCGCCAGGTCCGAGGTGTCCGTCGGAAGCTTCCCCGTCGATCCGGAAGCGTTTCGTCAGACGATAGGAGCCGCCTACGCCGATGCGATCATTGTCTTCACGGCCGCCGCTTGTCGCGACCGTGTACTGGCCGAAGCCATATGCGCTCCAGGAGGCGCTGGAATCGAACTTCACCTGCGCGATCGCGTCTGTGCGCTCGCCCTGTATCTGGGTCAGGGGAACAACTGGCGAATTATCCTTGCGTAAATCGTTGCGCACGCCGGTGCTGACGCTCCATTTTTCGGTCAGCTTGTAGCTCACGTCCATTTCGATCGCCCGGGTCTGGAGCCCCTGGTTCTCGATTTTCTGATCGCCCTTGGCCACCAGACTCAAGCTGTGCGTTACAGGCATCCTGAACGTGCCGCCGTATTGCTCGGTGTCTTTGATCGTCGCCTGTCTTGGCGACGAATAACCGGCATCGATGTGTTGCTTATAGAACGTAAAGCGACCGTCGTGGCCCTCGAAGAAATCGCGCAGCCCGACACTCAGGTCGGCGCGATAGGCGCCCGCTTTGGTGCCGACGAACGACTGGTCGTCGGGGCCATTAAACGCGAATCCGCCATCATTAGATTGCAGCGAGGGAGAGAGGAGACCCGTGCTGCGGCCCGTCTGCAACTTGAACCAGGAATTGGCGCTCTTCCGCAAGGTCAGGTCTGCGGCAGCAAGGTTGCTGGCGGAGTCCCCCTCATTGGAATCGGCCGTCAGGCCGAACCGCACATAGTCGTTCAGCCAGTAATGGGCTTGACCGCCGACGGCGACTTGGTCCAGCTTCTCGAAACCTGGCGTGTATTCGTATCGTACGACCAGGTAGGCCTCGTCACCGCTCAAACCACTGGTGCGCACTAACAGGTTGTCGTTAGCGGTCGACGAGAGCGGCTGAGAAAGCAGCACTCGGCCCTGAAGGTAGTCGATGTCGTAGTCCACGTTGGGTTGCAGGTTGACCACTCCTGTGACGATGCTGGAGGCCTTGTCGCGGATTTCGATGCGCACGCGCTCAGACCCCGTCAGGATGTCCTGGTGGTGCAGGAAGTAGAGCGATCCACCTGTTCCGCGGAATTGCTCATAGCTCGCCATCGTTCCCGGTTGGGCGGCGAATCCATCCACCGTGAACCGTCGCTCGCCGAAACTGGTGGTGGGTGCGGCGCTATAATGGACGTTCGCTCCGTACAAGCCGCGGTCGACGTGGGCCAGTTCGTTATCCAAATAGCCGACCTTGAAATTGCCCCACATTCCATAATTCTCGCCATTGCTTGCTTTGGCGTAGAATTTGCCCAAAGTTGGCGCCATTTCTTGCACTACACCGTCATCTCCGAACGACGGGTAATGATAGTCGGGATCGATACGCCGGAATAACGAATCGGGTGACTTGCTCAGGAAGTTGCTGAACAGATCTTTCACCGGGCCTTCGCGGGTATCCGCGCTCGCCGTCACCCGCCAGTTCTGACGCACGTTGCCGTTCACGTAAAACGCCAACCGGCCATCCAGGGATGAATCGTAGGGGTTTGGATTGTTCTCGCCTTCCTGCAGTTTTGCTGGTCCGCTCGCGCTGTTCTTGGATACCGTCAAATCGATCAAACCGACGTAGAACAGGTCCGTGCGTTTGAACTCCAGGTCACGAAGATACAGCGAGCCGTTGCCCGCATCGTCTAGGACCGCGACTTGAACACTATGTGCGCCAGCCGGAAGGATCTCCTCCGCGGCGAAGTTGCCCTGCGGGTCGACCGGAATTTGGCGGCCCGCTACCCATACCGTGTGGCCGGCCGGTATGCCGCTGCCTTGCACCTTTACCGTGCCGTTGCCAAGCGGAATCTGCTGGCGCGCCAGATCGTTCTGGCCGTAGGCGGCCAGCAGCTCGCGGTTTGACGGCCCGTCGGAGGTCACCACGCTTCCAAGCAATAGCTCGCGGTACACCCGCAGCGGCCGCGCATCCGTTTCGTCGAAATTGCCATTCGAGTCGTAAGCGCGTAGCAGGTACTTGAGGTCGCGTGCCGGGCCCGCGAGAATTTCTGGTGTCGGATGCCATTCCGCAAGACCTACGTCGTCAACTGCGATGATCCTGAGCGGCGCGGCTTCGAGCGACTGCTGCTGCTCGAATATGCGGATTTCGGCACGCTTGATAAAGCTTGCATAGTTGCTGTACATCCGGAAATGCACGACCGATGCAGCAGAACCTCCTCCTAGGTCACTCACGGCTACGGCTACCGGATTCGCCGCGACGCCGAGCCGCCGCCGCGACTCCAGATTGTCGAAGCGGAAGTGGATCTTGGCGTTGTCGAGTGCGACGTCCGTGCAGCGCTGGATGTCGGAAGAGCTGCGGCCCGGGTCATCGATCGGCTTGCCATCGACGGTGATGCGCATCACGTTCAGTTCGTACGGGCTCTTCGGATGAACCTCCTGGTTCAGACGCGTAATATCTACGCCCTCATAGTTGTCCAGCGGCAACCGTTCGTCATACACAACCTGCACGCGCACGAACGACTCTTGGCCCTGAATGAAGCCGGCGTTTACAACATCTTCGGACTGCACGTATCCGCGTCCCTCGTGCTCGGACCGAGCTCCCGACAACACCGGGTCCTTCATGAGGGTATCCATAGCGCGGCGAGCCCGCGCGGTGGAAAGCCCGATGTCGTCGCCATACACGGACGCGGTGCGGCGGTCGAGTCGCTCGTTCTTCGTGTAACCGATGAACCGCAGTCGTGCGTTGGTTCGATCCGAGATGTCCGTCAGCGCACGTCGCAAGTTTGCCGCGTAATTGGGCGAAATGATCGGCTGTCCGTTCTCGAGCTCGATGGTCGGGATAGTGCCCCAAGGGGGATCGTAAACCCTGGTCACCGTTTCGTCGACATCGTCAGGGCACAATTGCGGCTCGTCCGATAACTCTTGCAGAGGATCGTCGTACCAGAATTCCACCTCGATGCGACGATTCAGCGCCCGTCCCTGTGCCGTTTCGTTTGAGGCAAGCGGGTGGGAGGTACCGCGACCGTCACTTTCGATCACCGACGCCGGCAATCCCAGGATTCCCTGCATGGCCAACGCGACGCGGTTCGCTGTTGCCTTCGACAAAGACAAGTGGTTTCCGTAAGTGCTCTCGTCCAAGCCAGTTAGCGGCGCGCCGTCCGTGTAGCCGATGAAGCGGACCGTCACGTCCCGCTTGTCCCGCAGGCTGTCGAGCGCCTGCCTGACCTGTCTGCTGAAGGCATCGGAAATAGGAGTGCTCTCGTCCTCGTACCGCAGTGGCGCGACGAGGTTCCTGACGCGCGTCCGCGGCGTTTGGCCTTCCCGATATCGCATTTTGCAAACGGCCTGTAACCGGCAGATCTTAATGAGCTTGGTTTGATCTGTCGAATTCGAGTCGTGCGACCATTGGCGAAAAGTCTGGTCGCTGGACAGATGCCGCTCGACCGGCTCGCCTGGCTTGGCCGTGTTCACCTGGCCGATGCCCGCAGGGGCAGTCATCATCAGGAATCCGACAATCAGCAGGAGATGGCGCAGCTTGCTCATGGCGTTCACCTGCTCCTCGGCACACGCCCGTCGAGCCGTTTGGGCGGGCCGCCAAGACGCCAAAACACCTCAGGCTCAATGGCCAGCACATAGCCGTCTTTCTTTGCATCCCACGCTTCGGTCAACTGCCGCTTAACGGCTTGCAATCGCTGCTCGACTAGGGCCTCATCCTCCGTGTCGGCAACGTAGGAGAGACGCAGCACCGACGGCGCTTTGCGCAGTTCCGAGAGGAGGAGGTCGATGCGTGGCCGCCACTGCACACGGATTTCGGTCTTACCGGGCTCGAAAGCTGCATCGGAGAGGTCGATGGCGACGACGCGGTGAATTGAGGCGCCGAAGTCGATTTTCAGAGCCTTGCCGCGCGTGGCGCGCTTGATCTGCACTTGGTCAGTGGACATCCGGAAACCACTTGGCAAGGTCCTGTCGTCGAGCTTCAGCACGAAATTGCTGCCACGGCTCTCGTTCGGCGTGATCGCGCAGGTAATGTGGAATCTCCCGTACGGATCCGTCGTTGCTTCCAGGCCCTGTGGTGTCACTACACGCACGCCGGGCAGGCCTTCTTCGCCGTCGTCCTGCACTCCGTTCCGATTGACGTCGTTGAAGACTTTGCCAAACACGTCTGTGCAATCGAAGGTCTGATCCGGTACGACGCGAACCCTTGCGGTCGCCTCACCGGACAGGGGCTTGCCTGTCACCCCGTCGACGACCTGCGCGCGGTTGACGAACTCGCCTTCGCCAACACCAGCGCCGACGGCGAGCAGCAAGACGATCTTGCGAGTGGAGCTGCCGAAGCTGAGGCCACTCCAGGCGAGTTGGAGGCCGGTCACGGTGGGCTCTGCGGGCTGACCATCCAGCCGCGCCGATCCGGGAACGTAGCGGAAGCCAGCCGGATAGCGATCCACAACCTGCTCGCCTTGCAAGGATGCGCCTATCACGTTGTTGATCGTGATGGTGTACGGGACGAGCTGCCCGCGAGTGACGTTGAGCAACGGCGTCATTTTAGTAATTGAGAATGCGCCTACGAGCTGTGGGTCGAGCGGAATGTGGTTGTTGTAGATCTGACTCGAGCCGGGTACCGCTGTGCCGTCCAGGGTGAGACTCAGGTAGTACTGAGTCCCAGCGCTACGCGCGGCCACGGAGGGTGGCGGCGCAAACTCCGACGCCTGTGCCTCGCAATACGGGATGGCCGGAAGAGCATCCGTCGGACACGTAAGCACTGAAAACGGAGCAGTCGCTGCGTTCGAGCTCGGCGGGATAACCTGGGACTCGCCGACAACATAGTTCGACCCCGGCGGGGTCACCGCAATGAGGTAGCTGCTACCACCGGGACAGCCAGGATCCGAGAAGTTGACGTCGAAGCGGTAGTAGCCGCCTGCCTGGGTGATCTGGCCCTGTTGAGCCGGGTCGTCGAAGCAGGTTGTAGGCAAAGGCGTACTGCCGCGCAGAATCTTCAGAGTCGCGCCCGCAATAGGAGCGCGCGTCATCGAATTGTAGACGACGCCGTTCGGCCCGATCGGCAGGTTCAGATTCTGGATGTTGCTGCCGGAGGGTACAGGGATGTTGGTGATCCGCTGCAGCAAGTTGGTAAAGGCCGAGTCGGCTTTGCCGAGCTTGGCGGTATTCGGACCCGCACCAGGCGCGGTGAACCGCAGCTCGTACCGGTTTGCCGTCCCGTCGGTCGGCGATACGCTACTGAACCTATAGACGCCGTTAACATCTGTGAGAACGGACTGAATCAGTGTCCCATTGAGATACAACCCAACCGTCCAGCCCTGCAGCAGCGGCTCGCCGAGGTCGGCGATATTGTTGAAGTTTGCGTCGAGCCAAGCAGTGCCGTTCAAACTGCCGGAACCGGGGACTCCTCCGATATCGATCGAAACGCTGGCGCTTGCCGTCTGAGGGGGATTGTTCCAAGTTACGACCGCAGTGTTTGTGAGCGTCGTGCCGGCGGAAAGTCCCGAAGCAATCTGCACGCGGAATCGCACGTCAATGGATTGTCCGGGCTGCAACGGACCGTACACAGCAGTGTAGTTGGCGGTCAGCAGCGAGCCAGCGATGCTGATACCCGTCGTGGAGCCGTTCATCGTCGCCGATGGGTTCACGAACGTAAGGCGGCCTGCGCCCGCAGTGCTGAGATCGTCCGTGATTACGACCGACGGGGCCGGGTTCATCGAGCCATTGGTCACGTGCACCACGTAGTCGAGTTGCCCGCCCGGTAACGCAGCACCGCCACCTACGACGCTGACTTGCTTCGTGATGGCGATCGTGATGATCACTACTGTGACGATGTGCGCGTCCTGGAAATCTAGGATGCCCGGCGTGCCGTCGGTCAACGTGCGTGTGAATGCTTGGCGAGTCGAGACGCTGCCGTCGGCATCGAACCACTGCACTGCGCCCGCTATGTTGGTGAGCGGGGCGCCATTCTGGCTGTTGGCGTCGAGTTGGGTCCGGTAGGTAATGATCAGACGCTGATTCGGGCTGATGGTGGCCGCGGCAGTAAGCATGGTCAGCGTGAGCTTGCAGGTGGGTGCGCCGACGTAGCTGATCGAGAAATCTGTGCCTGGAACCAGAGCCCCTTTGCCTGGGACCGGCGTGACGCCGTCCGCCTGGAAGACCTGAGCACTGAGCACCTGAGGCGTCGTGTTGCACATGCCGCCCGTTGAGCCGCTGGGGAGCTCGTCGAGCAACTTGACATTCCACGCATCGCTCGTCCCGGTATTCTGGACGTTGAAGCCGAACTGTCCCCACTGCCCCAAGCTCATCGTCGCCGGCCCGGACTTAGTGAACACGAGATTGGGCGTACCGACGACTCCTCCGACAGTGATCGAGACGCTGGCGCTTGCTGTCTGCGGGGGGATGTTCCACGTTACGACGCCGGTGTTGGTGACGATCGTGCCGGCAGCGAGCGTGCTGCCGAGTGTGGCGCGGAAGCGCAGGTCGATCGTCCCTCCAGGTGCCACCGGTCCGTAGGTTGCCGAGTAGTTCGCGGTGATGACATTGCCGGCGACGCTGACACCGTTGGGCGAGCCGTTCATAGTCGCGGTGCCAGGTACGTAGGTGAGGGCCCCCGCCCCCGCTGCGTTCAGGTTGTCCGTGATCACCACCGGGTTTACCGGGTTCGCGGAGGTGTTCGTCACGTGCACCAGGTAGTCGAGCGTCGCTCCCGGCAGCGCCCTGCCGCCCCCCACCACCGTCACCTGCTTGGTGATGGTCACCGCGGGAATAACGGCCGTCACCGTGTGCGCGTCCTGACAGTCCAGCACGCCGGGCGTACCGCTGGTCAGCGTGCAGGTGTAGCTCTGGCGGCCGGTGTCACCGCTCGGGCCGTTGTACCATAGCGTGGTACCGGCCACGTTGGTGAGCGTGGCGCTGTTCTGTGTGTTCGCATCGAGCTGCGTCTGGTAGGTGACGATGAGGCGCTGTGTCGGACCGATCACCGCCGCGGCGCTCAGCATGTTGAGTGTCAGCCTGCACGCGGGCGCGCCCGCATAGCTGAGCGTGTAGTCCGTGCCGGCCGTGAGCGGGCTCTTGCCCGCGACCGGCGTGATGCCGTCCGCCTGGAAGACGCGAGCACTGAGTACCTGAGGCGTCATGCTGCACGTGCCGCCCGTCGTCCCCGTTGGCAGCTTGTCCACGATGGTCGTGTTCCACGCGTCGCTATTGCCGGTGTTCTGCGCGTTGAGGGTGAACTGCCCCAACTGACCAGGGTTCATCGTCGCCGGGCCGCCCTTGGTCATCACAAGTTTGGGCGCCGCGATGGTCAGCGGCGGCGACGAGACCCCCTGCTCTCCTGGCAGCGGGTAATGAAAGGTTCCGCCTATGGTCGTTCCTAACGTCCAGTTGGCCGTGTTAGAGAACTGCGTCCCGGGCGAGTTCGGGGGCACGGCGTTGTTGAGCACCACAGTGACGCTCAGCACAATCTGCTGCCCGGCTGGGATTGGGGGGAAACTGCTGAAGGTGAGCAGCCCGCTTGCGTTCGTTACAGAGAAAGGCACCGGAGCGCCGCTGCCCTTCCAGGCGGCGCTGCTATTCACGTAGCTGAGCGACACCCCAGTGGCATTAAGGTTGTCAGTGACCGTGACCTGGTCGACTTCGACGTTCGACCCGTTGGGATTGACCACAGCGCCGGTCGTCGCACTGACCAGTTGTGGGAAGGTGAGCGTATAGGTAAAGGGCACTCCGATCGAGACGAAGGGCGGCCCCGGCGGATTCACTTTGTCAATCTTGTCGACCGGTACGAACAGGTTCTGACAGCTGGGTCGGAGCGTTGTGGCCGAGCCGTTGACGAACCAGATAAAATTCCCATGCACCTTGTCGCAGGACATGTTGCCGATGAAATAGACATTGTCGAAGACGACCAGCCAGCCCCTTCCGGTGCCGGCGAAACTGATGTTGGAGGTCAGCGGGTTGGACGCGGGGAAGTTCCGGATCGTGCAATTTCCGTCGATATTGATCTGAGAGGGGGGAACGGGGTTGACAAAACCATCTATCACGCCACCGAAATTGGCGACACACCCGCCAACGGACTGCGACCGTGCCGGGACAGCGCTCAGCAACAACAGGCCGAAGGCGAACAGCAGGATTCTGATCCAGCTGCCGAGCGCCCTCGCGTTGTTCGTGTCGCTAGGAATCATCTACGCCCTCGTCCCAACTCACCGAGCAATTCATCGGGACCGAGGCAGTCCGCGCCGTGGACTGGATTCCGGCGGTCCCGCCGTCGTAGGGCCCTGGGGCCCGTTAGACCGGTGACTTTGCGTCGCCATCTTTCAATGGCTTTACCTTTGTCAAAATCGCGTCGAACTTAACTGATCAGATTCGCAGCTTCTCTAAACCTCCTGGTGTATGTGCCATTTCCGTTTCGGCCGCCAGCTTCACGCCGCCGGCAGGAAGTCGATCGGGTACACGATCGTCACGGTCGACACGCCATCCTTCGCACCAAAATTGATCGTCCGGACGCGACCAACGACCTGCGTGGCAAGGTCCGGCGCATCCATGTCAGTCGACTGCAGCGTGCACATCGACACACTGCCATCCGGCTCAATCGTCAGGCGCAGAACCATCCGGCCTTTTAGGGCTGGGTTATTGCGCAACTCGCGGTTGTATAGCCGGTAGAACGATGCCTTGTAGCGGTCGAATACGATCTGTATTTCTTCGTCGGTGCGGGCAGGACCCGGCCCGCTGTGTGCCTTCGGCCGGTCGACGCCGGTGATCGGACTGATCGGGCTGACCTTGCGGCCTGCCCCCACACCACCAACTCCACCTCCCCCGTCAGCGCCAGCGCCGAGGCCACCCACGCCACCGCCGCCGTTGCCACTACCACCGCCTCCTCCGCCACCCCCTCCCACACTGCGATTCAGGAAGGCGACGTTGATGCCACCGCTCGATCCCGGAGCATTGCTCGACAACAGAGAGCGTGCCGACGGTCGGCCAACATCATCGGCGGCGATGTGACGCGCATCGGCTCCGAGAGGCGCCACGACATTGTCCTGTGCCAGGCTCGCGAACTTATCCTTGAATGCCAGGATGCCGGCACTTCCCACCTTTTGCTTAGGATCTACAGGTGTGCCCACCTCTGGACCTGGTGGGAGTTCTGCTTTGCCGGGCTGGTCTGGACCTGCTGGGGCGTTCGGTTTCGGTTTCAGCGCGGGTGCAGGCGCCCCCGGTCGGGATCCTGCCTCACTCGTCCCTAACGGCCGCGAAACGGTTCGCGCGTTAACTGGGATCTCCGGTGGACGGTAGAAGACGATGTCGAGTTCTCTGTTGGGTGGCTCGCTGCGCAACAGCATTTGCGCCGGTATGAGCATCAGCACGCCCAGCAGGAAGACATGGATCGCCAGGCTCTTCGCCATGCTGCGGGCCTCGGAAGTTTTGAAAATGCTCTTCACGTCCATGGGTGTCACCAAGCAACCACCTCAATCGGCTGCAACGAATTCGATCTTCAAATCCGCAACGCTCGACTTTGCGAGATCAATGATCCGGAGAACCCCCTCGTAGTTCAGTCGATCATCGACGGCCAAGAACAGCGCGCGCTGTTCGGCAGGCCGGCCGCCCAGAATCTCCTTCAAGCGCGCAGGCAATTCGGCTGCCGGAATCTTTTGATCCGCCAGCGTCACCTGGCAGTCCTTCGGGATCCCCTTGCCTGCGGGGGGTTCGAAGATGGGGCACGTCGCAGACTTGATACTCAGGATCAACTGGGATTGGGCGACGGGAGCCGACGTATCGGCGGAGGCTCGAGGAATATCGACGTCGTAACCTTCCATCAGGAGTGGCACGACGACCATAAATATGATCAGCAGCACCAGCACCACGTCAACGAGCGGCGTGATGTTGATTTCAGACTGTAACCTAGAACCGGATTCGTTGCTGTTGAACTGCATGATGTCACTTTCCTTCTGCGTCGGTGCGCTTAGCGATCAGCCCTACGCCACGGAAGCCGGCCTGCTCGATCGCGACCATCACCTGCCGGACCTCGCGGAAATTGAGCTTTGCATCGCCCCGGAGCACGATCTTGGGGTTTGGCTCGGCGCCCACCACAGCGCGGAGAGTTTCGTCGAAATGCTCGACCGCGACGCGCTGGTCGTTGATCCACAGCCCACCAGCCGCGTCTATAGAGACCAGGATTCGGCCTCTCTCATCGCCCTGCGAGTTCGGTTTCGTCGTGTTCGGCAGGTTGACGTCGGGCCCCTTTCGCATCTGCGGGGCCATCACCATGAAGATGATCAGCAGCACCAGCACCACGTCGACGAGCGGCGTGATGTTGATGGCTGCCTGCATCCGGGCTGGCTCACCGAGTCGCATATGCTGGTCCTTCCTTCTTTACCGTCTTTACCGACGACGGCTTTACTTCAGCCTCTTCGATGTCAAGCCCCTTGAGCTCCGGTATTTTGAACAAGCGGTTCACGAGCTGGGACGAAGCCCGATTCATTTCGACATGAAAAGTCTCGATCTTGCCGGTGAAGTGGTTGAAGGCGACGACGGCCGGAATTGCGACGAAGATACCGAGGGCCGTCGAGACCAACGCCTCTGCGATGCCGCCCGAAACCACAGACATTCCGCCGGACCCCGTGGCCGCGATGCTCCGGAAAGCGTTGATAATTCCGACGACGGTGCCGAACAGACCAATGAACGGAGCAGTGGAGCCGATCGTGGCAAGGGGGCCGAGACCCCGCTTCAACTGAATCAGCGTTTCGGAGATGGAGTCCCGGATCGCGCTCGTGACTAGCTCGAACGAAGCGGCTGGATCTCCTCCGCTCTGCACGACGGCGTCGTACTCGATGATGCCCGCCGAGACCACTTGCGCCACATAGGAATTCTGCTGCTGGCGCGCGGCTTCGACCAGATTTTGAACATCTCCTCCGTGAAGGAACTTCTTGAACTCGGGCTTGAACTTTTCCGACTCACGCGAGGCTGAAGAGAATCGGCGTTGCTTGTCTATGATCATCCCCACCGAAAAAACAGAAAGCAGGGCAAGGGAAACGATCACCGCGCCTCCGAATATACCGACGTGCCCTAACAGTTCCGTGAAATTCATGGCTTTCTCCTTTGCGCCACATTGGCTGGCGCTGCCGCATTCCCATCCGTCGTCACGCCGCTGGTGCGCGCAGTTTCCGACCGAATTTCGTAGTAACTGAGCATTCGCATGAACACTTCTTTGTCCACGGGTCGCCTCGAGTCATCGAGCAAGGTCGAGACGCTAAGGCCATTGCCGAGTTCCGAACTCTTCCAGGGAACGATGACCAGTGCTTTAGGCGCTTCCTGATTGCCCAAAATGGACATGCCGAGCGCTTTTCCTCCGGGGACGGACGTCAACTTCCCGTCTTCTTCCGTTTTTGGCTGCGTCTCTTCAGTCTGTTTCTTTGCATCCTCCTTCTTTGCCTCTTCTGTCTTTGCCAGCGGCTTTGCCGTGTGCGCCTGTGCTGCTTCCGTCTTTGGCTGCGCCGCTTGCTGCGCAAGCACAACCGCGGGCGCCAAGGCAAGGAACCAAAGTAGAATCCAATGAATGATAGTTTTTCTCATCGCTTCTCCTGTTTCTTTGCGCGGTTGCGAATGTCGGCAATCCACTTGACGACCTCGGTATCTTCCGGAACGATTCGACTGTATGCCTCGTAATGCTCCAGCGCGCAGGTGTAATCCCCAAGATACAGGTCGCACAGAATCGCAAGGTTCCTGTGCGCATATTGGAAATCGCCGGACTGTGCCAGGGCCGCCTCGTAACTCGCGCGCGCCTTCGCAAACTGTGTTTTGCGCCGCTCCAACATACCGAGTTCGTTATAGGCAACAGGCTGTTTTGGATCCGATTCCAGCGCCTTGTTCAGGCTGGCCTCGGCGCGGTCCAGGTCCCCGGTGCGGGCGTATGCAATGCCGAGATCGATGTGCACTGCCGTCAATCGAGGGATCTTCTCGGTCATTTTAAGCAGCAAGGCAATGCCCGGTTCGTACCGCTCCTGCTTCAGCATAGCCACTGCCGACTGATAATCGGCGCGCATTTGATCGGTGACGCCTGCGCCCTGGGTGATCGCACCGGCCGACTTCGGTGGGTTGGAGACCTGCGACGCCGGCAATACCTGCGCTGGATTGTCGATCGCGTCGAGAAAACCGCTGCTCGTCTCGTGTTTCGCGTAGCGGCCCGGCATCAGCTCGGTGAGTCTGCTGAGGCTCTTCTCGGTCCAGGAGTTGAAGACGCCGGTGTGCAATAATTCCATGTTCTTCTCGTGTACGTTGATGGCTTTTTCCTCGAACGGAAATGCCGCCTCATCAAGGCTGTTCTTGAACTCTTCCAGATCCTCTGGTTTCAAGTCGTTCGGCCGTTCAGACTCGAGCAGTGAGCGACTGAAATTGGAGTAGGTCTCGGCCATGTAAAAGGTCGCTGCCGCCGTCACGTCGTCGATTCCGTAATCCACAAGCCGAGTCAGGGCCGCAATCGTGGCATCCATGCGCTGCTTCTTGTCCTGCAGGCTGGTCTCGAACGGTTGCCGCAGCTTCACGACGACGAAATTTCCATAGAGCTGCTCTGCGAGGACGAGGGCCGAACGTGCCGCAAGCGTCTGGGTCCGGCCGGTCCTTTCCGATCCGGCTCCCGCGTCGGCGCTAACGATTTCTTCTAACTGCTGGTAATAGAGCGTCTCGTCGTGCGCGGCCTTGTACATCTCGGCAATCTTGAACCGGGTCTCGATGGCCGTCTCTACCGGTTTGGGAAATTGTTTCACGTATCGTTTGTATGCATCGAGGGCCCGATCGCGAGAATTGGATTGCGCGTAGAGGTCTCCCGCATCGAGTAGCGCCTCGCTACGTAACACCGGATCGTCGGACCGGGATGCGATGCGGTCGTATTCGCTGGCCGCGTGTGACAACTCGCCGTTTTGCCGGTAGGCGTAAGCGATCTGTTTGGTGGCCTCGAGCTGCAGTTTGTTGTCTGGAAAGGTAGTACGAAACGCTTCAAACACATCCACCGCTGCCTTCCAGTCCTGCATCCGGATTAGCGCGGCGCCCGCGTCGTACTCGGCCGTCGCACGGATTGATGACGTAGGCGCCGCCGTGCGAATCCTCAGGAAGTGGTCGGCGGCTGCGCGATAATCTTGCGCCCCGTTTGCGAGCTCACCCTGTTTGTAAATCGAGGCTGCGAGGTTGTCGACGAGCGGCGCGCGCGACTTGTCGCCCTCCGGCGTGACCGCCATCACTTGCGTGTAGGCGTGCTCGGCCCGCGCGTACTCGGCGAGCTCAAACGAGCCATGCGCGACCACAATCCACGCGGAACGCCGGATCGATGCCTCTGCGCCCGGATATTTATCGATGACGCGCTGATCGGCCTCGACGGCAGCCTTGTACTCCTTCATCTCGTACATGTCGTCGGCGGCCGCTCCAAGGATCGCCGCGGCGTGTTCGTCCTGGGAGAATGTATCGGCAAATTTGAGCGAGCTTGCGACTGTATCGCGCTTGACGGTGTCCTGCTGATTGTTGTCGGCCGCCTTCAGCTGCGCGCGGTATGCATAGATCGCGGCGTATCCTGCAGCCGCAGCCTGTGGATGCGGTGTGTAGCCGTAAGCCGTGCGTTCGTACTGTTTGGCCGCCTCGCCGAAATCTTTGTTCTCCAAAAGCAGGTCCGCAAGCTGATAGTTGACGGATGCCGAATCAGCTTCCTTCGGGAAGGACTCGAGGTAGGCACCGTACCATTTGCTTGCTTCGCGATAATTCGTGAGCTTCTCGTCCGCTTCGTTTGCGTTCTGATACTGGGCGTGATAATGCGTCGCGAGGTCTTTCAGGTTCGTCTTCAAGTAGGCCAGTACTTCCGGTGACTCTTCCGGTTTGAAATGTCGCCAGTATTCGGCCTTCAGGCCGTACTTGGAAGCGAACTCCCGCTTCGACTCCAATACGAGCTTGGGGAATCCGCCCTGGGTGAAAGTATCCACGACGCGCATGCTGAACCGCGGCGCCTTGCGGTGGAACGGGTAGCGCGCTACGAAAGCTTTGTACGTCTTCGCCGCATCGTCGTAGCGCAGCTTGCCGAGATAGTGCTCGCCAAGACCGGAATAAATGCGGTCCTCGTAGGAGCGATTCCCGAACTTCGAGAAGTACTCCTGCATCGTCTCCGACCCGCCGAGGTTGCTGAAGCTCAGGCTGATCACTCGGAACGTATCCGCGACACGGCGATCGTTGTCCTCATCATGCGTCTGATCGAAGTCGTAACCGATGGATACCTTGTAATCGAGCAAAGCAATATACTTTTGCAGACCCTCCTCGTAGAACTCTTGCTTGTAGAGCGCCCATCCGAGCTTATAGAGAGCGAGCTCGTAGAATTCGGAGTGCGCGCCCAAGCCGACGATGCCCGAATAGGCGCTCTCGGCGTCGCGGTAGCGTCTGCGCGTGAAGAAGTACTCGCCCCGCCTGAACTGCACTTCATCGAAGTGCGAGGAATGCGGATTCGTACGGATCAAGCGCTCCATTGTCTCGATGGCTTCTTCCGTGCGGCCGAGCTCGTCGTACGCCCGTGCCATCTGATAGAGGACCTGGTCGCTGTCCTTGTAACTGGGATATTTGGTGAGCAGCCGATTGTAGAGAGCGATCGCCTCGATTGGACCCGCGGCATCCGCCCCAACTCGCACGGCGTCCGGCTGCGAGGCGCCGGGGTTGCTTCCTGCCAGGATTCCCATCTCCGCTGTCGTGCGTCGCTCGAAATCTTGATCGGATTCCGCGAAACGTGCGCTGGCTGCCGCCACAATCGGATTGGGTCGGGCGGGCTGCGAGCCCGCGATTACTTTGGCAGGCTCCGGCGCCGGCATTTCCCGCGGCTTAGCGTCGGCCACGCGTATCCCGAACTGCTTCTCGAGTTGTAGGTCAGCGAGACGCCGTATCGCCTCGGCAGTCATCGCATTCTGCGGTGCTTCCTCGATGAAGCGCCGGTATTGCTGCATGGCCTCGTCGAGGCCCTGTTCGACCTTCACGTCCTGCTTGTCCGGGGGAACGCTACGTAGCTCGGCGAGCGTCCCCGTGGCCTTCTCGGTATGAGGGGCACGCGCGGCGCAGCCGGCGATGAGAACGGGCGTGATCATCATCGGAATGGCGAGGCGACGCATTAGCGTCCCCCTGCGCCGGACTGGTCGCGCGCGGCTCGATCGTAGCTATCGGCGACGCCGAACCGCGCCTCGACCTGCTGCGCCACTAGTCGATCCCGGCGGGCTTCGAGTTGGTTGACGGCGACGGTCTCGATCATGTGTCCCTGCCGGGCGATCAAGACGTCGACACGTTGCAATGCCTCGTCGACGCGCTGGCGGAGCCGCGCAATCTGAACGTCGTATCCGACATAACTGTGTGTCGCCGCCTGCCGCGATCTAACGAAGGCATCGTAGTGTTGAGTTAGAGCGTCGACAGGCGCTTTCAGTTCGTTCAGGTGTAAATGTGCAGCCGTCAGCCGCTCGTTGTACTCGGTTTCCAACCGCCAAGTGAGCGCGCCGCGCAGACGACGCGCACGTTGCCGAAGCGCGAGCGATTCGGGGTTGTCAGAGTCGCCGAGTTGCTTCTCAATGCGTACGATGCGCTCGCCGGCGATCTGCTCCTCTGCGGTTGCCAGATAATCCGGCCGCGGTGCGGTCAGCGTGGCCTGTAGGCGTTCGGCGAGGTGCTTGCGCTGCTCGATGCGCACGCGGATCCGCGAATCCAGCTCTCGGAACTGCGCGTCGACCTCCGGCAGCAGCGGCTCGTAGTTCAGCCCGCGCAGTCGGATGATATCGTCGAAGGAATCGAGGCTGGTCTTCCAGGCAATGAACCTTGACCGCAGGTCCTCGAGGTCGAGGTAGTTGTGCAATGCAGTTTGGAAGTCGTGAGATGCCATCAACTCCATCAGATAGTAAGTTTCCGGTGCATCGGGCAGGTTGCGCAGGCGGATAACCCAGGTTTCGTCCTCCCGACTCTCCTCGCGGATCAGCTCATTAAGAAACTTCCCCTCCCTGATGCTGCGGATCGATGCGTCGACTCTCCCGATTTGGTTGCTGAACAGCTCGAGCGCGCGACCGTAACCGACCGCGGCGCGACCGTACAGTTTTATGCTGGCGTACGCATGCGGTACGGCGAGCGTGACTTCCTGAACCGCGGCATCTGTCGGCTCACGACCCACCAGGATGTTCCATGGGACGAGCGCGCGGTCATACTGCTGGGCGGAGGCCTGGGCCCAGCCTGCCCGCAGAAGAGCCTGGTTGGAGAACGGTCCCTCGAGATGGACGCGGTCCAGTGACTGCCTGGCCCGCTCAAAATTGCCAGATTCGAACAACATGGTGCCCAGCACCAAGTTGGACTTGTCGCGGATCGCAAGACCGGCGGGATCACCGGCCGGCAGCTGCCCTGCCTTGTCCAGTTGCTCGATCGCTTCCTGTGTTCGACCGTCCTGCAACAGCGCGATACCAAGGTTGTAGGCAACAAACCCGGCCAGGCGTTCGTTGCTCTTTAACTGCGCGAGCACCTTAACAGCCTCGCCCGGCTGGCCTGTGGCCATATAGACGTTCGCCCGTAGGAACTCGACGTCGCCCCTGATCTCCTCGGGCACCGCACCTTTGATCCGCGCAAGCGCCTGCAACGCATCATCGAGCTGACCCTTTTGGAAGTGGATGCGGGCAAGCCTGAACGCAGCCTCGTTTCGTACCGCCTCATCGACGGCGCCTTCGAGCACTGCCTTGATGGCGCGCCCTGCGCGCTGGTGCATGCGATAGTCGAGCTCGAAGTCGCCGACAGAGAATTCGGCGTCGTTGATGTGAAAGTGAAGGGTATCGAGTTTGGGTTCGTCCAGAAAGTGATACTGGGCGAGCTCGGTGTCAAGCCGTTGGAGCGCATCGAAATATTGCCCCTGGTAGGCGTGATAAAGCGCCTCGCCGAAATAGAGGTCCCTCAAGTCGTCGCCCATGGCCGGAGGGACGGCAAGTCCCAAAGCTAGGACGAGTCCGATGAGTTGGCGAGTCGCTCGCATCGATTACCAATCCCCAAGCGTGATTGGAGTGTTGCCGGAATGCGATCCGGCCAGAGTCAGTCCGATCAGCTTTGGCTTCACTTCCTTGCGGAAACTAAACTGTCCCGTGCGGCTGAAGTCGGCGCCGCCCTCCAGCTTGCCGTCGACAAACACTTCCAGCTTGTGATCCCCGGTCGCCACGTTGCCGACGTAAATCCGTTGCACGCCGCCCTTGCGCAGGGCCTGGAGCTCTTTGGCGCTGTAGATGTAGTGCGCCACGAGTTGGCCGTCGATCTGGAGCCGCACGGCGTCGAGACGCATCGTGTCGCCCTTGGCCAGCTCAACGAAGATCGCCACCTGTGTCCCTGACGGGTACAGCAGTTTCTCTTCAAGCTGGCTCAGCTCTGCCGCCATGCGAAGGGAGTCTGATTTGATGTCTTGGATCTGTTCGTCGAGGCCCCTCATCTGACGTTGGTCGGCCGAGATCTCTTCCTGGGAAGGTTTTTGGACCACAGCCTGAGAGGGGGCTGGAGTGATGGTAACTTGGGCGCTGGCGTGGGCCGAGCCGCCTGGACCTGTGGCTCTGACGGTATAGGTGGTCGATTGAGATGGTTTCACTATCGTAGAACCCTGCGCGACGACAACGCCTATCGAGGGCTCCAAAGTGATGGAGGTAGCGTTAGTCGACGACCACGTGAGCGTGATCGGTTGGCCAGGTTGGGTGGATGCTGGCGAGGCGCTCAGAGAGACGCTCGGCGACGCTGGCGGGCGCGGCAGTTGCCCCGCGGCAATGGGCTTTTTCCCATTAGCCATCAGCGTAAGCACGACCAAACCGAACAAGACCCCAGTGCGAAGTGAATGCAAACGCATCTATTCACTCCTTTTGTGATGGAGCATTTACTTGGGGCTGGATGCCCGCAAATGTCCCCGCGATTGACCACAAGGGTTGCGGAATGGCACGACGCTGTAAACTGTTCTTAGGAGCGGAATGCGAGCAGGGCGCGCTGGTACAGGGGGAGCTGTTCGTTGGGCCGCCGCTGCTTTAAGATGTCATCAAGGTTAATCCAAGAATAATACAAAGAGCCGTCAACGTTAAAAGAGCAAGTCCCTTGCCTCTGCCGAGGAGTCGGTCACGCGACTCGCAATTGCAGCAGATAGAAACAAACGCCAGCGCCACAACTGCCCATCCCACAACGATTCCGAGTTCCGGCTGGGAATCCAACGCAGTTCGAAGGTGTTCGGCCCAGGTCGATCCCATCCGTGGAAACATGGGCCGTGCAATAGCCCCAATCATAAGAAGTGCGACGAATCCGATCCCGACTCGCACCCCAATTTCTAAGCTGTAACCATATTTCTTCCGCCAGTAGTAGGCCCAGGCAGGAAGGTATACTCCTAATACGATCCAGCCGTAGAGCCATGCAAATTCGCTGACATTTAGCCACATTCTAGCCACGTATTCGCGGGGAACACGCCTGGAGAGAAAATTCAGGACGAAGATGTAGTTGTACGCCGTCAAAACTCCTAGCATCCCTAAACTGACGAATTGAAGCCACAATCGCGTAGGAGAAGCGCGGCAGCCGGAGCAAGTCGATTGTCCATTCATCCACCGGCCGCATTCTTCGCAGTGAAGTCTCCCAGCCGACGTTGATTGCAACCGCGTTCCTTCAGAGAAATGAGGTGCGCGCTCACTTGTGTCTCGGATCAACGGAAATCGCCCCGTGGATTGTGCGCGCTGGTGCTGCTCTATCTTTTCGACGTAGGCACGCGCTATTTCATTAATGTTCATGCATGCCCTTACTTTGGCCTGTAGAACCAGTCCGGTAAAAGTTCCAGGCGTTATCGTCCGCTTGTGGCCATTGGCAGGTCTACAAGCTGAGAGGAACAAGTTACCTCCCTAGCCAGTTCCGAAACCACTGTTCTAAAGACTGGTTTCGGGCCAGGGGCCGCAGGTGACCCTTTGAGCCCAGACAACGGCACGTGCCTGTCAACTATCCGCTTAGGATGCGGTCTATTTGGATCTGGTGCGGCGCATGGAGCTACCGCTGGCAACACTTGACGACCGGCTCCGCGCTGCACCAGGACACGCTGGGATGGAATTATTTCTGTAAGAGAAGATTGATTCGCGGATGCACAATTGTGCCCAAACAAGGCCTGTCTGACCTGAACTGCAGCATTCCGTCCGAGCAGAAGTTATTGATTCCGAACAACAGGTGGTGAAATCGGGCAATTTGCTAAACCGTTGCCTGATCACGCCGATCTAAATTTCACTGAGACGTCGGGGGTAGTTTGTTAGGGCCGACGATTCCCGCATTGCATATATTTACTAGACTCAAATATTGAATCGACGCGAATTAGTAGCAAGGGTCACGAAACCCGCATAAACATTGGGTGTATTTGCTATGGCGGAGAGGGGGATTCGAACCCCCGGTACCGGTTTTAGCCAGTACAACGGTTTAGCAAAACGGGTGATTGCGTCTGGCTCGCTGGTAAGTTGCTGAAAACTAAAGACGGCGTTTGGCTGGCTCTGGATCGTTTGGGCACGGTTGCAGCTAATTGGGATAAATTGGGATAAAGGCGAAAGGACGATAGCGGTGCTAGATCCCCCTGTCCTGTTGACACATGGTCCTGAGCCGCGAACTGTGCCACTTACGGAAAATTCGGAGTCATTCTTAAGTCTCTTACTCACAGCCAATCTGCTCCCAATGATACCTGTGTTACTTGTGGACGACACGAAAACTGTAGGCGCTCACGGGTTCAGCCTCGCTTACATCCCGTTTTGCATTTAATTGAAGAATGTAATCGCCACTTGGCACCCAATCGGATCGAATGCGCCAATCAACCACAATTCCAGTAACCGTGGACCGGCTCTTCAGATTCTCTCCACGTCGAACTTCACGCATTTCGGGTGTATACAGCACCGCTTCGTAGGCCTTGAACGCATCCTCGTCAATCGGCATTTCCAACCTTATCCAGGGTCTATCTTTCGGCACTAGCAAGACTTCGCCGCGAGACTCTCCCCGCACGATGCCTCCAACGAGCGCAAACGTCAGATCTGCTGGAATGGTGGTCTGAGCTTGGCGCCCAGCAGATTCATTATTAGGACGCTGGCCAAAGCTCCCAACTTGTCGAACCGCTTCATCCCTTTGAGTGCGAAGACGTGTCTCGCTGTTTCTTGCATCCTGAAACTTCTCGATTCAATTCTCGGTTTCTGAACGTCAGGAAGAAGACGGCCACGCACAGAACCACACAGATTGCCCCCAGCGCCCACTGAAGTGAAGGATCACCAAATCGGAACGGCCGCTGGAGCAACTCCCAAAAGCTCAGTTTCTTATTCTTCGCCTCTACTTGACGCGACCGGACAATCTCGGCAAGCGCCCTACAAATTCAACGCGACTTCGCCCTTCGGGAGAAGAACAGTAGCGCTGCTCGAACTGTTCCCTCTCCGAACTACTTAACTGTCCTCTAGCGTAAGAATCAATTAGATCGTCCACGGTTGCGACCAGTTCTTCAAAGGCATTCGACTCAGCAAAATACCGCTCTTCGATCTCTTGCCTTTCTTCCGCGGATAATTAACCCAATAGATAGCGTCTTGTGCGATTCTCGTTCGTTAGTCATTTCTGCTGCAGAAATCTAGGGACCGCGTTAGTCTGTAGTCTTCCTTTCGCCCCATCGGCCTATTACTCCCAACCGTAGGTGTCACTTAACTCAAAGACATTACAATGCCCGTCGACTCAGCTCAGCGCTCATCGACGTTCCTCTACTTTTCGCCCCTTCCCCAAGCGGCGTTCGACACAGCGTTCAAGCTCCTCCCGGATTCGCTGCGCTCTGACCCCTAGGTTATTTATCGAGATATCTAAAGTTCGTGCCTACTCCTGTCTATGAGCTATGTGCGTGGATTCTTGCGAACTGTAGTACTTAAGAACGAGATCCCGCTTGCGAACGTTCAATTGTCGAAGACATTCGTTCAGGCAATCCAGCTCTTTCTGATGGTCGATGTCAGTGTCGTGATCTTGGTTTGGGCCCTCTACTTCAGGTAGTTCAGCCAATACCGTTCCAGATTCCAAAGCTCGGACGCCTCCCGAATCTCCTCGGCTCTTTTCTTCGCCTCGGTCATAACCGCTTCCACTTCCCTGTGAAGGGCACTCTCAAAGGCTTGTCGCGCGATTCTTTTCTGTCTTCAAGAACGCGACTTGCGGACGGCGATCAATTCACTTTCGACAGGAACACCGCGAGCCACTTTGACGTGGATCAAGGCTTCGAAAGGTTTAAGTTCCGTGGGCGAGGAAACCCCAAGGCGCGAGAGAAGGATTTGCACGCTCTCTTCATTGGAGACAAACTCGACTGCGGCTTCCGTGCCAAACGTCGTGGTGCCCGCGAGGATCAAGACGGAATGTTCGTAATCGAGCCCCTCGGCGAAAGTGATCACTGCGTAGTCCTCAGTGAGAGGGACATCGGAGGGACTCGCTA
>JACXTT010003860.1_pt1 | contig 22686 bp, 23 predicted proteins | sample 9270951 | NCBI WGS metagenome assembly JACXTT01 (sample SAMN15532306, study PRJNA645909) | rock metagenome | isolation source: weathered quartz diorite | place: Puerto Rico | collected 2017-06-21
TATAAAATATTTATCGCAAACATGTTATTCATAAGGGCTGCAACATTGCCTGTTATCACATCGCCTGGTTTTGCAACTGCTGGCTTGCGCATCCCGCTGATTCTTGCTATTCTATTTGTTTTGTCAAATTCTGGTGTACCTATGACCAGTGACCTTATTGACTGACCATCATCAAAAGTGTTCTCACCCATTTCAAATTCTTCAATTATTGCAATTTTATCTCCGGGAAGGGTTGGTTTTTGGGACAATGTCATAACTTGAGATTTGATGATTATAATTGTTTATTATAGCCAGTGGGGAATCTGCAAGAATTCCTCGATGCTTTCCTTTTTTAGTATTTTCAACAATGCATTTGCCTGTGGCGTGGACAGAACTGGCTTGTGGAAATGGTTGTCAGTAGATATTCTAGGACATGCAACTTGGATGAATGCATCTATCCCTTTGAGATTACGTAATCTTTCATCTGAAATATCTGTTATTGCAAACAACTGAACCTTCTTTCCTATGTTTTCTAGTTCCTTTTTGAATTTGAGTGCGGTAACTTTTGAAAATTGGCCTTCCTTTAGTCCTACAATTATTCCAAATGTCTCGGCTTCTGCTGCTTTGTAAATTGTTAATATGGCTGACTTTTGCAGTTTTCTTGCAAATTCTGTGACCTCTCTGATTTCATTAAAGTATGGATCCAGTACATATGTTGGCAGATTGGTAGACAGTGCAATTCCTGCAGCATGGAAATTACTTTGTCCCAAAAACACATTTGCCTCTACTATACTCTTTGTTTCTGCTACGGGATAAAACTCACAGCCAAAAACTTGGCCATCATTTAGCTGACCCTTGCCTTTTCCAATCTTTACAGTGATTCCTCCCTCTTCTAGTATTTTTCGCACTTTGTCAATTTCATGCAGGTGTTGGCTATCTGTAACGAGTGAAACAGTTCTTTCCTTGATCTCTTCAGAACATTTTCTTGCAATCTTTTCAAATGGCATGTCATCAAATGCATCTATGAGAACTATGTTATCTCCAAAACTCATTGAATTGATGGTGTGGCCTATGTGGAAAAGAATCTCTGCTCCTAAAACTTTGGCGCCATTAGAGTTGAGATCACATGTACCAAAACAACTGTCTGCCATGACATAGGCTGGAATTCCAAACCTCTCCATTATTCTTGAGGCAGATTCTTGAATCTTTGGTATTATGCCGTCTGGGCCGTTTAACGCTACTGAGACAGGTTTTCTTTTTTCTATTTCTTGGAAAATCTTTTTCTCATCTATTACTATCAATCGTTATCAACAATTGTTTTTTTAATTTAAATCAAACGAACCTCCACAATATTTAATATTGTACATTTCACAGAGCAAATCAATGCCTATTGCTTTTGTGCTGATAAACGCCGAGCTGGGAGTAGAAAATGAACTGTTAACCCAGCTGAAAAATATGCCTAGCGTGAAATATGTCTATGTTCTTTATGGTGCATATGACTTGGTGGTAAAAGTTGAAGCACCAGACAATGAAACCCTAAAGAGAACCATATCAAACAACATAAGGCAACTCAAAAATGTACGTTCTACCCTTACAATGACTGTAATCGAATGAAAGAAAGCTCGGTTCTTCATATTGGCTTTGATGACACAGATTCCAGAAAAGGAATGTGTACCACTTTTCTTGCCTATAAAATAGTGGAATATCTAAAAAAAGAGCAAGTACAATTTCTTGATTATCCGTATCTTATCAGGTTTAATCCAAATGTACCATGGAAAACCCGTGGAAATGGAGCTGTAGCATTAAAAATCAAGACTGTCAAGCCTCACTTGATTAAAAAAAATATTGTAAAATTCATAAAAAAATATTCTGCAGTAAATGACGGGGCAAACCCGGGTCTGGTTTTTTATGAAAAAAAAGACATGCCTGCAAATTTTTCTCAATTTGGTAAAATGGCACTGCATCGTCTGGTGAGCAGAACAGAGGCAAAAAAATTTGTACAAGACAATGAACTTGAAACATATCATCTTGGAAATGGACAGGGACTGATTGGGGCAATAGGGGCAATAGGATATGACTTTAGGGATTACACCTTTGAGTTGATTTCATATAGAAAGCAAGCAAACTTGGGGAAAAAGAGAGAGATATCAAAAGACAGTGTAGAAAAAATGCAACACAAAACTTTTCCAAAGACGTTTAACAGCTTTGATGAATCTAAAAATCGAATTCTAATAGCACCACATGGTTCTGATCCAGTGTTTTTTGGTGTACGCGGCGAAGATCCTGATGCGGTAATCAAAGGAGCATCTATGGTACAATCCAGAGAAAAATTTCACGGCTATATGGTGTTTAGATCAAATCAAGGTACGGGTGACCATTTGCAAAATGAACTTGATGCAAGAGATCTGCGGCCATTTTCTTCTGGCTATCTGGTTGGCAATGTAATGCAAAAACCGCAGACCGCTCTGGGTGGCCACGTGTTTTTTTCCATATCTGTTAATGGTTCTGTGATAAAATGTGCAGTCTACAGGCCAACAAGACTTGGTGTCATTGCAGAGAAATTGATGGAAGGAGATCTGGTGAAAATTGGTGGAGGAATGAGAAAATCCTCAAAAAAACATGATCAAGTTCTCAATGTAGAATTTCTTGAGATACTTGATCTGAAAAAACACGTAATCATGGTTAATCCATCTTGCATAAAATGCAATAAACGCATGAAGTCAAGAGGAAAAAACCAAGGCTATCAATGCATAAAATGTGGAGATGTTGCCAAGACCAAAGTTGAACAAGAAGTTTCACGACCAATCTACAGACAATTCTATCTTCCTGCAGTGTCTGCACACCGTCATCTGACACGCCCAATGCAGCGTATTGGCAAAATAAACACTAGAATTGAATTTGACAACTCCAAAAAATGGTTTTCTAAAACAATTTAGTGTCTTGAAGATAGCGGGGAGTAGATTTGAACTACTGACTTGCGGGTATCTCATCAGTGTTGATTATGAGCCCGCCGGGATGACTTAGCCCCATAGTCTGACTTCCCCACCCCGCTAAGTGAAGAAAAGCCTCAAGGGTGATATATACTCTTTAAACGAATTTAGAAATAATTAATAGGATTTCTAAAGTCTCAGACCTGTGGATAAAAAAATTAGAATATTGGCAATAATAGCTGCTGTTGCAGTTTCTGTTGTGATTATTACATCTCCATCCGGATCAATTGTCATTCCAAAACCAAATACTAGTACAACTACTGGAACTGATGCAGTACAAGTTGTTGCAACACATCTGCAAAAACCCTGGGCATTAGCATTTGGTGATGGGAAAATTTTTTTCACTGAAAAAGTTGGTAGGCTACGAGTCATAGACAATGGCATACTTGTAACCGATTCAGTTGCTGATCTTCGTGTATCTGACATATCTGATGCGGGCCTTCTTGGAGTAGCAACACACCCAGATTTTACAAAAAATCATTGGGTGTATGTCTATTATACGTATAAAGAAGGAGACAAGTTATGGAACAAGGTTCTGAGAATAACTGAATCTAGTGATAAAATAACAGATGCAACTATAATACTTGATAAAATTCCAGGAGCAGAGTTTGATAATGGTGGAGTGATAAAATTTGGTCCTGACAAAAAACTCTACATAGGTACAGGTGATGCAACAGACGAGAACTCTGCCCAAGACATGACATCGCTTGCAGGAAAGATATTGAGATTAAATGATGATGGCTCTATTCCCAATGATAATCCTTATCCAAATTCTCCGGTATACTCGTCAGGTCATAGAAATCCACAAGGCTTGGCATGGGATGGTCAAGGAGTTCTTTATGAGACCGAAGAAGGTCCTACAAAAAATGATGAAATCAATCTTATACAAAAGGGCAAAAACTATGGATGGCCAAGCCAAGAGTGTACAGGTTCAACACAATACCGGCCATCTCTAATTTGTTACAACATCAGTGTAGAGCCTACAGGAATTGCATATTATGGCTCTGGAAGTCTTGATTTCAAGGACAGTTTGTTGGTGTCTACTCTTCGCGGTAATATTTTGTACCAACTTCATGTATCTAATGGAAACATGACTTCACAAAAGATCATATTGGATGGCCTTGGAAGAATTCGTGAGGTTGGAGTGGGACCTGATGGTTATGCGTATATTCTTACTGGAAATACTGATGGACAAGGATTTCCAGATAAAAACGATGATAAATTATTGAGGATTGTAAAGTAAATTGACTGACTCTTCCATCTCTAAATTTCATGAAAAAACAAGAGACGAAAAGATAAAGACGCTAAAGTCATTTTCAAATCTCTCAAAAGAAGAAGTACAAATTCTAAAAGGAGACGGAGGGATAGTTTTTGATCAAGCCAATACAATGGTTGAAAATGCCATTGGCATTGTTTCATATCCACTTGGTATTGCAACAAATTTCAAAATCAATGGAAATGACTATCTCATACCAATGGTAATAGAAGAGCCGTCAGTAATAGCAGCTGCATCAAAAGCAGCCAAGATTGCTAGAAAACACGGAGGTTTTACAATGGAAGCAGATGAATCTTACAGCATTGGACAAATTCAAGTTGTTAATGTTGAGATAAAGTCTGTAATACCAAAAATATTGTCCAAGTCTGAAGAGATTCTCACTCTTGCCAACTCTAAGAGTAAAACACTGTCAAAAATGGGAAAAGGCGCAAAAAAAATCTCATGCAAAGAGATCAAAACAAAATCAGGCCAAATGCTTGTAGTTGAGATTTTAATAGATGTTGGTGATGCAATGGGTGCCAATGTCACAAATACCATGTGTGAAGCAGTAGCACCTCTGTTAGAGAAAATAACCGGAGGTAAAGCAATACTGAAGATATTGTCAAACTATTCCACTAAAAGACTAGTACGAGGAAGAGCTACATTTGACAAGGAAGAGCTTGGTGGCAGCAATGTTGTTGACAAAATAATTTTGGCATATGAGTTTGCTGCAAATGATCCCTATCGAGCAGTTACTCATAACAAAGGAATAATGAATGGAATCATTGCAGTAGCAAATTCTACTGGACAGGACACAAGAGCAATAGAAGCTGCAGCTCATGCATATGCATCAAAAGATGGAAAATACACGTCACTTACAAAATGGAAAAAGGACAAAGATGGAAATCTAATTGGCGAGATAGAAATGCCCATGTCTGTGGGAATTGTTGGAGGAATAATCAATATTCATCCTATGATGAAGACATGTCTAAAAATTCTGGGCGTAAAATCAGCCCGTGAATTATCCTGTATAATTGGTGCTGCAGGGTTAGCACAAAATCTTAGTGCTATGAGGGCGCTTGCCTCAGAGGGAATACAGAAAGGGCACATGAAACTTCATGCTAAAAACATAGCTACCAGTGCAGGGGTTCCCCCTACAAAGATTGCCCAAGTTGTGGCCCAAATGACAAAGGAAGGAAATGTCTCAGTAACCAGGGCAAAGGAAATTCTGGCAAATCTCTAGGCGACTAAATATATATCCAAAGAAGTTTGTTAGGTCTACGTTGGCTTTGGTAAAATTTGCTGTTCCAAAAGGAAGCATAGAAGAAGCTACCTTCAAGATACTTGAAAGGTCATGGACCCGCGTAGTAAAAAGAGACCGAACTTACCGTGTTCTACTTGATGATCCTCAGATTTCAGTAAAGATGCTTCGCCCACAAGAAATTCCTAATCTTGTCTTTGCAGGATTGTATGATGTAGGTATAACGGGAAGAGACTGGGTAAAGGAAACACATTCTGATGTAGAGATACTTCTTGATCTAGAATATGGTAAAATAAAACTTGTAATTGCAATACCTGATTCTTATAATTTCAAGTCACTAGATGACATGATACTGTCATATGCAAAGAAGAAAAAAATATTGAGAATTTCTTCTGAATATCTCAACACAACTGCCAAATTTATCATGCAATGCAAAAATTACAAGAAACTTTATGGTTCTAAACCGCCTGTCATTGTAACACCATGGCTAAGCCAGGGTTCTAACAAAAATGTCCAGATCTTTCTCTCTTTTGGCGCAACCGAGGCAAAACCTCCGGAGGATGTTGATGCCATAATAGATGTAACAGAGACTGGTACTACTCTTACACAAAATCAACTAAAAATAATTGAAACCGTGATGGAATCAACAGCAGTTCTCATAGCAAACAAAGTGTCACTGAAAGACAAATCCAAGCGAGAGAAGATCTATGATATAGTAACAATGCTGAGAGGCGCAGTAGAAGGAAAAAAACACCTACACCTGTTCCTAAATGTGAAAAAAGAAAATCTAGACAAGTTGTTGCGTGAATTGCCTTCACTCAAACAACCCACTATAAGCCCATTGAGTGAAAAAGGTTGGTATGGGATCAATACAGTTATTCCAAAATCTGAATTTCACAAGATGATTCCAAAATTACGAAAGATTGCACAAGGTCTAGTGGTACATGAGCCAAAACAAATATTGGCACTTGAGGAGATAAAGCGTGATGAGGAAAGTTGATGAGAATCATCAATGTTCGCAATATCGATTCTATTGTAGAATCTGTAAGACCTAAAATAAATAATGCTGCAAGACAAAAGGTACTGGATATAATATCTGATGTAAAAAAACGAAAAGACAAGGCTCTAAAAGAATATGAAACAAAATTCAGCGGAGTTAAAATTACTTCTCTACAAGTTACCGAACAAGAGATAAAATCTGCCTATTCCAGGGTGACAAAGGAACAGATCGATGGAATCAAACTTGCAAAATCAAGACTAGAGAAATCTGAAAATGCAGTAAAAAAGAAACTGGGAAACATTTCTGTGGTAATGGATGGAATTGTGATAAAAAAAACATTTTTGCCAATTGATGTTGTGGGATGCTACATTCCTGGTGGAAAAGCTCGATATCCTAGTACTGTAATAATGTCAGCCATTCCTGCAAAGGTTGCAGGAGTCAAAAAAATAATTGCAGTATCTCCATCTGACAAGGGAAAGATAGACCCACTAACACTTGTTGCTGCAGATATCTGTGGTGTAGATGAATTCTATAAGATAGGTGGTGCTCAGGCTATTGCAGCTCTTGCATATGGGACAGAATCTATACCTCAAGTGGATAAGATAGTAGGTCCTGGGGGAGCATTTGTGACCCTTGCCAAATCATTACTAAGTGAAGTTGTCTCAATTGATATGATTGCAGGTCCTACAGAGCTTGCCATAATTGCAGATGCTACTGCAGATGCTGAACTAGTAGCACTTGATCTTATCTCTCAGGCAGAACACAGTCCTGATACAATGTGTTGTCTGATAACAAATTCTTTACAATTAAAAAGTCTTGTATTAGAATCTCTAGAACAAAAGATTGCCACTATAAAGAGATCTTCCATTGTAAGAGAAAGTTTGCAAAAAAATGGATTTATTGCAATCTGCAAAACCGAACAGCAAATGATTGATCTTGCAAACAAACTTTCTCCAGAACACCTTGAACTAGTTACAAAAAATTCGCAAAAACTAGCAAAGAGTATCAAGTCAGCAGGATTGACACTGTTAGGGAAAAACACACCTTCTTCTGCAAGTGACTATCTCTTGGGGTCAAACCACGTTCTTCCAACCAATAGGTTTGGACGAACCAGGGGCTCACTTGGAGTATTGGATTACATGAAAATACAAACTCAGGTAGAATCATCAAAGGCTTCATTGGAAAAAATCTCCAAATACATGAAAGCCTTGACAGATGCAGAAGACTTGCCAAACCACTATGAAGCAGTAAAAGGAAGATTATCATGAAAAAAGACTGGTTTGCAAGTGAACTTGAGAGATATTCTAAACTTGCAGGATACAAAAAACCAGAAAAATATTCTGGCGCAATAAAACTTGATTCAAATGAAAACTATGCAATATCACAAGAATTTCTTGAAACTGTGATGAATAAGGTAAGAGAGCGTATTGATGTGCGAGAATACCCACTAGGGGGAACGGAAAGACTGGTAGAAGAGATCTCAAAATATCTCAAAATGCCAAAGGAAATGATTGGCGTTGGAAATGGCTCTGATCAGATAATTGATCTTTTTCTGAGTAACTTTGCTTCTAAAAACACAAAAATTTTGACATCCGATCCAACCTTTGGGTTCTTTGAGGAACGATGTAAACTTTATTCAATTCCTACAATTAAAATTCCATTTGAAAAAAACATGGCATTAAATCTAGACAAGTTTTTGTCAAACTCCAAGAAAGCCAATATTTTGTATCTTGATACTCCAAATAATCCAACTGGATTCCAGTTCCAGAAAAAAGATTTAGAAAAACTAGTCCGGGAATTTAAGGGTCTTGTAATCATGGATGAGGCATATGTGGAATTTTCTGATTATTCCATTATTGAGTTGACAAGAAAAGCAAATAATCTTGTTGTGCTTAGAACCTTGTCCAAGTCATTTGGGCTGGCAGGACTTAGAATAGGATATTTTGTTGCAAATCCACGAATAATTGACACATTTACAAGAATAATCCAGTATCCTTATCCATTAAACACATTTGCAATAGAAGTTGGCATAATGGCTCTCAGACAATCAAAATATTTCGAAGATACTGCCAATTTAGTCAAGAAAGAACGCTCAAGAATCATTTCAAATCTACAACAAATGAAAATATTTTCAGTATTTGACTCCAAAGCAAATTTTGTCCTTTTTTCAACAGGAGGCTCTGGTCAAAGAATCTACAAAGCCTTGCTTGAGCAAGGAATATCAATAAAGAATCTAGGCAGAATTGGAAAATACGATGGCTGCCTTAGGGTTACAGTAGGTTCTCAGGAAATGAACTCTAGGTTTCTCACAGCAATACGGGATTTGCTAAATTGACACTAAAAGAAATAACAGAGGGAATTATGATAAACACTGCAAAGATAGAGGTTATACAAAAACTAGATTCCATAATATTTGACTGTGATGGGGTTCTCATAGATGTATCAAAGTCATATGATCTTACCATAGAAAAAACTGTAGATTATATAATAAAAGAAATGGTCCAAGTAAATGAAACAGGCCTTGTCACAAAACAAATGATAGAAGGATTCAAAGCTAGTGGTGGTTTTAATGATGAGATAGATGTTACATATGCACTAATACTTGGTGTTGTTGCTGCAAAAAAAAGAAATGAACCGTTTTCTCAATTTGTTTACAAACTAATTGATAATGCAGACAGCACTGGTATATTGTCAGTTGAAAGATATCTAGATTCCATTAACGTAGACATCTCAGATATTAAAAAGAAACTAGCATATCCAGGTCCAAAATTTCAAAACCCGCTTTCCTCAATATTTGATGAGATGTTTTATGGTTCTGAGCTGTATTTTCAACTTTACAAAAGAAAACCAAAGTTCTTTAATGGTCCGGGATTCATTGAAAATGATGTTGTACTTTTGAATAAAGATCTGGTACAAAAATTACATGTAAAATTTGGCGACAAAGTTGCAATTGTAACAGGTCGTGGTCACCTGTCTGCCAGACACTCACTGAAGGATCTATTTCATGAATTTGATCTAAACAATTCAAAATTTCTAGAAGATGAACCTCGCGAAATGGCAAAACCAAATCCGCAATCCCTTGTATCTACAATCAAAGGTCTGAATGGCAAAAATTCTCTATATGTAGGAGATTCCATGGAAGATTATATCATGGCACACAAAGCCAATGAATCTGGTATCTCTACGATATTTTGTGGAGTATATGGCACTAGTAAGGATCCTCAGGCAAAAAAAACTCTATTTGAGAACAACAATGCCGATATCATAGTCAAATCAATAGATCTTATTCCGAAGACATTAAATCTAGTCTAGGCATAAACCCCTTCTCTACTCGGGGATTTTAATGAAGTCTAGAAAATCACGCATCAATAGGAAAACTAAGGAAACCGAGGTACTAGTTGAGGTTGATCTTGATGGAACTGGAAAGATATCTGTAAAAACAGGGCTGCCATTTCTTGACCACCTCATTGTATCCATGTCAAAACATGCCATGATGGACCTGAAGTTGATTGCAAAATCATTGGATGGAATAGACCACCACCTAATAGAAGATGCAGCGATAGCACTTGGAACTGCAATGGATCAATCTCTAGGTGATAGAAACGGAATTGTAAGATTTGGTCATGCTTCAATACCAATGGATGAATCGCTTGCAGAGGCATCACTTGATCTTGTAAAAAGACAATATCAGAAAATAGAACTAGGCATCAAAAGAAATCAAATAGAGGAGATCTCAAAAGAGGACTTGGAACACTTTTTCAGATCACTTGCTCAGAACCTAAACATCTGCATGCATGTGTCAGTACAATATGGAGAAAATGATCACCACAAGATTGAATCTGCAATCAAGGCATTTGCAGTAGCTTGGAGAACGGCAGCAAGATATGATGTCAAACAAAAGGGAATACCAAGTACAAAAGGTGCAATGTGATGGTCAAAGTAGCTATATTTGATTATGGCGCAGGGAACATATTCAGCCTAAAATCATCACTTGAAAAAAACGAAGCACAAGTTGATGTCATAACAGGTCTTGAAAAAATAAAAAATTACTCTGGACTACTCTTGCCTGGAGTAGGAAACTTTGATCCTGCAATAACTAGTTTGAATACATCAAAGATTGCATTCCAAGATCTGGTAAAGGATAAGATCCCAGTACTTGGCATATGCCTTGGAATGGAGATGTTCTTTGAGAAGAGCGAAGAAGGAAAGCTGGCAGGACTTGGAATCTTTGATGGCGAAGTAATTCTCCTTCCAAACAAATTCAAGATTCCACATATGGGGTGGAACGATCTGCAAATAAAAAAGTCAAGTACCTTGTTAGAAGGAGTAAAGGAAGGCTCCTGGGTTTATTTTGTTCATTCCTACAGAGTAAAACCCAAAAATGAAGACATCATAAAGGCAGACTCTGATTATGGGATAAATGTACCTGCTGTGATTGAAAATAACACTCTGTTTGGGACACAATTTCATCCTGAAAAATCTGGAAAAGTTGGCTCTGTCATGATAAAGAACTTTTTACGAGTGTGTAAAAAGTGAAAATAATTCCGGCAATTGATATCATGGACAATAAGGTAGTGCGCCTAGTAAAAGGAGATCCTAAAAACAAGACCGTATACAGTTCAGATCCTGTTGGCATGGCAAAAAAATGGGAAAAAGCTGGTGCAGACATGCTTCATGTGGTAGATTTGGATGCTACTCTTGGTACGGGTTCTAATCTTAAAACAATCAAAAAGATTGCAGAATCTGTCTCGATACCAATTGAGGCTGCAGGTGGATTACGTACAAGGGAAACAATAGAAGATGCACTTCAATTCTCTTCCAAGGTGGTTCTGGGAACTGTTGCTTTCAAAAATAAACAAGTCTTAGATCAGATATCAACAAAATATGAAAAAGAAAGAATTGTGATATCGGCAGATCAAATGGGAGGCAAAATAGTAGTAAGTGGATGGACAGAAAGTACTGGAATAGAACTTGTACCGGGAATTCAAAATTTTACAAATCTGGGATATTACCAGTTTTTGATAACTACTGTGGAGCGAGATGGAACACTAAATGGACCGGATCTTGAATCTTTGATAAAATCTTGTAGGTTGCCAAATGTGCATGTGATTGCAAGCGGAGGGATCTCTAGCCTGAGTGATATAGCAAATGTAAAAAAGTGTGGAGCCTCTGGTATCATTCTTGGTAAGGCATTATATGATGGAAAGATATCTGTAGAGGAGGCCAAGGTTCTAGCATGACTTTAACCAAGAGAGTAATTCCATGTCTTGATGTTGATAACGGTAGGGTGGTAAAGGGAATGCATTTCAAATCAATAAAAGACGCAGGAGATCCTGTTTTGCTTGCAGAAAAGTATAGTCAAGAGGGTGCAGACGAATTGGTTTTTCTTGATATTACTGCATCTGAGCAGCAACGAGAGACGATCAAAAGTCTTGTTAAAAAAGTAGCTCAAGTCATTGATATTCCATTTACTGTAGGAGGGGGAGTAAAGACACTACAAGATGCCCGTGACATTCTCCTTAGTGGAGCAGACAAGGTTGCTATCAATACAGGAGCAGTCAAAAATCCTGAGATTATAACAAAATTGATGGAAATCTTTGGCAAGCAGTGTATTGTAATAGCAATGGATGTACGACGTAATTATGAGATAAAGGAAGACAAACACATCTTTGAATCTGATTCAAAAAAATTCTGGTTCGAAGTTTTCATCTATGGTGGGAAAACCCCTACTGGTCTTGATGCTATAGAATGGGCAAAGGAAGTAGAAAGGCGCGGTGCTGGAGAGATTCTGTTGACAAGTATTGATATGGATGGAACAAAGGAAGGATACGACGTTCAGCTAATTCAGGAAATAGTCAACGCTGTAAACATACCAGTTGTGGCATCAGGAGGGTGTGGAAAACCAAAACACATGCTTGATGTGTTTTTGCAAACTAATGTGGATGCTGCACTTGCTGCATCAATATTTCACTACAAAACTCATTCAGTAGATAGGGTAAAGGAGTATCTAAAAGAGAATGGGGTCCCAGTCAGACTATAACAGAAAAATAGGGTATGCAAATAAAAGATGATACAATGAATAAAAAAATAGGCGATATTGATTTTGCCAAAAGTGATGGCCTTGTACCAGTGATAGTGCAAGATATCAACTCTAAAGAGGTCTTGACTCTTGCATATGCAAATAAAGAATCACTTGAACTTACACAAAAAACAGGCAATTCATGGTTCTGGAGCAGATCGAGAAACAAGTTATGGATGAAAGGAGAAGAATCTGGGAATGTACAAAAGGTCAAGGAGGTCTTGGTTGACTGTGACTCTGATGCCATCATCTATCTAGTTGAACCAAGCGGACCTGCATGCCACACAGGAGATCGGGTATGCTTTCACAACATTCTTGAAAAATAATTTTAGCAGGGATCTAATCCCTTAGGTACTGGTGCTAAACCTGAACCATTTTGTTCTCCAGGGATGTATTCATTTACAATCTGAAACGGTATGGATTTGTAAGGTACACCTTTGAATGCTATGTTCCAGTGACCTACCAAGTCAGTAGCATTGCATAATCCAAGTTTTCTTTCAGTATCTGGCTTAAAAAACTGCTTAAAGCTAGACTTTAGTGTACCGTTAAATGGTATCTTTGTAAAAGCATCTCCCTTTGGATCTATGACATCGATCTCACCAACTTCTGTAGGCTTTAAACCACTGACCACCATGAAAATATTTTCTCCTAACTTGTATTGGTTCTTGTTAATTGAAAATGGGCCTGATACAACCCATTTCCATTGATGTGATATCTCTTCTTGTTGTTGATAATAAGAATAAACTATGATTCCAACTATTCCTGCAAGTATTGCTAATCCAATTATTTTCCCAGTATGTTTCTTCTTCTTTGTCCTATCTTTTATTTTCAATTTTTAAACTTCATTCTAATGATATCATTAATATTTCTTCTAATGGTACAGAACCTAAAAAATTGATAAAATTTCGTAATTCTAAAAATTTCTCCATGTTTGTGTTTCTTGTTTGCTGATCTTTTTGCAAATTAGAGCTAATTTTATATTAATTTTCACTTAACTATAACATTTGAGAAATTAAGTGTAGCTTAAATTAATATTAGGATTTTTTATCTACTATTTTACAAAGTCAGAATTATCTTGGGCAAAATCAAGTTTCTACAGTGTAGGGAATGCAAAAAAGAGTACCAGCCTACATTCAAGTATATTTGTGAAGAGTGTTTTGGCCCTCTTGATGTATGCTATGATTTTCCGTCTGTAAACAAGAATACTTTTTCAAATCGTGAACATACGTATTGGAGATATCACGAATTGTTGCCAATTGAATCGAAATCTAACATTGTAAGTATAGGTGCAGGTATGACACCACTTATCAAGGCAGAAAAACTTGGCAAATCTCTTGGTCTGAATAATCTTTACATAAAAAATGATTCAGTAAATCCAACATTTTCATTCAAAGATAGGCCTGCAGGAGTAGCTGTCTCTAAAGCAAAAGAATTTGGCTTGTCTGCAGTAGGATGTGCGTCTACAGGAAACTTGGCATCTGCTACTGCGGCACATGCTGCTAAAGGAGGTTTTCCTTGTTACATCTTTGCACCAAGTGATATAGAACATGCAAAGATAACACAAGCTCTTTCCTATGGTGCTAATTTTATTTCAGTTGATGGTACATATGATGATGCAAACCGCATTGCAGCACAGATAGGTGACAGCAAGGGAATAGGAGTAGTAAACATAAACATGCGTTCCTATTATGTAGAAGGATCAAAGACACTTGCATATGAAGTAGCAGAACAACTTGAATGGAAAGTACCGGATCAACTTATTGTTCCTGTGGGAAGCGGTGCAATGTTAAATGCTATATGTAAAGGATTTGAAGAATTAGAAAATGCTTCACTAGTAAACAATGTATCTAACATGCACATGATTGCAGCCCAGCCCCATGGTTGTGCACCAATTGTTGAGGCTTTCAAGAAAAATCTCTCAGAGGTTACTCCTGTTGAAACCCCTGATACCATTGCAAAAAGCTTGGCAATAGGCGATCCTGGTGATGGTCAATATGTACTACGACGCTTGAAACAATACAATGGATTTGCAGAAGAATCAAACAACAAGGAGATTTTGGATGCTATATTGTTGCTTGCCAAGACTGAAGGTATATTCACAGAGCCCGCAGGTGGTGTCTCAGTGGCCGTTCTGAAAAAGATGGTTGACGATGGAAAAATCGACAAAAATGATCATACTGTATGCTATGTGACTGGCAATGGACTAAAAACAACTGAGGTTATGATGGACGTGCTATCAAAACCCCAAATAATGCAAGCTGATGTTGGTAAAATCTTGGCATTGGTGAGATAAATGGCAAATATAAAATTCACAATTCCATCGGTATTAAACAAAGGTGGCGGAGAAAAAAAAGTGGAGCTTGCAGCAGCAACCCTGTCTGAAGCTTTTGGCAAGATTGCAGAGCAATTGGGAGATGAATTTAAGAGGCGGGTTCTGAACCCAGATGGTTCTCCAAGATCTCTTATCAACATATACGTAAATGGAAAAAACATGAGATTTTCAGGAGGCATGACTACTGTACTAAAAGATGGAGATGAAATTTACATATTGCCTGCAGTAGCAGGTGGCTCTGATCTTTCAAGCAGAGATCTTGAGAAATATTCCAGACAAGTAATGTTGGAAGAAATTGGTTATGAGGGTCAACTCAAACTTAAAAAATCAAAAGCATGTGTTGTAGGAGTAGGTGGACTAGGTAACCCTATAGTAACAAGACTGGTTGCAATGGGAATAGGTACCATAAGAATTGTTGATAGGGATGTAGTAGAGCTATCTAATTTACACAGACAAACAATGTTTGATGAATCTGATATTGGTCAAGTCAAAGTAGAAGTTGCTGCAAAAAAACTAAAGAAAATGAACTCTGATGTAATAATTGAAGCACTACCTGTATCTGTAAATGACTATACTGCGCTAGATGTAGTAGAGGGATGTGATGTAGTAATTGATGCTCTTGATAGTGTCAATGCAAGATATTCTCTTAACAAAGCTTGTATTAAAAAAAATATACCGTTTGTGACGGGAGCAGCAGTAGGAGTATCTGGACAAGTATTTACAATTTTACCGCACAATACTGCATGCTATCACTGCATATTTCCATCACTTGATGAAAATTCCATGCCTACCTGTAGTACTGAGGGAGTTCATCCTTCAATATTGTCTATTGTTGGAGGAATTGAGGTTGCAGAAGCGGTCAAAGTCATGATAGGGAGAACTCCTACACTTGCAAACAAATTGTTATACATTGATCTGGACAATCTTGATTTTAACACAACTGTATTCAGCAGAGTAGATGAATGCCCTGAGTGTGGTTCAGGTAAACATGAAGAAATTCCTGCACAAGAACTCATTGTAGAAGAACTATGTGGACGCAACAGAGGCAAGCGTACATTTTCTATAACTCCAACAACAATGATTGAGATTGATGTGCCAAAAATAACTAGCATAGCATCAGAGAAGGGATTCAAGGTACAAAACCAAGGTGAGCTTGGGCTGTCTATTTCTTCCAATGACATCTATGTGAGCTTCTTAAAACGTGGATCTGCTGTAATTGTTGGCGAGAAAGACGAAAACTCGGCAATTATCTTATACAAGAAGCTAGTTAGCGCATAAACCTTTTCTGAAATCTATAACATCTTTATTGTTTTTACTAACTCTGGATAGGGATCTTTCATTGATGACAAAACATCTCTTGCTTTTTTCTTATTGACTTTATTTTCTGTCATTTTTCTGATTAACGGCACAATCTTTTTTGATTCTGTCTCTCTCTTAACTAGTCCAATATGTACAAGATATTTTTCAATATAGTTTGGTACTGCATCATATGAAACTGTAGGAACTCCCATTAATGCTGCTTCTGCAGTCATTGTACCTCCAGAACCTATGAAAAGATCTGTAATGTTAAGCAAAGATTTACCGTCAACAACTTTGTCCATTATTGTAATCTTTTTACCAAATCTTTCTTTTAGTCTATTTTTTTGTGGCACGTATCTTGCCAGCACTATTACATTGTAGATACTATTTACCTTGCTTATTTCATCAATAATTTTATCACTTTTGGTCTTTCCCTGAATATATGCTGCCTCTGACTCTTCTGGCCTTATTACAATCGTCTTTTTTGTCCTGTCTATGTTTATCTTCTTGATTTTTGATCTTTCTCTTACTATTACTGCTGCATCAATAGATTTGTAGTGTACGATGTCTTTTTTTGCAATGCCATATTTGACAAATTCACTTTTTGGTATGATCCAGGGGATGAGGAGTTTTTGTACAAATGGAACTGCAAGTCTCATTACTGCCTCAGCATGGGGTGAATCTGAAAATGCTATGTGTTTTATGCCCATTCCATAAGCAATTCTTGCAGCTTCTGGGGAACAGAAGCTTATGGTCAGGTCTGGGGAAAACCTCGTAATTTCATCTAAAAGGTGATTCATTCTCTGTATACTTGAATAGAGTTTTCCCTTTTTTTCAGATCCGCCATGTCTTCCAATCAATCTTAGCTTTACATTTTTTATTCTTGATAATTCTACGACTTCGCGATAATCTCTTGAAGTGCATAATATTTTGTGATTTTTACTTAGCTTGTTTATCATTGGAGCAAAGAAAAGCAACTGTTTAGGCGTCAAGATATCAAACCAGATTTTCAAGCATTTTTGGTATAATTTGAGGGTGGAAAAAGTTTTTCTTAGCCTGTACTCATAGTCCGGTTGATTTGGCAGCAACAAAAATTGTAGTTTATGGTTTGAGTACTGAAGGTTACTTAATTGCATGTCAAATGGCAATAAAGGGAGCCGATGTCTTTATTGTGGATGAATCAGCTCATATGGCAATTTCACTCAAGGCCGAGATTGCAAAAACGTACCCTAACGTGACATCACTAAAAGAAGATGAACCTCTATTGGGCGTTGAACCAATAGATGTTGCAATATCTCATGCAGAATATCTTTTCTTTGCTCCTCGCATAAGAAAGACAGGCCAAGAAGCCAAGATGGAAATTCACTCTAAATTCAAAGATGCTACATCATCAATAAAAAAAGGTGGCTCGGTAATCTACTGTCTTCCAACTGGAATAGGAGGTAATAATGAAACCATTTCTTTGCTTGAACATGTTTCAGGTCTTGAGATGGGAAAGAGCATATCTTATTTTTATTATCCTCTCTCAAAAAATAATGTTCCAGAAATTATTGGTTCGTTTAATGCAAAAAATGACGATAAACTTGCAAAATTATTAGAGTCTGACAAAAAAGGGAAAAAATTTGTATCTATATCATCTGCTGAAATTTTACATGCAATCAAAGTTCTTACACAGTTTGCAAGCCTATCAAGTGTTTTAGAAGTATCCAAGTTTGCACAAGATGTTCAAACAAGAAATGATCTTGTCCAGACCGAATCTAATGAACTATTTCTTGACGACATGACAAACAGGTTATATGATTTGAGGTCTCTTGGTACATCTGTAGAAGGAGCTGGTACTATGATGTATTTGGTAAATGGAAGTATCAAAGGAATTGAGGGTTATGTCAAGAGACTGATTGACGAAATTCGTTCCACGCTTAAGAAAAATGAATTAAAGGCAAGCAGGACTAAGGTGGTTTTAGTATGGACCCAAGATTCCTATGAAATGAGAGGAGACAAGGTGGATATGTTAAACTCTCTTGTTACAAAACTTCGTGACTACATAGGAGATGTTGAGATACACCAAGGTCCTGAATTAGACATATTTCATAGTGATAAAACAACCATAATAGTGGCATGCTCAAAATTTGATTATGAAAAAATAACTAAAAATGGAAAAGACTCTGATGTTATAGTAATCAAAACAAATCCTCTCTGTGAGATATTATAATAAGGCTAATATTTTCACAATAATACATTTTCTGACATGAGTGATGTGCCTGAAAATAATATAGAAGAAATTGTACAAGAAAATAATGACAACATATCGTCCAAACAGGAATTAGATGATCTAAAAATTCAGCTAGAACAAGAAAAAGAAAAGACATTATCACAAGAAAAAAAAATTCAATATTTACTTGCAGATTTTGAAAACCTAAAGAAAAGATCAGAACTTGACGTTCAGAATCGTGTAAATTCAATCACAGACGGAATTGTCTTGAAATTTCTTGGAATATATGATGATTTTATACGTGCAAGAGATGCTTTATCGAAGCAAAATGTTGATTCACAAGGTCTTGATGCCATACTAAAAAATATGAATACCTTTTTGGTGGAATTTGGAGTACAGCCGATTGAGGCAACAGGGGAAATTTTTGATCCCAAGTTACATGAAGCAATATCTATCAAAGAAGATCCCACACTAGATGACAATACTATAACCGCAGAACTTCGCAAAGGATATCTTTTAAAGGACAGAGTTATTAGACCAAGCTTAGTAGAAATATCAAAGAGAAACCTAAAGGAGACAAATGTAAATGGCTAAAATTATTGGTATTGATTTGGGAACAAGCAATTCCGCTGCGGCTGTTATGCTTGGAGGAAAACCTACTCTAATTCCTGCGTCAGAAGGAACTACGGTTGGGGGAAAGGCATTTCCTTCAGTAGTTGGGCTTACAAAAGATGGCCAACTCATAGTCGGTGAGCCTGCAAGAAGACAGGCAGTGACAAATCCAGAAGGTACTGTAGTTGCTGCAAAAAGAAAGATGGGAACAGATCATGTCTTTAAAATATATGATAAAGAGTACAAACCTCAGCAAATATCTGCATTTATTCTACAAAAAATAAAACGAGACGCTGAAGCATTTACTGGTGACAAGGTTGAGAAAGCAGTAATTACTGTACCTGCCTACTTTAATGACAACCAAAGGCAAGCAACCAAAGACGCCGGACAAATTGCAGGTCTTGATGTTGTAAGGATAATCAATGAGCCTACTGCTGCAGCACTTGCGTTTGGTCTTGACAAGTTAAAGCAAGACATGAAAATAATGGTGTTTGATTTGGGTGGTGGTACACTAGATGTAACAATAATGGAGATGGGCGGTGGTGTCTTTGAAGTCATGAGTACATCTGGAGACACACAACTTGGAGGTACCGATATGGACAAGGTTTTGATTGATTATGTCGTAGACAGCTTTAGAAAAACATCAGGAATTGATATCTCAAAAGATAATGCTGCAATGGTAAGAGTAAGAGAAGCTGCAGAAAAAGCAAAGATAGAACTATCTTCCATATTTGAGACCGACATAAATCTACCATTCATATCATATGATCCATCTTCTGGTCCCAAGAATTTGGAATTGAAAATAACCAGAGCAAAGTTTGAAGAATTGATAAATCCAATTGTGGAACGATGCAGACCTTCTGTCATGAAATCACTAGAAGATGCAAAACTTTCTCCTAGTGATGTTAGTAAAATTATCCTGGTTGGGGGTCCTACCAGAATTCCACTAGTCAAAAAATTTGTAGCTAATTTGATGGGAAAAGAGCCAGAAGCAGGAATCGATCCAATGGAGGCAGTGGCATTAGGAGCCGCAGTTCAGGCAGGAATAATTGGAGGTGAAGTCACAAGCGACATAGTTCTCTTAGATGTGACTCCTCTGACACTTGGCTTAGAAGTGCTTGGAGGATTAAGAGAGCCCATAATTGACAGAAACACAACTATTCCTACCTCAAAGAGCAAAGTTTTCACAACAGCTGCCGATAATCAAACTGCAGTAACCATACATGTGGTACAAGGGGAGAGACCAATGGCTGCAGACAATGTATCCCTTGGAAGCTTTAATCTTTCAGGAATTCCTCCTGCACCAAGAGGCATTCCACAAATTGAGGTCAAATTTGACATTGATGCAAACGGTATACTAAATGTCACAGCAAAGGATCTTGCTACCCAAAAAGAAGCAAAAATCACCATTTCTGCAAGTACTAAACTTGCCAAAGAAGACATTGAAAAGATGACCAAAGATGCAGAACTATTTGCAGAACAAGACAAAAAGAAAAAAGAAGAGGTAATGGTGAAAAATGAAGCGCAACAAACCATCTATGCAGCTGAAAATCTGATTAGTGAACAAAAAGACAAGATATCACAAGATCAGGGTATCAAAGTAAGTAATGCAATTAAAGAACTCAGAGATGTGCTTGATAAGAGCATTGAGGAGATAAAACCAAAACTTGATTCATTGACAAAATTGATAAACGAAGTAAGTACAGAACTTTACAAAAACGCTACTACTCCACCAGGCGGAGCAGGACAAACTGGTCCAGAGGCAACACAAGGTGATTCTGGTGCAACTGGTCAGAATACAGGTAGTACACAGAACTGATCTTTATACAAGGGAATAATCTAATTGATCGATTATGAGTGCTAAACGCGATTATTATGAAGTTCTAGGTGTCTCAAAGAATTCTGGCTCTGATGAGATAAAATCACAATATAGAAAGCTTGCTCTAAAATTTCATCCTGACAAAAACAAATCTCCTGATGCTGCAGAACACTTTAAGGAGATCTCAGAGGCATATGCGGTACTAGCTGATTCTGAAAAAAGAAAACTCTATGACACATATGGACATGCCGGTGTGGATGGTAAATACAGCACTGATGACATCTTTCAAGGCTCAAAGTCTAATTTTGAGGATATTTTTGGCGGTGGCTTTGATTCTGTTTTTGAATCCATTTTTGGTAGAGGCGGAGGATTTCGATTTGGAGGGTTTGATTTTGGAGGTTCTAGCAGAGCAAGAGGCTCTGATCTCATGTATGAAACAACATTGACATTGGAAGAGGCATTTCAAGGAAAAAAAGAAGAAATCGATCTACCTAGGCTGGTAAACTGTGACATATGTAACGGAACAGGCTGTGCACCTGGAACATCTGTAAGAACATGTTCTGTATGTAATGGATACGGACAGGTAAGAACATCACGAAGCAGCGGGTTTTCTACATTTGTTACTGTGCAGCCATGCAATACCTGCAAAGGACAAGGAAAAATTATAGAAAGACCGTGCTCAAAATGCAAGGGAGCAGGAAAACAAAAGGCCACAAACAAATTTTCATTTGACATACCTCCTGGAGTTGAAGATGGAGAGTATCGCATACCTGGCGAGGGAGAATCTGTTCAAAATGGAGTTAATGGAGATCTAATAGTTAGAATCAAAGTAAAACCGCATGACAAATTCAAAAGAGATGGTGCTGACATCTTCTATGACGCAAACATATCTATGATAGATGCAGCTCTTGGCAAGGATGTTGTAGTTGATACTTTGGAGGGTCCAGAGAAACTCGAAGTAAAATCAGGAAGCCAACCAAATACTATAATCAAACTAAAAGGAAAAGGACTCCCGCGCCAGAGTGGAAGAGGAAGAGGAGATGAATATGTTAGGGTTGTAGTAAATATCCCTACCAAGATTGACAGGCATCAGCGTAAATTACTTGAAGAACTAAATGATGCTTTTGATGGGAATTCATGAACTTGAAGATAGCGTTGGATGTAGATGGAGTTTTGGCAGATGTCATTGAATCTTGGCTATCTTATAGTAATAAAATAAGACCAGTTATATCAAAATCTCAGATATCCGAGTGGGATTTTTGGAAAAATCATGATATAGATAAATTTGATTTCTATAGTGAACTTTCAACTTGTTGGAGATCTTGGAAAGACATACCTCCAACTGAAAGCAATATTGGATTGACAACTATGCAGCTGTCAAATCTTGGAACTGTTGATATTGTAACTGCAAGAGATGAATCTACACACAATGATGTAAAAAAATGGCTTAAACTGCATAATGTGAATTTTAAAAATTATGTGGGGGTGTTGGAAGGTATTGAAAAATCGAAACTAGACTATGATGTTTTCATTGATGATTCGCCGCTTAACGCACAAAGCATGTTGGAAAATGGAAAATCTGTCATATTATATTCTCAACCCTGGAATCTATCTTTTGAAGACAAGAGAGCAACTAGAATTTATGAATTAAAAAATGCAATACCTGTGATTGATAAGATGGTTAATTATGATAAATGATTTTAGAGCATAAATTGAAAATATAAAAGAACTTATTGTCGGATTTTAATTCTCACGTTGTTGCGGGGGTCGCCTAGCCTGGTCAACGGCGTAAGGCTCAGAACCTTATCTCTTAGGAGTTCGTGGGTTCAAATCCCACCTCCCGCACTT
>JACXTT010003861.1_pt1 | contig 22681 bp, 22 predicted proteins | sample 9270951 | NCBI WGS metagenome assembly JACXTT01 (sample SAMN15532306, study PRJNA645909) | rock metagenome | isolation source: weathered quartz diorite | place: Puerto Rico | collected 2017-06-21
CAAACAAATGGTCAGCAATTGTTTGGACATCAGGGGCGCGCGCCAAGTCACGGACAAGCTGATACAAAATGTCTTGTTCGCGTGCGTGGGAAGAGGGAGCGGCGACATTGTCTTTCTTCTCCATGACGACGTTCTTTAGGTTTTCTTTTTTCGCCAAAGATGCCCGGAAACATGTTTGTTTGCAACCTCTCCTTGTTTCTGGAGACGCCGCACGCTTTTCTCGATCAGAGGGGCATGGTAGTGTCCTTCCCGATCGGCGCCGTGCAAGGGAATGAGGCAGCGAACAAGAGTTTTGTGTAAGATGATGATGAGGAGATGCTGCTGTGGCTGGTGATCATGGGATAATCAATCCGAACGCGTTCAAGCGTCGTTTATTACGTGCGGCTGTACAGGAGAACGTGAGGGTAATGGCAGGCGAGTGGCCGCGACTTACCCTTCCTCAGCCGACTTCTCGCCCCACCTGGTTGACTCTCAGTGTAGTGATAGTTGTCGTGTGCACTTTGGCTCCCTTGTGGTATGTGGCTGCGACTGTGGCCAAAGCGCCTCATGAAATTATACAAGCTTCTCCCTCAATGGCGACAGAGACCAAGCTGGACCTCGCTTTCCCAGACCCGGTTTCTTCGGTCACCGCTATCGCTCCTATGTCCGTTGCGAGTAAGATTGAATTGTCCTCCAGCGACAGTACGTCGGCGGGCAATGTCCTTCCTGAAATGCTCTCTGTGTTTCAGCCTGCCAGCGTTGATGCGGATCTGCTCTTGTCTGAACCCCGCCCGCTTGATGTGCGTGCGTTCGCGCTGGCGGCGAGGAAGATCGTCATTGATCCTGGCCATGGTGGAGAGGATCCGGGGGCGATTGCTGCTCATGGGCTCACCGAAAAAGACATCGCCTTGGATGTTGGTCTACGGCTGCGCGCGCTTCTAACCGCCTCTTCTTTTGAGGTGCGCATGACGCGAGAGAAAGACGAGACGCGCTCTCTCGTGCGCAGAGCCGCCTTCGCCAATGAGGAGGGCGGTGATCTCTTTGTCTCTATTCATGTGAATTGGGTTGAACCACGCCGGGCTCGCGTCGTAGAGACCTACTATCTTGGACCCACTGAGGATGCGGCAGCGTTACAGATTGCTGGAACCGAGAATCACCAATCCGGCTATTCACTAGCGGATTTTCGCCGGCTGCTCGAAGGAGTCTACACCGACGTGAAACGGAGCGAATCGCGGAAACTTGCCGAGGCAATTCAAGGTGAACTCATTCGTACTCTTCACCCGACCAACCGCTCTTCAGCGCCTCATGCCGTAAAGACTGCGCCTTTCGCCGTGCTGATTGGGACAACCATGCCGGCGATTCTGACCGAAGTCTCTTGCCTTTCCAATAAAGAAGAGGCGCAGTTGCTTGCTACTCCAGAATATCGACAACAAATTGCACAGGCGCTGTTTGCTGGCCTTCGTGCGTATAGCAGTACTCTTGAACAGGCATACGTGATGAGAAAGGAATCTCCTTCATGAATGAGACAACGAATGGCATACTCTCTGTCGGCATTGACCTTGGCACTTCTCGCAGTTCAGTGTCGGCGTCCAATGGCGCACGGCACGTGATCGAAAGTTACGTTGGGTGGCCCGTTGACATGGTAGCCCGCAAAATTGTGAAGAAGCCCGTGCTCATTGGCCACGAGGCGTTGGAGAACCGCCCGATGCTGGACCTCCATCGTCCGCTGGAGCGTGGAATCATGAAGGAGGGATCGGAGAAAGATGAAGCTGCGGTCCGTGAACTGCTGCGCCATCTGGTGTCTTTAGCCCTGGGCGGTCAGAAAGAGCCAGGCCTGGCGGTGCGCGCGGTAGTGGGAGTGCCGGCTGAGGCATTTCGCGCGAGCAAGCAGCGTTTGCGTGAGGTGATGAAGGGTATCGCTGATTCGTTGCTGATCGTGTCTGAGCCGTTTGCGGTCGCTTATGGATTAGAAGAGCTGTTGCACGCATTGATTATTGATGTGGGCGCCGGAACCACAGATTTCTGTGTGATGAATGGACATTATCCCACCGATGAAGATCAACGAACTCTGACGAATGCTGGCGACGCCATTGACGAACAGCTTGCCAAGCTGGTGCATGATCGCTATCCTCAGGCCCAATTCTCGGTTCACATGGTGCGGGAGTGGAAAGAAAAATGGAGTTTTGTCGGTGAGCCACAGCAGCGAGTGCTCGTGACCGTTCCAGTAGAAGGAAAACCCACGCAATTGGATATCACCGAGCAGATGCGCAGCGCCTGTGAGGGGCTGTTGCCGCCAGTGACGGAAACCATGCTTGATCTGCTCTCACGCGTCGAGCCCGAGTATCAAGAGAAAGTGCGCAACAACATTATCCTCTCCGGCGGAAGCTCGCTCATTTCAGGGTTAGCTCAGAGCTTGCAAGATCGTCTTGCCGAAGTTGGGGGAGGGCGGGTGCGCACTGTGGAAGACCCAGTGTTTGCCGGGTCCAATGGCGGGCTTGCTCTCGCGCTCGACGCGGACGAAGTCGATTGGGAGAAGTTGTCAACGTGATGCGCGAACGCAGCGAGGTTGTTGCATTTCAACTGAGAACTGTTTGACTGCCAGGCTGCCTGACATTTTGTTACGCAATGTTCCCTCCTCGCGTCTTAAATTTTCGTAGCCTCGTCGCCCTCACGTTCTTCTGCGTCGCTGGCGGAGCCTATGGTCTCGAAGATGCCGTTGGGTCTGCTGGGCCGCTCTTCACGTTGCTTGCTATTCTCATTGTTCCCTGGATATGGAGTTTTCCGACGGCGCTGATGTCGGCTGAGTTGGCCGCGGCCATACCTGAGGACGGCGGCTATGTTGTGTGGGTGCAGCGTGCTTTTGGTCGATTCTGGGGATTCCAAGAAGGGTGGTGGAGCTGGCTGTACAGTTTTGCTGACATTGCGCTCTATCCGGTCATGTTCGTCGATTATCTGTCCTATCTGTGCGGCGATATGTCGCCGCTTGAGCGCTGGTGTATTGGCGTCGGTGTGATTGCCATTGTCACTTTCTTGAACATTCGTGGGACACAACTCGTGGGGCGCACCGCTGTCATCTTGACGGTGGTCGTCCTTGCGCCTTTTCTGGTGCTCGTGCTTGTGGGGGCCTCGCAGGTACGGCCTGCGCTGTGGCTAGAAGCGCCAACAACCGTGAATTGGGGCCTCCTCACAAGCGTGATGCTGTGGAACACCTGCGGTTGGGATAATGCCGCCTGTTGCGCTGGCGAGGTGCAACAGCCTGGGAGCATCTTTCCGAAAGCGATGGCGACCACCGTAGTGTTAGTCACTGTTTCATATTTGTTGCCAATAGCGGTTGGAGTTGGCGTCGATCAACAGTGGAGTGTATGGAAGGAAGGCCATCTTCCCGCGGTCGCGACGCTTATCGGAGGATCGTGGCTGGGGACATGGTTGATGGCGGCTGGCATGATGAGCGCTGTAGGGCTCTTCACGAGCTTGTTGTGTACTTCTGCGCGTATTCCGTATGCGCTGGCGCTCCAACAGACACTCCCTACTGCGTTTGCCAGGCTGCATCCTCGGTTCAGCACACCGTGGGTGGCGATTGTCGTCAACAGTACTGTGGTTGCAACCCTTATCCCTTTTTCTTTTCAAGAATTGATCGAACTCGATATGTTTCTCTACGCCTTAGCGCTGATCCTTGAATTTGCCGCGCTCTTCTGGCTACGCTACAAAGAGCCTCAATTACACCGTCCCTATCGTGTTCCTGGCGGAATGTTGGGCGTAGCGGCGTTGAGTGCGCCGCCGGTAGCGCTGTGTATCCTCAGTATGGGTTTGGCGGAAACCGCGACCAAGATTGCGGGTCTGAGCGGAATAGGAGCTGGTTTAGTGATTTTTTATCTGCGAAAGTTTTTCTTGCGCAAGCACGAGGAGCGGGCTAAAGAAGTAGCAGCACTCTGAAATAAAGAGAGGGGAGATCATGGATTTTCGCTTCACGCCGGAGCAAGAGGCCTTTCGGGTGCGTTTACGTACGTGGCTGGAAACGAATAAAGCGGAAGTGTTTGGGGAACACAGTGATCCCTTGGCTGAACGAGACGAAGATAGTGACGCGCGTTGGCGGAAAATGTTGGAGTGGCATCGTCGACTTCACGGTTCCGGGTACGTTGCCTTGCACTGGCCCAAGGAATGGGGTGGGGGCGGGGCCAGTCTCGTTGATCAGGTAATCTATCAAGATGAAGTCTTACGTCTCGGGTTGCCCCTCTACGGCGCCAATCAACTGGCCCTGGACCGCATTGGCTTTACGTTGATGGCGTTCGGCGCGGATGAACAAAAACAGCGCTATTTGCCCAAAATGCTGACAGCGGAAGAGATTTGGTGTCAGGGCTATTCTGAACCCGGGGCAGGCTCTGACTTAGCGGGACTGCAAACACGCGCTGTCATCGATGGTGATGATTTCGTCATCAATGGGCAAAAAGTATGGACGAGCCTCGCGCAACGCGCCCACATGCAGGTGCTGTTGGTGCGCACTGATCCGAACGCGCCGAAGCATCGCGGTATTTCGTATTTGCTGGTCGATATGAAGACGCCTGGTATTACCGTTCGTCCGCTCGTGCAAATCACGGGTGATTCTGATTTCAACGAAGTCTTCTACGACAACGTGCGCGTGCCGAGAAAAAATCTAGTCGGCGAATTGAATCAAGGCTGGCAAGTTTCCATTGCGACGTTGATGTATGAGCGCGTCTCTGGCGGTACGCGTCATCCTGTCGAGCGCACCATCAATGAGCTGATTGCAGTGTCACACGACATTGAGTTTGAAGGGATGGCTGCCGCCAAGCATCCCTACGTTCGCCAGAAATTGGCCCAATTCGCGAGCGAAGCCTTGTGTTTACGGTTAAGTCGTTATCGTTCTCTCACTGCACAATTAAATGGCAAAATTCCGGGACCGGAGAGTTCATTTGGTAAACTGCACGCGACTGAACTGAACCTGCGCGTGTCGATGTTCGCGGAGGAGTTGCTCGGGCCCTACGCCCAGCTCGAACGCGGCTCCTTCGGCGCCGTGGAAAATGGACGGTGGCTCTATCGCGCGCTCCGCGCTCGCGGGTTGACTATTGCTGCGGGGTCCAGTGAGATCCAACATAACATTATCGGTGAGCGAGTGTTGAAATTGCCGAAGGGGTGAGCGATCTTCCGCGCTTATGATGAAAAAGGGGGAATTATGGAATTTGGCGTTGTTCTACCGCATGTTGGTCCACAAGCGCGAGAAGGGGTCATCGAGCGCATTCGGACCGTAGCGCAGCAGGCTGAAACCTTGGGATTCCACTCAGTGTGGGCGGCGGACCACATCGTGATGCCGGTGCATTTAACCTCGAAATATCCGTATCATCCCGAAGGAAAATTCCCCGTTGATCCAGCGGATAATTTTCTTGAGCCGCTGACCGTACTGAGCTATGTCGCGGCGTGCACGACGAGAGTAAAACTTGGCACGGGTGTTCTCATTATTCCTTACCGCAATCCGGTAGTGACCGCCAAAACGATTGCTACGCTTGATGTTCTCTCGAATGGGCGCATGATTCTGGGCGCCGGCGTGGGTTGGATGACTGAGGAGTTCGAGTACCTTAACTCGCCGTTTCATGAGCGCGGCGCGCGCACGGATGAATATCTGCACATTATGAAAGCGTTATGGACCCAGGAAGAGCCCGCTTTCCAGGGGCGATTCTGGTCTTTTTCTGATCTACGCTGTGAACCAAAGCCAATTCAGAAACCGCATCCTCCTATTTGGGTGGGTGGACATAGTAAAGCTGCGCTACGTCGAACCGCCACTCTCGCCGACGGCTGGTACGGGCATGTTTTCTGGCGCAATCCTGAGCAGCTGCCGCACGATATTGAGACAATCAAGCAGTTTGCCGAACAAGCGGGCCGCGATCCTCGCTCGTTGACCTATGCCGCTCCGGCTTATGAGAGGGAATTCGAGGACGTGCTGCGTTCACTGGACCGTTATCAGAAGGCGGGGCTCGATCATGTGGTGCTCGCTTTCTTTATGTGGACTGAAGGTTTTGACGAAATGTTGAAGTTAATGGAGCGGTTCGCACGCGAAACAGGGTTGAAACGGGCCTAGCGCGTTATCCAGGTAGTTGTGTTGATAGGTTCCTACTTGCAATTTCCTAGCAATAGTTGACAAAGAGAGACCTGAAAACCATAAGGAGGAAACGGCATTATGATTAAGTCCATTTTCCATATTAATATCAACGTTAAGGATTTCGACCGCTCGCTGGCTTTTTACAAAAACCTCGGCTTCAAGGTGGTCCTCAATATCGGCGAAGGTCCTAACCCAGCAAATGACAAAGGGTTGGGGATTCCCAACAGCGTTGGGCGCGCAGCGCTGTTATCGCTCAGCGACGATCCTCGCGCTACTCGTATCGATCTGATCGAGTGGAAACAACCTAAGACTGAAGGAGAACCTTACCCTCACTTGTACCATACCGGCGCTGCACGCATTGCGCTCTTCACCAAAAACCTTGACGAGGAGTATCAACGACTCAAGGAGAGCGGAGTAGAGTTCGTTTCTGAGCCAGTGATCCTCCGCTTTCGCAACGGAGCCGGGAGCAAGTTTTGTTGCTTCAAAGACCCAGACGGCACCTTCTTGGAATTGATTGAGCCGTTTCAAAATTAAAGCAGCATCGCAAGGGATGCTCAGTCCGCTACCCTGAGCTCCGGTGGTTCGATCTTTTGAGGAGTGCGAACGACTCTTTTCCGGTGAAAGAGGCGCTCAACCATGTAAAAGGAAACCGGGACCAGAAAGATGGCGATGAGTGAGGCAGCGGTCATGCCGCCAATGACCGCTGATCCAAGGATTTGGCGCGATTTTGCTCCTGCTCCTGAAGCAATCGCTAATGGCACCGCTCCTAAAATAAATGCAAACGCGGTCATCAGGATGGGCCGCAACCGCAGTCGGGCTCCGGTCAAAGCTGCCTCCACGACCGACTTCCCACGCTCCGATTCCCGCTTGGCGAACTCGACGATGAGGATAGCGTTCTTCGCCGCCAGACCGATGAGCATGATGAGACCAATTTGCGTGTACACATTATTCTCGAACGCGCGCAGCCAGAGCACCAAAAAGGCGCCGAAGACCGCAATCGGCGTCCCGAGGAGCACGCTGAAAGGCAAAGTCCAGCTCTCATATTGCGCCGCCAGGATTAAGAACACCACCAAGAGCGAGAGTCCAAAAATGACGCTGGGCCGCACTCCTTTTGATGCTTCTTTTTCCTGGAACGACATGCCTAAATAATCGTAGCCCATCTCGTTGGGCATAGTTTCGGCGAACACTTTTTCCAGCGCCGCCATAGCCTGGCCGGTGCTGTAGCCCGGCGCCACAGCGCCGTTGATCTGTGCGGCCCGATACCCGTTGAAGCGCATGGTGAACTCTGGTCCAGACACAGTTTTCATAGTCACAAGCGTCGAAAGGGGCACTGTTTGTCCCTCGGCGTTGCGGACACGGAACTGGCCGATGTTTTCGGGCGTGGTGCGATACTGCCCGTCCGCTTGGACATACACCTGCCACATACGTCCGAAGAGATTGAAATAGTTGATAAAAGATCCGCCCATAAACGCCTGGATGGTTTTGTAGACAGCGCCGAGATCTACGCCTTGTTTCAAGGCCTTGTCGTGGTCTACATCAGCAAATATTTGCGGGACGCTCGGAATGAAAGTGGTGGTCAAGACTGCGAACTCTGGGCGAGAGCGCGCCACTTCTAGGAACTTGTTGGTGTTTTGCGCTAAGAAATCAACGCCTTGACCGGAACGATCCTCAAGCATGAAGGTAATGCCGCCAGAGGTGCCCACGCCGGGAATAGCGGGCGGTGAGAATGCAAACGCCTGCGCTTCATGTAACCCAGCAAGTCGCTGATTGAGGCCACGCATGATGACCTCGGCAGTTAATCCTTGTGCGTCACGCTCTTTCCAGGGGTTGAGCATGACGAAAGCGAATGCGTTGTAGGTAGTATTCGAGAAGCTGAGCATACTGAAGCCGACGACGGTGTTGAACGTTTGCACCCCCGGCGTGTCTTTCAGGATTGCCTCGATTTGTTTGCATACCTCGTCAGTGCGCTGCAGCGAGGCTGCTACCGGGAGCTGGACGTTCAAGTAGAAATAGCCTTGATCCTCTTGCGGCAGAAAACTCGTAGGAAGTCGTGACCCAAACCAGCCCGCTAATGCAGCGAAGGCTACAAGCAAGAGCAGGGAAAAAACTACTTTACGAATGAGATAGGCGCACCCAGTTACATAACCTTCAGTGATACGAGTGAACGCGCGGTTGAACCCGCGAAAGAATGCCCCGATTGGTCCACGAGATTGCTTCCGGGGACGCAAGAGGAGAGCTGAGAGCGCCGGACTCAAGGTGAGCGCATTAAAAGCGGAAAGAACAACCGAGACTGCCGTCGTTACTGCAAACTGCTGATAGAGCCCACCTGTGATACCAGGAATGAACGCAGAGGGGATGAATACCGCGACGAGAATAAGGGCGATCGCAATCACCGGCCCGGACACCTCTTCCATCGCCTTCAAGGTTGCGTCGCGTGGAGACAGTCCTTCCTCGATGTGACGTTCAACCGCCTCGACCACGACGATCGCATCGTCGACCACGAGGCCGATGGAGAGCACAAGCCCGAAGAGGGAGAGGGTATTGATCGAGAAGCCTAACAGTGGAAACACGGCGAAGGTTCCTACCAGGGACACGGGCACGGCAAGCAGCGGAATCAGCGTTGCCCGCCAGCCTTGGAGAAAGAGAAATACCACCAAAGTCACCAAAACGATTGCGGCAAAGAGCGTCTTAATGATTTCCTTGATGCCTTCAGTCACCGCCAGTGTGGTATCGAGGGAAACTCGATAGTCTAGGTCCGCCGGGAACCGTGTTTTGAGTTCCTCCAACAGCGCCTTAGCGCGGTTCATGGTGTCAAGGGCGTTAGAGCCGGGGACCTGGTACACGGAAATGAGAGCAGAAGGCTCGCCATTGATGCGTCCCTTCATATTATAGGTCTGCGACCCCAGTTCTACTCGCGCTACATCTTTCATGCGCACAATGGAGCCGTCCGGATTGGCCCGGACGATGATATCTTCGAACTCTTCTACACTAGTAAGGCGACCCCGCGCCCGCACCGTGTAGGTGTAAACCTGTCCTGGCGGCACCGGCTCAGCGCCGATTTGACCTGACGGGTTTACGGTGTTCTGTTTGGTGAGCGCGTCAATAATCTCACTGATTGTAATGTTCAGTCTCGCAAGAGTGTCTGGCCTCACCCAAAATCGCATGGCGTACTGGCCGGCCCCAAAGACGTTGACTTGGCCAATGCCAGGCACGCGAGTCATCGGGTCGTTAATGTTGATAAAGGCGTAATTGGTGAGAAACAGTGCGTCGTGGGTGCCTTTCGGCGAATAGAGAGAGAAGAGAGCGAGCGGCGCCGACACCGCTTTGCGTAGCGTCACTCCGTAGTTCCGCACCTCAGCTGGCAGTTGGGATTCCGCCTGTGTGTAGCGCATCTGCATAAGAATCTGGTCTGTGTTCGGAACAGTGCCAACTTCGAAGCTCACGACTATCCGCATCTGACCGTTGTTCGAGTTGATCGAATACATGTAGCTCATGTTGTCCACGCCGCTCATTTGCTGTTCGATGGGCGTGGCGACCGACTGCTCCAACGTCAAGGAATCGGCGCCGACGTAGGTTGCCCATAATTGGACTTGCGGGGGAGCGATGTTAGGAAACTGCGCGATGGGAAGCTGCACAAGCGCGGCAAGGCCGACCATGACCATGAGGATCGCAATAACTATGGCCACGACGGGCCTATTAACGAAGAATTTTGCCATTGTACGCTATCCTTACTCTAGTGTGAGGCGCCGCTAGGAGAGCTGGTCCCTATCTGTGCCGGGGTCGGTTGTGCTACCAGCGGCTTGGGAGCTATGGTCATTCCAGCTCTTACTTTCTGTACTCCTTCAACGACGACCTGCTCCCCTAGTTTGAGCCCCTCCTTGATGATCCACATATTTCCAACCTGTTCACCAACTTTCACCGAACGTAGGTCTATTTTGTTTTCTGCTCCTACTACCGCCACCTGATTGCCACCTTGCAACTGCTGGACCGCTTTTTGCGGCACGAGCATGGCGTCCTTTCTGGTCTCGGCTGCAACTCGAATCTTTGCATACTGCCCTGGGCGCAGAATGTTCTCAGGATTAGGGAACACGCTCTGGACAGTAATGGTGCCGGTTCGCAGGTCAACCTGGCGATCAGCGAGACTAAAGGTGCCCCGCTCGGGATACACGCTGCCATCGGCAAGAGTCAATTCGAGCGCCTGTGTCGTGCCGCCTCGTCCTTCCTCTATTTCTCGGATTCTCCGAGCGAAGTGCAGATACTCCTGTTCACTGATGGGATAGTACACCTTGATTGGATCGACCTGTGAAATCGTGGTCAGGATGGTGTTTGGTGTGACCAAGTCGCCGATCTGCGCAACCGAAATACCGGCGATGCCATTGATCGGAGCCGTCACCTTAGTCCAGCTGAGATTGAGTTCGGCTCGCTCTACTGCAGCGCGTGCGGCTTCGACCGATGCTTTGTTTGCTTGATGAGCTTGGACGGCGTTATCAAGTTCCATCTGACTGATGGCTCCTTCTTTGGCTAACGGCGTATAGCGGGCGACGTCAAGCTGCGTTTTGCCGAGGTTGGCCTCAGCCCGACGGAGGTCTGCCATCGCCTGATTGAGGGCGGCTTGATACTCACGTGGGTCGATGGTGAACATGAGCTGTCCGTCCTTGACGAGGGAGCCTTCTCTATACGCCCGCGATTGCAAAGATCCCTGCACGCGCGGGCGAATCTGTGCATTTACATTACCTTCAGTCGTGCCAATCCACTCGAAGTAGATCGGCACGTCTTGTTGCACCACTTCGGTCACGAGGACTTCGGGCGGTGGCGGTGGAGTGGCTTTAGAACTGACCTGACCCTCACATCCCGCGAGGAGAAGAATGGGAGTAAGGAGGAAAAAAGAATAAAAAGCTCTCCTAAGCTGCTTTCCTACTTCAAAGAATAATGTGGAAGAATTCATGATGTGTTTGATTCCTGTATCATAGACTCCAATATCAGCTTTCTTGAAGCGGGAAAACGTCTGGGGGACGTTCTTGGCCAAGAAGTAAAGCTTCTTTCACCTTATTCTAGCGCTGTGTTAGAAAAAATCTTAATTCGCAAGAAGGCAAAACTATGGTTAGCCAAAAATACTCCGATAGGATTTATTAGCAGCAATTTTAAGGGCATTTGTTTCTACTAAGGTCTTCCTCAATTGTCATATTGATATATAACTAACTCATGTCAGCGGCCTCGATTAACTCGGAGGTTCTACTCAAGGGAGGTTTTCCTTCTCTGATTGACGGAATCAGACCCATCAAGAATTATCCTAACAGAAGAGTAGACAACGGAGTAATTATTTGTTATTCTGCTTATGGAAGAGAGTGATCAGAATTCTAGCAGAGTAAAAAAAGCAGATTTTTCAAGGTCTTAGCAGAATCTCTTTTGCTTAAACAGTACACAAAAACTTTTGGAGGAGGAGAGTATGGGCATTATAAATCGAAGCAGGCATTCATTGCAAATCCGCATCTTTGCTGGGCTTTTGGTCGCACTGCCTGGGCAAATAATATTGCCAAGCTTTTATTCGCAGGTGCATGCCCAAGAGCTGGCCAGCACGGGAGATGGACAACTTGCAAATGCGGTGCAAGCAGATTCGACCTTTCAAGCAGCTCATAACGAGGTGAGAGACCTTCCGACCCCAGTAGACACTAGCGTTACACCTGCTGAAGCAACGGAACAAAATTCCCCGCTCCGTCGCCGCCGTGCTGCTGGCCTTCCACCTACTACTCTTGCTCAGGTAGGCTCGTCAGGGGGAACTACGTCATCTTATGGGTCAAGTTCCACAACGTACACAGGGGATAGTACAAAGTCTTTCTATCAAGGCTTAGCCCTCGGTTTTGGTGTAGCTGCTGCTGGAGCTGGCATCGGAATCGGTATTCATGAGTCCGACGAGGGTGGTCATCATGTTAAATCAGGGTCGAGATAGAGACTGAGCCTTGGTTAGTAATGGTGGCGACGCGACACTCGTTATATTCCTCAGTCTATAAGCTCAAAATTGAGAAGGAGATTCTTCTGTAGACATCAATGTCCAAAGGGTGTCTACGAGGAGTCTTCTTTTTTGTTGTACCTGCTCTGTTCATAAAGTCTGTGTTAAGTCCTCTCTTTCTGTCGACTTTTCCCCCGCGCAGCGATAGGCCAGACGGTTTCGACGCGTCCATTCCGAACGCCGTAATAATAATCGTGAATGTTTAACGTAGTATCCCCGTGTGAAGGGATGATTTCTATTTTCTCGCCAGGTTTGTACGCCCCCCCTTGGTTGTTCAGTTTCACCGTACCATGCTCTTCAGACAACCCCAGCAGTTCGAGTTCGTCGCACCCTTTGAAGCGAGGAAGGCCGAACTCATGTGTCAGAGTTTTCATCCCAGCGTCGATAATAATGTGGTCCGGCCGTGGACGGCTGATAATTGTGGTTAACAGCGTCAACACACAATCGCACTCTACACCTTCAATGGTTTTGTAGCGGCCATCCATGAAGACGTAAGAGCCTGCTTGAATCTCAGTGATGCGCGGGAGGCGGCCTGTGATTAGGGCCGTGCCGGTTCCCCCTGCGCTAACAATGTTAACCGGGAGTCCACTAGACTCGATGAAGTTCACCGTGTCAATCAGCGCCTGCATGTCGCTGTGAACGCGGTGAACGCGTTCCTCTAGACTTGGAACAAATACCAGATGTCCTTCGTAGCCCATGAGTCCGGCGAACGTGAGCCCGGGAGCTTGCGCTACTTGCCGCGCGAGAGTCAGGGCTGGCTCGCCGGGTTCGACGCCGCAGCGGTTCTGTCCGACATTCACTTCTACTAAGACGCGCAATAGAGTTTTTCCGGCCTGCGCTGCTTCAGATAAGTCCTTTACATTTTGCAGATCATCAACTGCAACCATCATATCCGTGTGCCGCGCCAGGCTCACTAAGCGACGAATCTTTTGCGGACCAACAATTTGATTGGCGATGAGGATATCGCGTACGCCGCCTTCGACCATCACTTCAGCTTCGCCGACTTTAGCACAGGTAATGCCGATGGCGCCGGCGGCGATCTGTTTGTGAGCGATGATGGGCGATTTATGCGTCTTCGCGTGCGGTCGCAGCTTCGCGCTCAACGGCTGAAACGCCGTCGTCATGCGTCCAATGTTCCGCTCCATGAGGTCGAGGTCAAGGAGGAGCGCCGGCGTGTCAATATCTTCAATGGCAGAGCCGACTAAAGCTGCTGGAATAGTCATTAAAGACGCCTCCTTGGTGAAATGCTTTCGTAAGATAGCACCTGCCGTCGAGTGTGACCATTCGGAAAGAAACAGAAGGGAAAACGATAACTATGGCAGAACCACAGCCGCGCCCCATCATAGACGTATCCGCTGTCTCCTTCCGGCGAGGCTTCAGGAAGTGGGCGACGCGTTAACCAATCTCGTGGCGTACGATTTAGGCGTGAGATCAAGAATAAGAATCTCTGCGCGGAAGGGACGCAGCCTGCCGCACCCTATTTCCGCAACAAAGGTCCAAAAAACTCCTCAACTTGTTGCAGCACAAAATCTGGCCGCTCTTCCGCGACAAAGTGGCCGCAACGCTCAATGCCGCCGCCATGCACGTCTTCGGCGACGCGTTTCCACAGTGGCGTGATATCGCCCATGAAACGGTCGCCGCCCCAGGCGCGCACTGGCATAGTGAGTTTCTTTGTACAATTAGTTAAGTTCACAATATCTTCTTCCAACGCAGCGCGATAATAGTGAAATCCCGCGCGCAGCGCGCCGGGTTGGGAATACGCGCGCACATATTCGGCCATCTCTTCTCGGCTGAACAACGGGGGATTGTAGCACGCCACGCTGCACATGCGGCTTAAGTAGAGTTCCTCATTGCCGCGCACGAGCAGTTCCGCCATATCGGGCTGGCCGCCGTGGAAAAAGAGATGCCAGAGACGGCGAATGCCTTGCAAGCTGAGTTGATCGCCCTCACGCGCAATGCCCGGGGTGGATTCGAGAATGAGCAATCGTTCGACTAACTCAGGGTGATCGTACGCAAGGTAGTAGGCGACGGTTCCTCCCCAGTCGTGCCCAATGAGTCCGATTTTTTCATGGCCGAGGGTTGTGAGCAGTTGGTGCACGTCTGAAGCAAGCGTGCGTTTATCGTAGCCGCTGATGGGCCGTTCGCTATCGCCCAAGCCGCGCAGGTCCGGAGCAACAATGGTGAAGCGATCTGACAACACCGGAATGATTTTCCGCCACTCGTACGAGGTCTGCGGCCAGCCGTGGAGGCAAACCAACGGATAGCCCGATCCCGCAATGATATAGTGCATACGGAAACCATTGACGACCGTGACGTTATGGATCCAAGATTCCGCCATGAAATTCACTCCTTATTCAGATTCCCAATAAACCTCAGCACTGCTGTGGCGCATTCTTCCGGGTGCGCCGCAGCAAGGTGGTAGGCGGCGCTCGGCAAGACCAGCAACTGAGAGTTAGGGATCTGTACTTGCCACTCACGCACTGTCTCTACCGAGGCAAGCGCGCCCCGATCGCTTGTAATAACCAACGTTGGCGCGGTAATGCGCGGCAACAGCGCGGTAATGTCCATCGTAGCGACGTAGCGAAAGATGCCCTCCATAGTCTGCTGAGACGCACTGCCCATTTCTTTGATCCACCATTCCCTCATCGCCGAACTCACGTCGCCGAGTCGTCTCGCCATTGTGGACCTGGCCCAGGCTTCCACTCCTTCGCGTTGCACCTGGTCAAGCCAACCACTGGGATTAAGAGGGCTGCGCTTCAGGGTGGCCGGCCCACCGATAACGGTCAAGCTTTTGACGACCTGCGGATAGTCGTGTGCAAACTGCATCGCCACGCTTCCGCCTACGCGTTGGCCGATGACATGCACGGAGGAAACCTGGAGTTGATCCAGTAAACCTTTCATGTCCTTTGCCAGCCCGCCGAGCGACCACTGATAGTCGCGCGGCGGGACACCCGACCGGCCAAACCCGCGTAAGTCGGGGCGCAGCACACGAAACCGGCGGGCAAGCTGTGGGACCCAAGCGAACCACGCCTTGCTCGTGTCGGCGACCCCGTGAATCAAGAGAATAGTCTCCGGCGTGGTCCACGGGTCGGTGAAATCATCCAGTTCATAATGTAAAGAAAGAGTCTCATCGATTCGTACTAGCGGCATGGCGCTCTCCCTCTAAGTAAGACGGAACTTGACCTATCAAATCAGTACGATGGATGCTAGGCTGCAGCGTTGGGGCGCTGTTTCATGGCGTTGTACCAGCGACCGAGGTGCGTCCACGCAGGATCAAGTTGGAATTGAGAAGCGGCGGCAAAGTCGATTCCCACCAAGAGCGTGATGTCCGCTAGCGAAAATGCCCCAGCTACCCATTCTGCATTTTTGAGCTGTTCATTAAACAGCGTTAGCCGGGCGCGCAGCGTTTGCCCCGCCTCTTCCACCACCTTGGGGTTTTGCTCGACGCGATTGGCGAAAAACGGACTAGAATGGAAGAAGCGGCGAGTGCCCTGCAACGCCACGCCGAGTTCCGCGCGTCGTTCCCATGCGCGCACCAGCGCCCGACTGAGCGGATCTGTTCCGAGCAGCGGCGGGGTAGGGTGGATCTCCTCGAAATATTCGATGATCGCCAGCGACTCGGGAACCACAGCGCCATCGTCCAGCTCTAAAATAGGCACAGCGCCAAACGGGTTGCGCCGTAAGTATTCAGGAGAACTTTGCTCCCCCGCAAGAAGGTTAACCGGACGCAGCGGGACCTGGAGCCCTTTCTCGGCGAGATAGATGCGGACTTTGCGACAATTCGGCGATTGCGGATGATCGTAGAGTTGCATAATGTTCCTCACAAGGGTGTAACTAATAGTGATTGGATCCGGCACGTATCTACGATGACAACCTTCTCGGAGAAACGCGCCTGACCGTCCCCGAACACGATCTTATCGAGATACTTGCCCACGCTGTACACCTCGGTTTCGCCATAGTGAATCGGCTCCGCCATGGTGCGGAACACAGCATAGTTCGTCTGGACGGCGACTTCGTCGCGTTCGCAGCCGAGAATGTGGATCGCGCTGAGCAAGTGGCGGTAGTAGTGCGGCGCGTACAGATTCGCGGCGCGATGGGCGACGACGCGGTCTTGCAGCATCCCCCGACTGTCGCAGTACATCAATGCAATGGGCAAATGCTGATCCGCATTCTCGCGGGGCATGACTTTGTACAGACACCGCTCAAGGAAAAATTCTGGCCACTCTTCCAGGCGATCATCATCAATGCAGTGGACATAGGCGTACTGGAGTTCTTCGATGGCGTCACGCATCTCTCTGGTGTTCATGGTGTGCTCCTTTACCGACCAGTCAGCAGCCCATGATTTGACGATAGTATTGCCAGAAGCCGCGGATCGCGGTTTCGTTGACGAGATTTTCTTCGTCCTGCGTCCCGGCGCCGCCCAGCTCAAGGATGGAGCACGCATCTTGCTCATGCGTAATCGCTTGCTGAGCGATTTCAGCTGCATAGCCGTCCTCCATAGAGATGTAGCCGGCAGGACCAACAAGATTGGCCTGCTTGATGCGCTTTTGTAACATGTCTTCATCGTCATCAGCATAGCCAAAGAACGTGAAGAGCAACTCGAAGGCGTCGGGCCCCTTGGGCAAAATATGGCGAGTCGCGAGCGTATTAAAAATCTGTTGAATCACGAGACTCGGGAAGATGGAGTGAATCGAGTTCGTAAGTTCAACCTCGAATTCTTTGCGCGTCTGCAGTAGCGAGGGGTCGGCGAGCGCATACCCCTTTTGGTAGGTGCGCAGATTCGTGGTCTCGTACGCCGCTCGTTCGGCGGCTTCCGTGCGTTTGAAGGCGCGGAGCATCGAGTGGCGTCGGGTCTCGTCCATCATGGCGCCGCCGCCTTGCGACGAGCGATAAATGCCGAACGTAGTGTGAAAGAGATGCAGGAGGCTGGCGTGGTACGGGTCTCGCGTATTTTCAGCGTAGAGCTTCCAGTTGGCGCGGATGAACTGGCGGCCATAGCCAAGAACACGGACCGGGCGGTTAAAGACGCGATCGAACCAGGGCCGCTGCACTGGGCCAAGAAAGTCTTCGATCGGCTCAACCTCTTTGGCAAAAGAGGCGAACACAACGCCGTCGTACGTCGCGACGCGCAGTTGGGAGAGCGTGATCTTCGTTGGATCAAAATCCGGAGTATACCCTCCCTTTCCTTCGATGCCGCGACGGAAGGGCACGCCGATCAAGTTGCCTCGGAGATCATAACTCCACTGATGGTAGATGCAGACGTGGGTATTGCGATTGCCTCGCATCTCGCGGCACACGAGCGCGCCGCGGTGCGCGCAGCGATTCACGAACGCGTGCAATTCGCCGTCGCGGTCGCGGGAAACCACGACCGGCGTATCGCCAATGAAGGTCGTTTTGAAGTCTCCAGGATTAGGGAGTTCGGCGTCGAGACCGACGTAATTCCACACCGGGCCCCGGAAGATCCGCTTTTGTTCTTGGGCGTATATAGCGGGGTCGACAAACACCTGATAGGGAACGCGAGTTACCCCTTCCTGCGGCCAACGAAACGTTTCCCGGTCTGAGACGTACGCACTATCCATAACGCCTCCTCATGAGGGACTTGATATGTTGACGTTAACTCCTTCAGGGTCCCGCGGTCAAGCAAGAGGCTGACTTGTTCTTTCCTGCGGTGAAAGATGCTAAAGAAAAACATCGCGAAGAACATTGTCGCAAAGGAGGAGAGTTATGGCGCAAGACCTCGAAGCGCGCGTCAAGGCGCTGGAAGACGCAGTGCAGAATTTGGGAGATCAAGAAGCGATTCGCGCGTTGCGATACCGCTACCACGAATGCATCAACGATGGCACACATGCTAACATTCCTGATCTTTTCACCGAGGATGGAGTGCTTGATTTCGGCTATCTCGGTAAAGCCAATGGACGAACCGAGCTGACAAAGTTTTTCGGAGGTGTTTCTCAGCTCCTTTCATTCGTGAAGCAGTTCATTCACAACCATGTGATACAAGTGCACGGCGATCAAGGGACAGGGCTGAGCTATTTGGAAGCTAAGCCGGTGTCGAAGGGAGAAAGCTATTTGGTGGCGGCTCGCTATGACGATGAATATGTCAAACAAAACGGTCAATGGAAATTCAAAAGCATGCGACTCACGCCATACTTCACCGTGCCGTTGCGCGAAGGCTGGGCGCAGGAAGATCGCTTGAAGATGGGGAGATAGTAAGGAAACCTCTTGCTATTTTTCTACCGCTTTGCTGAAGGGGCTAAGCCGTCATTGTTTTGTGGCGTACTCAGACTTGCGGTTCACCAGACCAAAGGGAGCAGTCGATAGCGAACCTTTTGGCAATAAGCGATATAGCCGGGGAGGTGCGTTGATAGATACTGTTCCTCGTTGAGAAGCCGAGCCACAATAACGCTGCAGAGCGGAATTGCGACAAGTAGCGCCGACTGTGAACCCAAGGCGAATGGGGTGGCCAAGAACATGAGAGTGGCGCCCACATACATAGGGTGACGAACGAACCGATACGGCCCGGTCGATATTACCTGTTGGTCTGCCTCCACTTTTACGGCGCCAGCAGTGTAACTGTTCTCTTTGAACACAAAGAAGACGATCAGAAAGCCCACTACAACAAACACATCTCCTAGCAGAACGAGAGGTGCTGGTACGGAAGACCAGTGAAAACGATGATCGAGCCCTGGGATTATAAACAGAGCACAGGTCAACACACTTGCTATTGCTTGAATGATCTTCTGACTTTTTTCCTGTTCAGCGATTGGACCGGCCTCGAGTCTGCGTTCAATAAGCCGGGGATCATGCTTGAGGAAGTACAGCGTGAGAATCAGCGTCGCAGCAGAGAAAAGCAACCAGTAGAGCCATGCTTCCCAAAAACGCAGTGACCAGGCTGGCACAAAAAGGAAAAGAGCAAAGATCAACTGTAATTTGATGCAACTCGTAAGAGCCCTTTTCCAGAGCGCGTCCATACGTGGTTATGCTGGGCTTTTCTCACAAATTTGTCTAGCACTGTGAGAAGCGCACCAGGCTCTACTGATCTGGCGCACTTCCCCCATCTTCCAACTTTACTATGAAATGCTTGTTGTAGGTTCTGTATTGGACCAGCACTTGACCTCGCGGCTAATCCATGTTTCCAGTGGAGACGCGCCCGTGAATCCAGGGAGACGTTGAATAGCAGCGTCAACTCGACGAGTAGCAGCGTGACCTTCCGCGCCGCTGAACAAATAGCCGGCGACAAAGCGGATTTCCGCCGTCGATTGGATGCCGATGCCTACCGGCTTCCAAAAACGGTCAATCAGGAATCGTATGAGTTTGGCAGTCGTCGGTCGTTGTAATCTTTCCCTAGCTTGCCAGTAGTAAAAAGCAAAATGCCGCGCCTCGTCACGCAGCACCCGCGAGAGCAAGTCCGTCAAAACTGGATGATTGCTCAGGGCGGCGAGCCTTCGATAAGCAGTGAGTGTGGTCATTTCATGAAGGGCCCCCCACGCCATGTGTAACGCCGGAAAATCTCGCCACAGGGCCGAGAAGATACTGGTTGCGATTGCCTCCACTCGATCTTTTACGGTCAGTTGTCCTTTGGAGCGTGGTGGGGGCGCCTGGCCTGCCGCTGCAAGAAACTGCGCGAGCGCTCGCGCGTGAAAGCCTTCTTCGTAGAGCCAGCAGGTCAAAAAGGGTCCTATACTTGGGTCTGTGAGTGCGCGAGTAGAGAAGATCGTGCGAGGAAACACCACCGTGTGGTTTTCTATACTCTGCATACAGGTGAGAGTCCGGATCACTTCAGGGGAAAGGGGCTCTTGGGCCACCTGACGCCAGGCGATTCCATCGAGATCGATCGGGCGTGAACGAGCGACGAAGTGATCCAACTGGGTGAGCGCTGCTGCCTGAGCGTCTTCAACGGCCGATGCAGTTCCCTTGTGGAGATGCGGAGTTTTGGAATGGACGGTCGGATGCATTGCGGGTCTCCTTTAGTAGAGCAAGTGTTGATCACTGCTAGTGCAGCGCAAATGACAGGCCAAAGAGGACAAATTCCCCACTGGTGTGGAAAATCAAGAGGTTACTGCTCGCACGGGTTAGATGACGAAGCTCATCTCGTGGAGATAGCGGGCATCTGGTGACAGGAGCTGTACATTTTTGGCGCTAGATTTCGTACTCCCCTGTCTCTTCTAGTTCGCTGCAAGATATATTTATAAAAACCATGTGATGCCGCATAAAGGAAATAAAATGGCGTCGTCTCTGTTTTCGTTACAAGGGAAGATTGCATTGGTTACCGGAGCCGGTCGGGGATTGGGCTTGGAGATGGCGAAAGGGCTGGCGGGCGCTGGCGCGCATGTCATCGTCAACGGCAGGACTCGTGAGTTGCTTGAGCAGGCGGTGGCGACAATCATCACGACCGACGGCTCGGCTTCGTTGCTGCCGTTTGATATCGCTGATGAGGCGGCGGTAACCGCGGCGTTCAAGCAAATCCAAAACGACTACGGGGCGCTCGATATTCTCGTCAACAATGTTGGTATGCGTAATCGTCGTGAACTCTTCGACTTTACGATGGCCGACGTACAGCGGCTTATCCACGTGGACCTTATTGCTCCTTTCCACGTCTGCCGAGAAGCGGCGCGGTTGATGATGACGAAAGGAACAGGAAGAATTATCAATATCTCTTCTATTTCCGGCTCGATAGCGCCAAAAGGGGACGCTGTGTACACAGCGGCGAAGGGAGGGCTCGAAGCGCTCACGCGGGCGCTGGCCGCGGAGCTTGGTCCGTCCGGCGTCACGGTGAATGCCATTGCTCCAGGATTTTTTGCGACGGAGACGAACGCAAGTATGGCGGCGAATCCAGACATCGCCGCGATGCTCAAGCGCCGCACTTCACTCGGTCGCTGGGGGGACCCGCAAGAAATTGCAGGCGCGGTCGTATTTCTTGCTTCTCCAGCCGCTTCTTATATCACGGGCCAGACGATTGCAGTGGATGGCGGATACTTGGCTCATTTCTGAGGAGCCTGAGGTTCGGAGACCTCATCATATCCCTGACCTATCCATTGAACGAAACACAAGCCGTGCCCAAAGGGGTCACTCAGGGTAGCGAGACGTCCCCAGGGAAATCTCTGTATTTCTCCTTCGAGCATTGCTCCAGCAGCCGTTGCCTTTTCGACTGCGGCCTGAATGTCTTGTACGACAAAGTCAAGATGAATTGGCGTCCAGTGGCGACGATAGTCCCGTATTTGTGACGTGTAGCTGTTTGGCGATGTTCCAGCCTCCTTCGCCATCAGATAAATCGGAGCAGACGCCCCGAGCATCTCAGCTACGGTATTGCCAAACAAGCGACGACCAAGTCGCAAGTCGAGGGCTTTCTGGTAGAACTCAATCGCCTGTTCCAAGTGAGCGACGTCAATGTTAACGAGAATATCCATTGTTGCACTAATCAGGGACTGGGTCGCCATGCTCTACTCGGTCAGCGACAACGCGGAACATTAACGCTTGCGCGTAATCGATCGCTTCTTCTTGTGTTTGGCCATACGCCCAGACCCCAGGCAACTCCAGCACTTCACCGAGCCAGTGTCCGTCCTCTTCTTGTGGAATTTCAATAGTAAAGGTCATAGGATTTTCTTTCAAAGGTATGGATTTGTCGTTCGAGCCTACTCCCAGCTTTCCGTCATTTTAGGGCAAGCTGCCCGAGATGTCCGGCACAAGCGAAAGCTGGAATGAGTGTAGTTCGCCGATCATTTCGCTTGTCATCATGAGCTTTAGTATCTTGATTTAGTTGTCAGTTCGGCCTTCCCCTCCGCAGTACGACTCACTGATCCGATGAACACTCGCCGCTCGAAAAACTTGAGCAACCATATCGAAGATAGTTCTGCCTCATCGCACGCTTCATACCAGTACTCGCAGACGTCGGGGTCTCGATGGTGGAACTGGCTCTCGGCTAAGAACTCATCGGGGATAGAATACTTCATGACATCCACCCACACACGCTCCTCGGGCACGGCAGTCGCCAAACCGTGAAAATGAGAGAGACCTCGCACGATCTTCTTGAGGACCCGTAATACTCTTTCGTCCCGAGCTGGGTAGATCATCCACCGGTCGCGATCTTCGATTTGAACTGGCACCATACAATTTGCAAGATCCTGAAGCCGTCGTCGTCCGTCCACCTCATAAAAGCTTCGGTGAGTGGTTGTCTCCCAAAGTTCCTGAACCGCAGCGTTCGGATTGCCTGCAACCAAGAGCACCTTGCGAAAGTGTGCTTCGTCATCGGCCCAACTACGGTTGCAAAGACTACAAGCAGGCACGGTGATCAGCTGCACTCGGGAGCGTGCCCGGGACTCCGGATAAAGACATCGTGGAATGACATGTTCTCTCTCAGGCTTTCGCACCTGGGCGCCACAATATGCGCACGTCTTCATAAGTCAATTTATTCTACAAATACTATACTAACCATTGAGCCTCCAACCACTTTTTGTATCATATCTTGCCAAACCTATATGCGGAACACACCAAGAATTGGCTGATTAGGTGGCCAGCGCATACAGGCGGCCATCCTCCCAGCCATAGCCAAACTTCTTCAGGAAGTTAACGGTATGGGTCTTCACAGT
>JACXTT010003862.1_pt1 | contig 22672 bp, 20 predicted proteins | sample 9270951 | NCBI WGS metagenome assembly JACXTT01 (sample SAMN15532306, study PRJNA645909) | rock metagenome | isolation source: weathered quartz diorite | place: Puerto Rico | collected 2017-06-21
CGTTGATAGCTGCCTGAACTTCTTGCTCGGCGATATCGATACTGAGATCCAAAGAAAACTGCAGCGTGATAACGGAGCAGCCAAACGAGCTTGTGGACGTCATCTGCTTTAGGCCCGGCACCTGTCCGAACTGACGCTCGAGAGGAGCCGTCACGGAGGACGACATCACGTCGGGGCTTGCGCCTGGATAGAAGGTCACAACCTGGATGGTTGGATAGTCGACTTGCGGCAATGCCGAGACCGGTAATTGCTTGTAGGCAACAGCACCGGCAAGAAGGACACCCGCCATCAACAACGATGTGGCCACCGGCCGGAGAATAAAAGGCTTCGAAATATTCACTGGCCGTTCCTTTGCCCGCGACCGCCGCTGCGATTGCCGCGTCCACCATTCCCCGGACCTCGGCGAGTGCCGGACGCATCCGCAGTCTGGCCGGGCGTCTGGACGTCGACTTTGGATCCATCCTGAATCTTGTCCATGCCTTCGAGTACGACCATCTCGCCCGCTGCTACGCCCGATGCAAGAGCGGCATCATTGCCTTCGCTATTCTTTATCGTGACCTGACGCAATTCTGCCGTTTGGTTGTCATTAATAACGTAGACAAATGCTCCCTGAGATCCGCGCTGGATTGTTGCTGCCGGTACGACCACAGCGGCTTTCAATACATCGATCAACAGCCTGACATTGACGAATTGGTTGGGATACAGGACATTGTTTGCGTTGTCGAAGACGGCTTTCAGCTTCGAGGTGCCCGTGGTCGGATCGATTTGGTTGTCGGCCGTCAGCAGAACGCCATCTGCAATTTTCTTCGTATCGTCGTGATCCCACGCTTCAACGCGCAAATTCAGACCGGCGCGAAGCTTTCGCAAGACGTCGCCAAGATTATCTTCGGGGATGCTGAAGAGCACTGAGATCGGTTGAACCTGGGTGATCACAACCATGCCGTTGGGATCGGCCGCTCGCACAATGTTGCCTTCATCAACCAGCCGCAGACCAATCTGACCGCTGATCGGTGCAACGATTCTCGAATAGGTGATCTGCAGATTCGCGCTATCGATCTGCGCCTGATCTGCCTGAATAGCTCCTTCATACTGTCCGACTGTCGCGGCCTGCGTGTCGAACTGCTGTTTGGGGATGAGGCCTTTATCCAGCAACAATTGGTTTCGTTGCTGCTCCGCTTTCGCCGATTGCAACAAAGCCTGGTCGCGTGCGAGCTGGCCCTTCGCTTGGGCGAGCTGAACTTCAAAAGGCCGTTTGTCGATCTCTGCGAGGAGATCGCCTTGCTTTACGAATTGTCCCTCTCTAAAGGCGACATGAACGAGTTGTCCATCAACGCGGCTGCGAACCGTGACGGTGTTTGACGCGGTGGCGGTCCCCAGACCACGCAAATAGACCGGCATGTCCACCTTACGAGCTGGGATTGTCACAACAGCAGCGCGTCCATTTGCGCCACGTCCGCCTCGGCCACGTCCGCCTCCACGCGCATTGTCCGTGACGGATACACTTGTTGAATCTGCTGCTGCGGCAGGTCTCGCCATGTGCCACCAACGATAGGCGCCGTAACTAAGACTGCCGAGAACCAGGAGAACGAGGAGCCATCGGCCTTTTCGCTTGTTTCGAGGTTGCTTGGCGGCTTCCTCCAACTCCAGCAATAGTTTGCTTTCCTCTTCGAGACGGTTCTTATCCATAGGCATTCCTGTTTTAGAAAATGTAAAACGCAAGCACACCGCGCGAGCGGTGAGCCAAATCGGAACGGGTTTAGGAGAGCAGGCTTGGAGGAGCGCGTGAGGAGACAGTCTGGCCGTTGGGATCAGCTACAAAACCGGTCAGGCCGTGCGCAAGAATACCGATGGATGGCGGAGCATTAAACGATCGGACGAAGGAAGCATGGAGAACCGATCCATCCTCAGACAGCTTCGTTTGTCCCTGCCGTGGACCCTGTTTGTGCGCTTCGGCTATACCTGTGGCGGAGTGATGGGGGGCTGAATGTTTAGAATGGGCCTTGTGTTCGGCGGCCCATACTTCCGCCCGCTCAATCGAACGGCCGAGCATGGAGGCCGTGAAAATCAGTAGAAAGATTGTTGCGGTAACCCTTTTAACCATACTCAGGGACTCTTACGATTCAACTATCCAACATATTTTACGCAGACGAAACCGTCAAGGTTACTGGTTGTTGCTGGCTTTGCCGTCTACTTTAGGTACCGCCTTCGAATAAAATGCCGCCAAGTCCACCTTCAACTGCTTCAAGGCGTCCACGTTGAGATAGACCATATGACCGGACGGGTAATACGCGAATTCGATATTGCTACGCAACTTTGGTTCCAGTTCGATATGGGCCAGATCGTTTTCCGTGATGAAAAACGGTGTGGCCAAATCATAAAGACCGTTGAGAGACAGGACCCGCAGCCGCGGATTTTTTCGCATGGCGTCGGCAAGGTCTCCGGCGACGCAGGCGTCACGCATTCCCTGGCCGCCGCCCTGGCCGCCGGTTTGAGCAGCAGATCCGAGGCGGTGCGTGTGATCCCACGACTGATTCACACCTGGACCACTGGGATAATAGGTTTCATCCGAGGTGTATTTGAGCTCACGATCCAGGTAATCGTGCAACGCCGTCACGAAAGCTCCTTCGATACCGGCATCGGACGGATCGTAGCCCGGCGTTTCTCCCGCTGCATCGATATCGGTGCCTTCGAACCGCGCGTCATAGCGGCCAAGAATAGCGCGCTGATCGCGGAGTAGTTCCTTTCGAAAACGCGCTGGGCTGACGCGTAAGTTTGCTTCTTTGATGTACTGCGCGCTCAGTCCCGTATAGCTCGCCAGCTTTGCCGCTGTCGCTTCCACCTGCGCCTGCGGAAGATTGTGTCCGTGCGATAACGCTTCCGCGTAAGGACCGCGCGCATAGGCCCGCACTTCGTCGAGGAAGGCTTTTTCAGTCGTTCTGTGAGGAATCTTTTCGAACTGCCACGCGATGGCGGCATAAGAAGGAAGATTGCCGATGAACACGGCATCCGATCCCGGTGCCTGCACGAAGTAATTCAGGATCGAAGATAGCAGGATGACGCCGTTCATCGACATCCCGCTATTCTCGAGCTGGTCGACCAAAGCCGCCGACCGCGTCGTGCCGTACGACTCGCCGAACAGGAACTTGGGCGAGTTCCAACGGTGATTGACGCTCACGTAACGATAAATGAACTTGCGAAAGGCGCGCACATCCTGGTCGACTCCAGCAAAATCTCGCATCACACCTTTCCCCACAGGCCGCGAATAGCCGGTGCCGACGGCATCGATGAAAACCAGATCCGAGGTGTCCAGGAGGCTGTACTGATTGGAGGCGACTTGATAAGGGCCAGGGCCGGTAGCTTCTGGACTGGAAGTGAGGACGCGTACCGGTCCGATGGAGCCCATGTGAAGCCACATACTTGCCGATCCAGGCCCGCCGTTGTAAAGAAATGTTACGGGTCTTGTTCGAACATCTGTTACGCCATCCAACGTATACGCGACATAAAAGACACTGGCATTCGGCTGGTCATCGTCATCGCGGATCACGAGATTGCCCGCTGTGGCCGTATACCGGAGCGCTTTACCACTGAGCGTCATTTCATGCGGCGTCGCCGAACTCTTTTCCGGTGGAACTGGGGTGGCAGGCCGTTGTTCGGAATTCGCCGCGCCCGGCTGCGGAGCATTGCCGCGCTGTTGAGCGGGCAAGACCGGCGCTGCGAAGAGAATCAGCGAGCCTGTTAATAAGACGAAGTGGCGCGTGTGTGACATTGTTCTCCTCATTTCTCCTCGTGTGGGGGAAGGCCGCGATTATAAGCCGAAACCTGTTGAGGAAGCCAAGCGGTTCGGATTATTCTCCGCGTCGTTCGCTTTTGGAGGCTCCCATGTTCAAAGAATTCAAAGAATTTGCGATGCGGGGTAACGCTCTCGATTTAGCGGTGGCGGTGATCATGGGCGCTGCATTTGGCGCTATCGTCACATCCTTGGTGGGCGACATCATCATGCCGCCGATCGGACGTCTCATGGGTGGGTTGGATTTCAAAGACTATTTTATAGTTCTCGGCGGCGGATCGTTCAAGAGTCTCGATGAAGCGAAGAAAGCTGGGGCGCCTGTGATCGGCTACGGAAACTTCATCAACACGGTCATTAACTTCCTGATCGTGTCGTTCGCCATTTTTCTATTGGTGAAGCAGGTTAACCGATTCAAGAAACCGGTAACCGCTCCAGCCGCTCCTTCGACGAAGGAATGCCCTTTCTGTGCGATGAGCATTCCCATGAAGGCGGTCCGATGTCCCCAATGCACTTCGGAACTGAAGAAGAATCTTTGATAAGGTGTTTCTATTTCCCCGCCTCCGCGAAAACTCATGTGTAGGCGCGGGCCTTACGCCCGCGTTCAATCACAAAGACAATTTTCGGTTTGAACTTGAGTGCGGGCGTAAAGGGGCCTGTTGCCCAACGGAGCCGCGGAGCGGCGAAACAACTTTAGCCACGGGCGACAGCCCGTGGGTGAGATCCCGACAGCACGACCCAGCCCCGGCGGGGCGACACAAGCGTCATTGTTTCGTTGTGCCGTCCCTCCGGGACTCGATCTTCACCGCATTCGCGTTCCACGGGCTCCCGCCCGTGGCTAGAATTGTGACGCTCGCTTCGCGAGCTGGGCTGGGCAACAGCCCTTTACGCCCGCGTTCAAAGTCGTATCAGTTCGGCAGTTGGATGATGTCGTAATAGCTCTGGATCATGTCGGCATTGAACGCCGTGATGAGGTCTTGGATCGGGAAGAGGAAAGTGTCCCACCGGAACCCGGATCGGAATAGCGGGGATGCCGTGTATGAACCGCCGCCGATATTGATCAACGGCCGAATGAAGACGCTCTTGGAATCAAGAGGAAGCGTGGCGACATTCGCGTAAAACTTTTTCCAGGCTTCGCTCATGAACAAGTATTGTTCAACGTTCGAGAGATAAAACGCAGTGACAGTCGCGTCGTGTTCTTTCAAGTACTGACCCGCGGATCGGATTGCCTTTGTGCCCGCGAAGTCTCCAACCACAGGAACGATGAGATTGGCTTTCTCGAGTTGCTGAACCTCAAGAAAATTGTCTTCCGTGGCGATGAAGCTCCGAGGTTTTCCGCTGCTGTCGCTGTCGGTCATCATCTCTTCGAAAGTTGGCAGGATGGTGCGGCCATTCACTGGGCGCGGACCAGAGTAGGTCAAATTGGGGCCGCCGATGAAAAAGGCTCTGAGGACGTACGCAATGTTGTTCTCGTCATCGGTTGTCAGAGTAAATTTGTGCTCCGAGATCAATCGCTGCTTGATCGCCGCTACTGTGGTCTCGAACAACTCCTGGTCGGCCGGAACATCGTGAAACGCGTTCAATAGGACGACAGCGCTGGAATCCTTTCCGAGATCTGCAGGCCGCGGCCGTGAAAACAGACGCGACAGAAATTCCGCTCGGTCGGCGGACATTTCGAACAGTGCTTTGTAGGTAAGGTGTTCGATCATGTTTTGCCGACGGATATCGAATACAAATGCAATCTTGGGTTTCAACGCGGCGATATATGTGAAATTCTGCTCAGGGCCAACACCGAAATACACACCGCCCGGCTTTCTGCCATCGGTAAGCTGCGTGAGGACGTCCTGAAACGCCATCTCGTTCGAGACGAAATTATCCGAGACGAAGATCCCGCCGGGCTCCGAAAAATCGGTGATCAACTTCCAAAACGCTTCGTCGCTGAGTCGAGCGGGCAGTTTTTCTGCCGACCACGCAATACTGAGAAACAGACATAGCGTGAAAGCGATTGCGAGACGGAGGCGAGCCTTCAACACGTTTGCATCTCCTTAAGATCGGCAAGGAAACATTAGCACATCATTGCGTTTACGAACATGATCCTACAGATACCCAGCCATCAGGAACATCGCAAGGAGTGGGAAATACGCGGCATTCGTTCGTCAACGGATTGCGAGCCGGTGCGAGGACCTGGACACATGTTACCGGCGGTGAGGATGCCACATTGATTCCGGTGAACTTACCCTCGGGAAATAAGACGTTGACACCGCCGAACCCAACCGGGACGGTACTCGTGATTCGCAGCGAGCCCATGAAGTCTGATGGGGCGTCCGGGAGAAATTCCTGAATGAACCGGCTTAGCCGCCCCTGAGGCGGAACTTGAACGGTTGCGCTGGAAACAAATTTTCCGCTCATATCTATCAGCGACAGAAAAACCGTTGCGGCGTCGGTAGTCGAGGGATTGACGATGGCGTAACCGCTTTTCCGGTTGGGGCGAATAACCACGAAGCTGCTGAACTTGCGGCTTGCACTTGTTGCCGGCAGTTGCACAATCGTTACGATTTCGCTCGACGGCCGGATACAAATCGGATGGTGTCCCACCGGGGAGTTGATCAGCGGCACCACTGCAATGGAGAGAATGGTTGCGGACGAATCGAACGTCAAACGAATCCACCCATTCAGAGACGGGACGTCCTCGGCGGTGAACGCTTCAACCGAACCTCCCATGCCGATCGAAAAAACAGTTTTCGTGCCGGGCCGCACGATCGGGAACAACTCGAGAATACGGATGGCCGTTCCGTCGTTCTGGTATGCCTCTAGCGTGACATCCACCGCGGACGTCGACATGTTGACGATGCGGATTATGGTCTGGTAGTGGATCGGGGCCGTTGTGTAGCCATTGAGCGCGACGGGCAGAAGGAGATCTTGTGTGGCGGCGAATGCTGTGGGTGATAGAAGCATCGCAAAAATGGAGACAAAATAAATGGGCCGCATATCCGAAATTTCCTTTCTAACCGCCGATGGCGTGAAATTGGCGGTTACTTACCGGAATTTGCACTCATTGCGGCGAGGTTTCGCTTTGCTGGTGTGTAATCAGGATCGATGCGCAGGGCCTGTTCGAAATGCGACTTAGCCTCGCCGAGCTTCTCTTGTTTCATCAAGAGTTCGCCGAAACTGTTGTGGGCCATGTACTGCTCGGGATCGAGACGTAGCGCAACCTCAAAATGATTGGCAGCACCTTTCGCGTCCCCAAGTTTCGCGAGCACAATTCCGAGGTTCGTGTGAGCGAGCGCATAGTTCGAGTCGAGAGCGATGGCGCGTTGCAGATGACTCCTTGCATTCGGCAAATCACCTTGCTCGTCAAGAACGGTGCCGAGATTGTTGTGAACTTCCGCATTCTTAGGATCCATCGCGATCGCGCGCTCGAAATGTTCTTTTGCGGGCCCAAGTTCGCGTTGATCCGAAAGCAGGACTCCGAAAAAAATATGGCCGGGCAGCATATTTGGCTCGAGCGATAACGCTCGCTCGTAGTGAACTCGCGCTTCGCGAAGCCGCCCCATGTCTTGCAATTCGCGTGCGATTTGATAATGCGACATAGCGGAATTCGGGAACGCCTCGACCACGTTTTGATAAATATCCAATGGTTGTGTGACGTTGCCTCTGGATTCCAGAACAAAAAACCATCCTGCTGGAATTGCGAACAGCAGCCATAGTGCCGCATGCCGCGCCCAGATCGGAACCAACGGTACTACCCTCGCTGGAGAGATGATAGATTGGACGCCGAGCGCCTCACTTGTTTCTTTCTCGCGGATTCTCCAAATGAAGCTGTCCATGTAGTAGTGCAGCATGCCGGTCGCTGTGACCAATGAAATGACGATGCGTACCACTCTCGGATCTTTAAATAACGTCCATGCATGAGTCAGCGATCCGAATGCGAGACAGATAGCCACATAAACGAGCACAAGTACAATACGCGGCCGGAAGAGGAATCGAATAAACGATCCGGCGTCCGGAGTCTGGCGGGACCGATTGAGATTAAACATCCAGACGATCGCCAGATACTGAATGTCGTGCCAGGATTCGAACAACGCGAGACCCATCAAAGGCCGCTCGACGACGCCGGCCGTGTGGCTGAGATATATGAATGTCACGATGACGAAAACAAACTTGAGAGGATTTGGTATTCGGCCTTGCTTGATAGACGCTACGGTCCGAACCAGATAAATCGCCGTGACGCCGATCGTGATCGCAAGCCAGGCACGAGTAAACCAAACGAAAACTTCCGAACCAATGGGTGGTCCGCCACTCTCGTAGAAACTCGTGACGTACGAGGGCAGATCCTGGTTCAGAACGAACACACACATGCCGAACCACATCAAGCACATCGTGCGATCGAGCCATGCTGGCGTTCTCGCTTCGGGCCGAGCCTTCGCGTCGTAGATGCGCGCGAAGCCGTAGACCTGCATCATCCAATGCCACTGCCCCCAAAGCAGCGCAAGCAGAAGCACAATGTGCAAATTCAGATACGCAAATGCGGTCGTTACGGTGAACAGAAACAGAGGCGCCAAAATTAAACGAAGGCGGAATCGCCGGAAGAGCGCTCGATCTCCATACGCGCGTAAGATTCCCGGTAAGTAGTGCGCCGTGGCAAGCGCCAGAGCGAATGTCAGAAGGCCGTCCATCCAGCCACCGCGCCGCGCGGCGCTAAAGGTTCCCAGGATCAGAAGCGGCGTCAACAGAACGAACGCCAAGTCCTGAATCGGACTGAAAATCCAATAGCGCGCGTTGACCGTGGGCATTACGTCGCCTAACATACCAGCAAACGAATATGGGATGGGAAAGAAAGACCGCGTGGGGCGCCTTCATGTCTTTGTGCCTTTGTGTCCTCGTCTTTCCCACGCGGCAGGTGCGCGAAACCTACGCGGAACTGCCGGGCGTGCGTCTTTGGTACAAGGACACCGGGGGCAGCGGTGTACCGGTCGTCTTTCTGCACTCGAATACAGGCAGCAGCCAAAATTGGGACCACCAGATTCCGCCCTTCACTGCAGCCGGTTATCGTGTCATTGCGTACGACCGGCGCGGCTGGGGCCGATCCGTGACTCAGCCGGGCGCTCAAGCGGGAACGGCAGCCGACGATCTTCATGCCTTAATCAATTTTCTGCACGTCGATCGATTTCATCTGATAGGCACCGCCGGGGGCGGATTTGTCGCGTTTGACTATGCGCTTTCCTTTCCACAGCAACTGCGGAGTCTCATCGTTGCGAATAGTATCGGCGGGGTGCAGGACGAGGACTACCTGGAACTTGGACGGAGATTGCGGCCGCCGCAATTCGATGCGTTGCCTCCGGAACTGCGTGAGTTGGGCCCATCGTATCGAGCGGCCGATCCGGAAGGAACCCGGCGTTGGATCGAACTCGAGCATGTGAGCCGGCAGAGCGGATCCGCCGCTCAGCCATTTCGAAATCGAATGACATTTGCCATGCTGGAATCGATCCGAGTGCCGACGCTCTTGATTACCGGCGATTCAGATCTCTATGCGCCTCCTCCTTTGTTGCGCATGTTTAGCTCCCGCATCAAGGGCTCGCAATCGTTGGTTGTCCCAGAGGCGGGGCATTCGGCATATTGGGAAAAGCCGGAAGTGTTTAACCGGGCGGTGTTGGACTTCATTAGGAGGCATTGATATGAGACACATTAAAAACCCTTTGATTGCGGCCTTCTTTGTGTCTCTGTGCCTTTGTGTCTTTGTGTCGAATGCGAAGGATCTGCCGCCACTAGCCATCGCGAAGCAGGGCTACTTATTCGCGGGGGCGAAATACTCGACCGTCAACGATCAGCAAGTGATGAGCGGGCAGATTTACGCGGAGTATCAGATTCCGGCAAGGCAAACTCATCGGTGGCCAATCCTGATGGTTCACGGTTTCGGCCAATCCGGAACGAACTTCACAGGAACTCCCGATGGCCGCGAAGGTTGGGCGCAGTATTTCTTGCGGCAAGGGTATGCCGTGTATGTCATCGACCAACCGGGCCGCGGCCGTGCACCGTACCAGGCTGATGTGTATGGACAGCTCGCGTCACCGGATATCCAAAATGTTCAACGACGGTTTGTCGCGCCCGAGCGGTACAACCTCTGGCCCCAAGCTCGGCTGCATACACAGTGGCCCGGCAGCGGCGTGCCGGGCGATCCAATATTTGATCAGTTCTACGCCTCGCAATTGCCGTCGATTCCGCTTGCCACAGCTACGATTTTCAACCGCGATGCCATCGTCGCCTTGCTCGAGAAAATCGGTCCGGCTATCGTCATGACTCACTCGCAGTCCGGCGGTTTCGGATGGCCTGTCGCCGATATGCGGCCCGATCTGGTGAAAGCCGTCATCGCAGTCGAGCCCAGTGGTCCGCCATTCTTTGATATCGAGAACATCGGAGCGCCGGACTGGTTCCGCGATACCGCCACGAATTATCGGGTTTGGGGACCCACGGCCGCTCCACTGACCTACGCGCCGCCGGCCTCGAGTCCATCGGACCTCGCGATCATGCGAGAGCAGAAAGCCGATTCACCAGATGTTGTTCGATGCTGGCTGCAAAAATCACCGGCGCGCCAATTGCCTAATTTACAAAGGACGCCGATCTTGATTGTGACAGGCGAGGCTTCCTATCATGCAACCTACGACCATTGTACGGTTAAATTCCTCGAGCAGGCTGGTGTTCATCCGACCTGGATCAAACTCGGTGACGCCGGTATACACGGCAACGGGCACATGATGATGCTCGAAAAGAACGCGATAGATATTGCCGACGCGATGCTGCGTTGGCTTTCAAAAAGTGTTCACTAAGTTGCGCGACCGGTTTGAGGGCCGTTTCCGCGAAGGTGTTGAACTGGAACTGCGTGACCCCATGCAATCTCATCTTTAGCGATGCCCAGCGCGTCTGCCAACCGTTGCCGCTGCGAAGGACTCGCCGTGTAATTGCCGCTCACGATGGCCGCTACAAGCTTCGCATCTAATCCCGTACGCGCAACCAGTTGGTCGATACTGATCTCCATCTCTTCCATGTGGGCTGCAATCGGTTTCATATGGGCTGCCTTTAATGCGCGACTATCGCGGTATCGACTGCGCCGTGGATCAAAACGATCTGCCAGTCGTTGCCGTTCCTCTTGAAGACGAGACTGTTGGTGCCCTTCACCTGGCTCGTGCCTTCGATCACGTAATTGAAGCCGGCCCAACCGGCGTTATCCCAATTACTGACTCTGAGGTTCGAGATGCTGAGCTTCCGCGCCGGATTCGCGGACAGAAGGCGTTGGATCCACACCGTGCCAAGCAGATGATGTCCGTCTTCGTCCAGCCACACGGTATCCGGGGCTATAGCCTTCTGAAAAAAGGCGGTGTCTCGATTGTTGAAGGCCTTAACGATGGATTGCACGAAGTCCGCGATCGGACCTGTAGCTGTTGCCGGCGGCGCAAAAATGTTCGGCCGCTGTGCCGACGCGGTTATCACGACGGAAATTATGAGCATGAATAGGAGAATTGATCGTTTCACTGAACCTCCTCGCGACGCATTCTAGGTCAATGCTAGACATCGAAGCAACCCAGCGCGCATGGTATAGTCCCAAGACTCGACATGAGATTCTTGTTTACTCCATGGGGCCTGATCCTGCAGGGTCTCGCGCTTATTCACTTCATCCGCCGCAGGCCGGACATGTACTGGCTCTGGATCATTATCTTTCTTGGTCCGCTCGGAGCCGGAGTGTACATCTTGATGGAAGTCGTTCCCGATCTCGGCTTGCTTCGCCAATCGTTCGACGCGTTTCCGAGGCGGAAACGAATTCGTGTGCTCGAAGCGCTCGTTATCGACAATCCCGCTGCCGGCAATTATGAAGAACTGGGCGATTTGTACTCGGAAGAGGGCAACTTTGCGCGAGCACGCGAATGCTACGACAAGGCGATCACATCGCGCGCGGATCTGCCCGATGCGTTTTACCGCCGGGGCATTGCCAAGATTCAGTTGGGCGACTTTGCTTCCGCGGTACCGGACTTGGAACATGTCGTATCTCGCGAACGAAAGTACGATTCGAACCGCGCCGCTGGATTGCTCGCGCACGCGTACGCGAACACGGGGCAGGCAACAAAAGCGGATACGCTGTTCGAGGAAGTCACACAACGATCAACGCTGTCCGAGACTTATTACAACTACGCGACTTTTCTTGCTTCGCAAGGACGCACTGCCGAAGCGCGTGAATGGACACAGCGCATTCTCGCAAAGAAACCGACCATGCCGGGTTACCTGCGCCGCCGCGAGCGTCCATGGTTTCGCCGGGCGAGCGGTCTGTTGAAGCGCCTGCCTGCCACGTCGCCTTGATATGGGTTCACGGCGAACCGCGGTTGAATCCCTCATCTTCGGTTGCGTGGCGTTCTGTCTCTACCTGCCTTTTCGCGCACTGCAATATGACGTGAATGGAGTGGTTGAAGCGGCAGCGCTGGAAACCGGACAGCTAATTAACAAGAACCACATCCTGTATCGGCCAATCGGGCTCTTAATATACCGAGCCTTGCAGTACAGCGGCTATGGTGGCAACTCGTTGTCGCTCCTTCAAGTGATCAATGCTGTTTGCGGTGCCATCGGCATTTCCCTCGCCTATGTTGTATTCAAACGGCAAACGAATGACAGATCGGTTGCAGCTCTCGGAAGCTTTTGGCTCGCCACATCCTTCGCATATTGGATGTTTAGTACGGATGCCGCGTACATTACCGTCGCGAGTATGTTTGGGCTGGCCGCCGTCGCATGCGTGAGCTATGCGTCGTCGAATCGGGCGATTGTCATCGCTGCTGTATTCACTTCGCTATCGATCCTGACTTGGGAGGCAAGCATCTTCCTAGTGCCGAGTCTCTTGCTCCTATTGTTGCTGGAACGTAAGCCAATAAAGCACTCCGTCAACCTCGTAGTCGGTGTGGTTCTCTTTGCCGGAACTTGTTACATGGCAGTTGCATTTGCTGAGGCCGACGTTCGGCCGCTCCACTTTTGGCATTGGTTCGTGAACTATGGAAAAGGTGGACCCCTGCCGCTTTGGGGCAAGTGGGGGCCGGGTCGCCTGCTGGAAGCGTCGATGAGTGCGCTACGCAGCGTACTACCCACACCGCTGGGCATCTGGCCGAACGAAATTACAAGATTCGTTCAACGCGGCAGAATTCTTGTCGATTTTGCATTGCTTGGATTTGTGACGCTGCTTGTCCTCGCCGCTTCAAAGGCGCGTTTGAAATCGGTCTGGTTTTTGGCAAGTTACGTTTTCTTTGTGCCATTCATCGTATGGTGGGACCCATTCGAGCCGAAATGGTTTTTGATTCCAAATGTGTTTCTGGCGGGCTTCCTGGCGTGCGGTCTACAGCCATGGATCCATCGAAAGTACTTAGGGCCGATCGTTATCGGTTGTGTGCTGACGATTGCGGCCGCGAATTTCGTCACAACGATTCGTCCCCGGCACAACTTGCTTGGCCCCGATCGAACAATCGCCAAATGCGTTGCTGATTACATGCAGCCGAATGATGTATTGATAGCCGCCGAATGGGGTTGGCCGGATTACCTCGGTTACCTTCACGCGCGCACTGCAGTAAATCTGATCAATGAGACCGCCTCTGCTGGAACGAAAGAGCGAATGTTGGCAGTCGTGAAGGATTTCATAGTCATGAGCCAGCGAGTAGGTGGTAATGCCTACACGTCTGATCCGCGAAAATACTCTGAAAGTCACGTCATCTGGTTGAATGCGCAGACGGGCTTAACTCCGGCCGATCTAGCCGAGTTCGACGGTACGCCTGTGTTCGAGTGTTCTGACAGAAGCTTTAAAAGATTACCGCCGCTCCGCTAAACCGTCGATTGCTTCATCGTTCAGAAACCTAAATTGCCGAACTTCGGTGTCCTGCCGTTCTTGATTTCTGCCATCCACAATTGGAGAACGTTTTCGCCCCGCGGCCAGAGTGATAAACAATTGTCGAGATATTGCAACACGACTTCACGTTCGCCCTGTTCCAGCAGTTCCTTTGCGAGGACCATCGATGGGCCGGCCAGCGACACGTCCTTTTCCGCGTCAGGCTTTGAGGAATCCAAGAGGTACTGTTTCGCACCGGGTACGTTTCCGGATCGCATCGCCACGCGGCCGAGAATCGTATTCGCGCGCTGCGGCGCAGTGCGATCATTCCCGCGAAGGTAGATTTTGGCTAGCTCGGCCGCACCTGCGAAGTCGCCGAGTTTGAAGGCTGCGTCTGCCATGTCTCCGGCCAATGCTTCACGCGCGGCAGTATTTCGAGTCAGCGCGAGAACGCGCTTGTACTCCTCAGCAGCGCGTTGTGCAGGGTCGTCTATTCGTTCGCCGGGAATGCCGAACATGCGATACAACTGCGCGAGTTCGCCGGCCCACTCCCGGTTGTTGGGCTCTTTCTCCGAAATGCGATGAATGAGCTGATCGGCTTCGACAGGATCCTTTCCAAAAAAGAATTTCTCGGCATTTTTGAGAACGGCGAGATCATCTCCGCGGGATTCCAGGTTTTTGCGCCACAGGTCGAGGATCTGCATATTGCCGTCCGTGTCGTCAGGCAAATCGCGAAGGCTTGGTTCCGCGGTCGATGGATGTTCTGGATGGTTGTCGATCATCCACAGCACGTGAGTGCGCAGGCGTGTCCGATCCGATGGTGTTTTTCCATTCGCGCTGTAATACCCGATGAGCACTACACGTTCGTCGATGCTTTGTGGGGTTTTTCGCACTGTCGCCTCGAGTTCATCGACCTTCGGTTTCGATAGACTCTTGCCCGAATAGAGCAGCAAAATTGCTCGAACGGATTCCGGTTGCCATAATCCAAAGCTATCGAGTCCGTTTGACGAAATGTTAGGGGATGGCCTCGGCCGCCGCTGTTGCGGATACACAGTCGCTGCAAGCAAAAGCAGAAGACAACATCGAACTGTGGTTCTTAACATGATGTCATTCTATCGGAGGAATAAGTGAGCATGCACCGATCTTTATCCATCATCGCGTTGCTGGTGTGCTTTAGTTGTAGCACGACACAGCCTACGACCACGACAAATAAGAACGACGCTGCCGAATTCGACAAACTCACGGATGACGCGCTTTACGGAGCCTTGGCACTTTCACCAGTGGCGGCGACTCAGAACGGATACCACGAACATAACGGCATGCCGCTAGACGAGATGCTGGACGACTACAGCCAAGCCGGCATCGACGGACAGAGGAAATTCTACGAAGCGATCCAGGCACGTGTGGATTCCCTGAATCCAGCATCGCTCGATAAGGAACAGCAGGCCGATCTGGATATCATCAAGAATCAACTTAAGCTGCAATTGCTGGACCTGAATACGATCCAAAGCTTCAAACACAATCCCACGGTTTATGTCGAGTTGGCAGGCAATGCGTTATTCAATCCGTTCTTGCTGGAGTACGCTCCGAAAGAACAACGCTTCCATCACATTGTGAAGCGGCTCGAGAAAATGCCGGCGTTGTTTCAGCAGGCAAAAGCAAATCTGGTCGACGCGCCTGAAGTGTGGAATCGCGTTGCCGTTGAAGAGAACAACGGGACCATCGATTTAGTCGACCAGACCCTACGAGCCCAAGTGCCCGGCGCGTCAAAGGCCGATTACGACCGGGCCGCTAAGGGCGCTCTCGCTGCAATGAAAGACTTCAATACGTTTCTTCAGAAGGACCTTTCTAAAAAGACGAGCGACTGGAGACTCGGCAAAGAAAACTACGCGAAGAAATTCGAATACGTGCTTGTCACAGGTAAAACCCCCGAGCAATTGCTCGCCGAGGCAGAAGCTGATCTGAAAACGACACGGCAGGAAATGGAAAAGGTTGCGGCCCCAAAGAGCGTCAAAGAGGCTCTCGATGAGATTGCGAAACAGCACGCAAATCCTGACACATACATGGCGGAGGCGAAGAAGGCCTTAGCGCAAGCCACGGATTTCGTCCGCGACAAGGATTTGCTTACCCTGCCACCGCGTTCGAACTTGGCCGTGATCGAAACACCGCAGTTCATGCGTGGGATCTACGCTGTGGGTGGCTTCAATGCGGCGCCGCCACTGCAACCGGAGCTGGGAGCGTTTTATTGGATTACACCGATACCGAAGACGTGGTCCAAGGATCGCATTGAATCGAAATTGCGCGAGTACAACAACTATGGCGTGCAGCATCTAACAATCCATGAAGCGATGCCGGGCCACTATGTGCAACTGGAGTACGCCAATGATGTCCAACCGAAATCGCGCCGGCTTTTGCGAAATATTTTCGGTAACGGGCCTTACATCGAAGGCTGGGCCGTGTACACCCAGCAGCTCATGACGGACCAGGGATACCTCGACAACAGCCCTGGCATGCGGCTCACGCTCGGAAAACAATTACTGCGCGTCTTGGCCAATACAATCCTCGACGTCCGGCTTCAAACAATGGGCATGACGGATCAACAAGCCCTCGATCTGATGATCAACGACACTTATCAAGAAAAAGAAGAAGCTACTGCGAAGCTGCAACGCGCCCAGCTCTCATCGTGTCAATTGCCGACGTACTTTGCAGGTTGGAAAGGATGGCTCCAAGTCCGTGATCATTATCAACAGAAGCAGGGAAACAAGTTCTCGCTCAAGGAATTCCATGAGCGCGCCCTGAAAGAAAGCGCGGTACCACTACCGACATTGGACCGCTTGCTGCTTCAATAAAGGCAAAGTCACAAAGAGGAACAAAATGCGGTTTTGTGCTTTTTGTAGCTATTCTCTCTTCCTTTGAAAATGTCCCTTAGTCTATATTGATCCGGCCTATGGGAGTATTTAAGTGTAACGCTGGTATCGTTTGGTCGCTGTTATTTGCCCTTGCCGTCGCAGTCGTTCCAAAGTATTGGGACCTGAGAGTCGAATCGATACCGCCACTGATCCCGCCCCCCATCATCCACGCGCCCAAGACGGAAATCGTAGAAGACACTATTCATAAAAACAGGACGCTCGTCGCTACGCTTGTCGATTATGAAATACCGGCCGCGATTGCAACTGAAGTCGCCGACCTCATCAAGCCGGTATTCGATCTCCGTAAGCTTCGTTTCGGAAATGCGTTTCGTCTCGAAAAGGAAGTCGACGGGACTCTGCAGAAATTCGAGTACAAGATCGATGACGAGAGCGTATTGAAGGTCCAGAAGAGAACTGATGCCTACGAAGCCAAAGTCGAGAGACTCGATCTCGATACTCGCGAGACGACCATCACGGCGGAAATTCACAGCTCCCTCTGGGAATCGTTGGGGGATCTTCCGAAACGAGAATATCTAGCAACTGAACTCGCCGAAATGTTTCAGTGGCAAGTGGACTTTAGCACTGAGATTCAACCGGGCGACCAGATTCGTCTGATCGTCGAAGAGTCCGTTCACGACGGAAACTTTGTGAAGTACGGTAAGATTCAGGCCGCAGAGCTCGTGAATGCGGGTCGCCAGTATCGCGGTTTCTTGTTCAAAGATTCCTACTACGACGAAAAAGGTGTTTCGTTGAAGCGCGCTATTCTTGCTTCACCTCTGAAATTCACTCCGCGCGTCAGCTCCGGATTTACTTCTCGTCGCATGCACCCGATTTTGGGCACCGAGCGCGCACATCTGGCCACCGATTACGCAGTGCCGGCAGGTAGCCCCGTTGTTGCGGTGGCGAACGGTATTGTGACGTCAGCGGGCTGGGATGGCGGCTATGGCAACCTGGTCCGCATCAAGCATTCGAGCGGGCTTACAAGCGGGTATGCCCATCTTTCGCACATCACGCTGGGTATTCGCGCCGGACGTGCTGTGAAACAAGGCGAATTGATCGGCTTGGTCGGTCAGACCGGACTGGCCACGGGTCCGCATCTACACTTCATGATGGCGAAGAACGGAACTCCGATTAATCCGGTCCCCGCGCTCAAGAAGGGCGAACCGGCGCCGCCGATCGAAGGAAAGATGAAGGCCGAATTCGCAGCGCTCATTGTTCCAATGCAGGCGAAGCTGAATGAACTCCGTGCTAGCTCCCCAACGCTGACAGCTGCTCATCAATAAACTTAGTCACCATTTGATTGCTCATCGCTTCCCGGACCCGCTGCAACCCTTCACGAGCCTGATCATACTTCTCTTGCTCCACACTGATATTGATCATGAGCACCCACGCATCTAGAAGACTCGGATCGATCTCCAAGGCCTGCCGGAGGTAAGGTTCCGCCTGGTTATACTTTTTCTGCAGATAGTGGATTTTCCCGATAAAGAATTGCGCCAATGCCATACGCGGCTCGCGATGCAGAAGATCTTTTAATAACTTCAGCGCGCCGCCGTAATCGCCCTGCTCCGTCAGAGCCGCGGCAATATTCAAATTAATAATCGGATTGCAGTCGTCGACGTCCTTGGCTCTGCGCAAGAAAGTCATGGCGGACTCCGGACGGTTATACAAAAGGAAAATCGTTCCGATGTCGGTTAGCGCTTCGACATACCGCGGATAACTCCGTAGCGCCCGTCCATATTCGATGAGTGCTTCATCGAGCTTTCCCTCTCGATGAAGCTCCACTGCCTTCAGATATGCTTCTCGCGCCTCGGCCGGGACTTTCTGTTGCAGCACTTTCACAGAAACGGAATACCCCGCGCCCGGCGTAAGCCGTGCTTCGTTTCTATATGGGTGCAGGACCACGATGCAGTAGTCGACATTCCGGGGACGAGATTTGAAATCGAAACTCAACTTCGTTCCGACGAATAGCGGAGAAGAAATTTGGAGTTCGTATTTGGTCGCCGCAAGCCCATCAATGATGAATTCGCCGTTTTTGAAATGTTTTCGCCGAACCAATTCAGGCTTATCGGTGACATGTCTCACGACGACGGAGAACTGCGGTACCACTGTTCCGTTCGGTGTAATGACGACACCCTTCACCGTATGCCCGATCGACCCGTAGGCCAGCTTTATATCCAGGCAGAACAGACAGCAGAGGATGACTACCGTCTTCGTAAGTTTCATGCTCTGGTTCAGAGCATGTGCGGGACCAACGATTGCCGGCTAGATTTAGGAAACAGGCTTGCCGAGATCTACGAAGATGGGAACGTCCGACTGAACGTCCACGGTCTTCGACCAAATGATGTCCTTTGCGTTCACAGTTGCTTGAACGAGCAATTGATAGGTTCCAAATGGAACGGACGTAAATTCAAACTGTCCTGTCGCTGAGGATTCTTTCATCAACTTCGACGCGGCATCGCCGAGATCGCGCCGCATATTGGATGTCACATAGCGGAAGGATTGGACTTCGGCCAGTGTTTCGAACTCGAAGAAGCGTTCTTTCTTAGCGGCGAAATCAGGTTTGAACATTTCCCAGTAGTCATCAAGCCGCGTTTGAACCTGTCTGTTCCACACTTCGGTGTATTTCGGCGGGAGCAAAACGATGCGGGCACCTTGCGCGGGCTTCGAATTATCCGGAAGTTTTACGATTCCAACGACGGTTCCTGTATGCGAGGCCTGAAGCAGAACTAAGAGCAATGAAAATATAGAGGAGAGCACGGGCTAATGTTATACTCACGTCTCTTTTTTCGCTTCATAAATTCCTACCGAAAGGCTTCCTCCTTCAAAGTGACAACAACATCGAATCGACTGACGTATCTGGACTGGGTGCGCGGTCTGGCCGTTCTCATCATGCTTCAAGGACATGTCCTAGATGCCTGGGTCCGGCCTCAAGACCGCTCCGGCGAATGGTTTTGGCTGAGCCAATTTCTCGGCGGCCTTCCCGCGCCTATTTTTCTTTTTCTGGTGGGCGTCTCTCTGGCTCTCGTGCTTGACCGCATGCGCGCCAAGGGAGCATCTGCGAGAGACCTCGCAACGAAGATCTTGCGCCGCGGCGGTCGGATATTGTTGCTGGCCTATCTGTTCAGAATCGAGCAGGTCCTTGTTTGGTATCCCGCTTCCCGGTGGAGTGATATTTGGAGGGTGGACACGCTCAACTGCATTGCGGTCTGCACGCTGATCGTCGGATTTTTATCCATCGCGTTCAGGTCGCGCCGGACGAACATCGCCGTCATGGCCGCCGGAACAGCTGCGTCCGTGTTCGTGACACCTTGGATTTATCCGTTGAAAGGATTGCCGTCGCTTATTCTTTCGTATGTCAACGGCGGCGGGCATGGCTGGTATTTCAGCTTTTTTCCATGGGCCGCTTTTACGCTCGCGGGCATCACATTTGGATACCTACTGCTCGAAGCAAAGGAGAAAATCGGGGAGGCCGAATTCTTCAAACGGGTGGCCGGGGCTGGTGTCGGCATCTATGCAATCGGCGCTGCGATGAATCTGACCACGATATTCGAATACGGCTATTTTGATTATTCGCTGACGAGTCCACATTTCTTTTTCGTTCGGCTGGGATGGATCCTGCTCATTCTGTACGGATCCTATTTATGGTGCGTTCGGCGGCAGGCGGGGCAGTGGAGTCCGGTGATCACTTTGGGACAGGCCTCACTTCTCGTGTACTGGCTTCATATCGAAGTTGTCTATGGCCGGGCATTTCACGATTTCGGTCGGTCACTGGAGCTTTCGAATGCGGCAATGCAGTTGGTGTGGGTCGTGCCGCTGATGGTCTTGGTGGCGTGTCAGGGAAGAATTCAAGCGGCGTTTGTGGGAACGCGGGCTAAAGCCCGCGACTACATACTCGAGACAACTGCCGGACGCACTATGTAGGCGCGGGCTTTAGCCCGCGTTGAGCTGCTCTTCAAAACCCGCTGCGTCAGTCACTGGTTGCTTGCAGGTGAAGTTTTCGCAGACATAAGCAGTGGGCTGCCCATTCACTGCGTGCCGCCCGCGCAGTAGCGCAATGCGCTCGTCCGAACCTGCTGCTACAACGGCGCGCGGCATATAGCGCTGTCGCAGCACAGAAACAAACGGTTCGGGCGAACCAACGAGCGCAATCTCTTTGGAAGGCCCGACATAAAAATCCAATGCGGCGAGCATTCGGCCAAATCCCGATGCGTATTGCTTCAGCAAGCTCGCTGCGGTGAGAAAGACGTCCTCCGCTTTCTTTCGGTAATCCTGCCGGTCCAATACAGCCGCCATTTTGAGCAAAACATCGGCCGCTACAGAATTTCCTGACGGTGTAGCATTGTCGAAGAAATCCTTCGTGCGCGTCAGTAGTGATTCGTGATCTTTTCCTGTGAAGTAAAAGCCGCCGCCGTCCGGATCCCAAAACTGTTCGATCATGCGATCCGCGACACCAATCGCCGCATCGAGCCATTTGTAATCGAAGGTCAGTTCATACAAAGCGAGGAGCGCATCGACCAGATTCGCATAGTCGTCGAGATAGCCATTAAAGCGGGCTCGCCCGTCCTTGTAGCTGTGAAGTAGGCGATCGCCGTCCCAAAGCGTATTGAGGATGAAATTCGCATTGGCTTCGGCCACAGCGCGGTAATCGTCACGGCCGAGATAAGCGGCGGCTTCGGCGAAGGCGCGCAGCATCAGGCCGTTCCAATCGGTCAGGACCTTTTCATCGCGTCCGGGTCTTACCCGCTTTTCCCGAGCCGCATAGAGTTTCTTCCTGGCAGCCTCGACCTTCGTTCGTAGGTTTTCATCCGCCTCGTGCATCACGTGCAAGATGTTGGTGTCTTCCCAATTACCGTGGGTAGTGACGTCGAAGTAGCCGGCCAGCAGATCTGCGTCAGCGCCCACGACCTCGCGAAATTCATCGAGACTCCAGACGTAGAACTTGCCCTCAACGCCCTCACTGTCCGCGTCTTGAGTGGAATAGAAAGCGCCATTCGCATCGCGCATTTCCCTGACAACGAAGTCGAGAGTTTCCTCGGCAATGCGTTTGTAGAAGTCATCGCCTGTCGCGCGATACGCATCGACGTACGCACGGGTTAGAAGCGCGTTGTCGTAGAGCATCTTCTCGAAATGGGGGACCAGCCAACGATCATCAGTGGAGTAACGATGGAATCCTCCCCCGACCTGATCGTACATGCCACCATATGCCATCTTGTCCAGCGTGATCGTGGCCATGTGCATCGCGTGTTCGTCACCGGTCCTGTGGTGATAACGGAGCAGAAAATCGATACTCATACTCGGCGGGAATTTCGGCGCGCCGCCGAAACCGCCTTCGCGTGGATCGAAGCGGCTTCCCATTGCGCGATACGCAGTGTTCAAGATCGACGCGTCGATGCCCTCGCGATCATTTTTCCTAAACGTTTGACGTGAGAGTTGTTCGCGAAAGCCCTTCGCGTTCTCCACAACTTCCGGGCGCCGCGTTCGGTACGCATCGGCGATCACTTCCAAGATGCGTCGAAAGCCCGGGCGACCGTAGCGATCCTCTGGCGGGAAGTATGTACCGCCGAAGATCGGTTCGCCCGTAGGCAAAAGGAATACCGTCATCGGCCAACCGCCGCTACCCGTCATCATTTGAACGGCGGTCATGTAGATCTGATCCAGATCCGGACGTTCTTCGCGATCTACTTTGATGTTCACGAAGTTTCGATTCATGATCTCGGCAATGGACGCGTCTTCGAATGATTCGTGCTCCATTACGTGGCACCAGTGACAGGCGGAATACCCGATGCTCAGCAAGATCAGCCGATCTTCGTTCGTTGCGCGTTCGAGGGCTTCAGAACCCCACGCGTACCAATCGACAGGATTGTGCGCATGCTGGAGCAGATAAGGGCTAGTTTCGTTGATGAGTCGATTGGGCATAGGCGATCAGTGCGTCACGAAGAGAATCGGAAGTGATGGACCAATGCGACGCATGCCAAACCACGCGTCCATCCTTTATGAGCAGTGCTTGCGGCGATTGGTGCACCACACCGAATCGAGTTGCGATGGTGTCCGATAATTGGCGATTTTCTATGACGAGAACCGCACCGCAGGCCAGGTCTCGCGCGCCTTCCGCGAAGTCGATGAACTCATCGT
>JACXTT010003863.1_pt1 | contig 22671 bp, 25 predicted proteins | sample 9270951 | NCBI WGS metagenome assembly JACXTT01 (sample SAMN15532306, study PRJNA645909) | rock metagenome | isolation source: weathered quartz diorite | place: Puerto Rico | collected 2017-06-21
GGCATATGTGCGAATCTCGAATTTGTAATGCGCACCTTCACCGACGCCGGGAATGAACAATTCCCAGACGCCTGCGCTGAGGAGCTTGCGCATCGGATGCACCCGGCCATCCCAATTATTGAAATCTGCCACCACGCTAACCCGCTGGGCGTTCGGCGCCCAAACCGCGAAATACGTGCCGGTATCATTGTCAATTTTGCGCAGGTGCGCGCCGAACTTCTCGTAAATCTTCCAGTGTTGTCCTTCCCCAAAGAGATGCAGATCAACCTCGCCCATGATCGGTCCATAGCGATAGGGATCGCCCACGGTGCGATCCGACCCGTGCCAATTCGTTAGGTGAAGCTGATAAGGAAGATCCCGCGTTGCATTCGGCACGGTCGCGCAGAAAAAGCCGTCCCGATGAATCCGTTCCGCTTCAATTGTCGACTGCGAAGGAGTTGATTCCCGACCATTTTCGGCTGGTCGATCTGATCCGCCAGTGGGGCCGACTCCTACTCCGGCGAGTATGATCTCGACCTTTTTTGCGTCGGGTCGAAACGTCCGAATCACCAGATCATTGCCGAGCCGATGCGGGCCAAGAATGTGAAACGGGTCTGCATGCGTGCCGGAAAGAAAACTATTGAGTTCGTCCGGCGGCAACCCGGTGATCTCGAATGGTTTCATGGTTTGTGTTGAAGTGTTAAAGAAGGGAAAGGTTGAGCCAGTACCTTCGCCCAGTCGCTTCAACGGTTCAACGCTGCAACTATTTAACGATCTGCGATTCACTTTGCCTGGCCCGTCAGGGTCGCGTACTTTCCTCTGATGGAGAACGACATGGGCAGCGCCGTTGAGGGGCTGCTTCAGACATACGGTGAAACTGGCGGCATCAACTATCTCGATGCCGCAGCGCGACTCCCATCGCGGCTTGCCATCGAAGCCTGCTGCGCTGAGCTAATGAGCCTGATGTTTCCCGGCTTCCGCAGCGAATCGCTCGTCAGCTCGCAGGATTTGGCCGAGACAACGCGGACGCGAATGAGAAATCTGCATGCGCGCCTGAAGACGGAGATTTGTCGCAGCCTCGGTAAGATCCCACCCAACGAACTCACCGAAGCGAAGGCCGAAACTATCCTGGCCGAATTCATGGCCGAGCTGCCCCGGGTCCGTCGCGTCCTTTGGACCGATATTGATGCAGCCTATGAAGGCGATCCGGCGGCAAAAAGCTATGAGGAAATCATTCTGGCGTATCCGGCGCTGGAGGCGATCGCGATTTACCGAATGGCACACGTTCTATATGAAAAGGTGCCACTCCTCCCGCGGATCATGAGCGAATGGGTACATAGCCGCACCGGGATCGATATCCATCCCGGTGCCAAGGTCGGCCCGCATTTCTTTATCGATCACGGGACCGGTGTCGTCATCGGCGAATCGTCTGAAATCGGTGCGCGAGTGAAGCTTTATCACGGTGTTACCCTCGGAGCGCGCAGTTTTCAAAAGGACGAGCATGGTAAGATTAAAAAAGGTGGTAAACGTCACCCGACAGTCGAAGACGACGTCACGATTTATCCGAATTCAACCGTGCTTGGCGGCGAAACAGTGATCGGGGCAAGATCGACTATCGGCGGCAATGTTTTCCTCGTGCAGAGCGTCCCGCCGGATTCGCTCGTTTATTATGAGGAGAAACAATTGCGAATTGTCCCCAAGAAAAAACACAACCCAGCTACCGCTCGCGATGAATTCAGCGGATAACGACAACCACAAAGTTTGGTCGAGCGCGACCGGACTCTGGGGAGCGCACGCGCTCTCCAGGAAATGACGATGACGAACAAGAGAAAAAGTAGGATAAAAGGTTAAAGCGAGATGATTTACCTCGATTACAACGCTACAACGCCGCTGTGTCGGGAAGGGCGCGAAGCGATGCTACCCTATCTCGACAAATTTTTTGGCAACGCATCGAGCATTCACCAGGCTGGTCGCGACGCGCGCGCCGCAGTCGATAACGCGCGAGATAAAATCGCCGGACTCGTTAAGGCGAAGCCGCACGAAATCATTTTCACGAGTGGCGCGACTGAGTCGTGCAATCTGGGCGTGCTCGGTCTGGCGCGCGGCCGCCCATCGAAGCATTTGATCAGCTGCAAGACGGAGCACCACGGGGTGATGCATGCAGTCGAACATTTGGCGAAACACGAAGACTTTGAAGTCACCTGGCTCCGCGTTTCCGAAAGTGGAATCATCGATCTCGATCATCTCGCCGATTCCATTCGCGACGACACCGCGCTTGTTTCAGTCATGCTTGCCAACAACGAGACCGGCGTAATCCAGCCGATCGCGGAGATTTCGAAAATTTGTCGCGATCGCGGGGTGCTGCTTCACAGCGATATGGTGCAATCGTTCGGCAAGATCGACACTGACGTTTCCGTGGTCGATGCCGCCAGTTTTTGCGCGCACAAGTTCTACGGTCCCAAAGGTGTAGGGTTTCTCTTCTTGCGAAGCGGACTGTCGATCCAGCCGATCATGTTCGGCGGTTCACATGAAAATCAGCGACGACCCGGCACAGAAAACGTTGCTGGCATTGCCGGGATGGCCGCGGCTGGCGAATTCGTTTTACGCGATCGAGATACCGAACAAGATCGACAATCGAAACTGCGCGATCAGTTATCGGACGCGATTTCGAGTTCGGTTCCGGAAGCGAAACAGAATGGCGACGCGATTCATCGCCTCGCTAACACATTGAATGTCAGTTTTGTCGGTCTCGATTCCGAAATGTTGCTTATCGCACTCGATTTGAAAGGCGTTTGCGCGTCGAGCGGCTCGGCCTGTATGGTCGGCTCGGTGCGGGCGTCACATGTCTTGCTGGCAATGGGATTGCCGATGGAGCGGGCGCGGTCCGCCGTTCGGTTTTCGTTAGGCAGGCAAACCACGAGTGACGAAATTGTCGCGACTGGCAAAGCGATCTCAGAGATCGTCGAACGTTTAGCGGAATCAAAACGCGGCGAGTACGCCATTGCTTAAACAACTCGAACTCGATCTCGAATCCTGTAGCCGCCGCGATGTTGCAGTCGCCTCGCTGGGTCGAGGGGCTCCCTGCGTTTTCACGCTCACCGCGCACGGCGACACGGCGCCGTGGCTACAACGCGACCGCGACTTGGAACAACAAGCACGCGAACTTCTGCGTGCGAATGGCGCAGGCAGGATTGCAGGCGAGATTCGCGTGGAATGGAATTCGCGTCTTAAAAGCTGCGCCGGCCGCGCCGATTATCGCGCCAGGCTAATTTCGATCAACCCGCGGCTGCATCGGTTTGGCGCGGATGAAGTGGATCGCACGCTGCGCCACGAGCTGGCACATCTGCTTGCCCAATATCGCGCCGCGCGCCGTCGAATTTTGCCGCATGGAAAAGAATGGCGCGCAGCCTGCCACGATTTAGAAATCGGCGACGAGCAGCGTTGTCATACTCTTCCAATGAGCCAGCGTGTTCGCCGCTTCCTTTACAAGTGTCCAAATTGCCAGCGCGATTTCGCGCGAGTGCAACGAATACGGCATGCCATCGCCTGTCTGGCCTGCTGCCGCGCGCACAACCACGGCAAATTCGATCCGCGGTTTCGACTCGAGTTGATGAGGTAAAGACAACGCGCTGCGTTGGTCGCAGACACCGCAACGTGGCGTCCCTATCAATCCTGTCATGTCGAGCGCTCGCCGCGCCGTAGCCTTGGCGAAGGCGGGAAGTCGAGACATCTCTTACCAGCTCTCTGGCGCCTACTGATCAAACATATCTAGAGATTCCTCGACTCCGCTCGGAATGACAATGGCCTGACAGCGCCGTTAGGATTTAGCGCTTATTCGCTCGAACTAAATTTCAGTGTCGTTCTTTTCGCCTCTGCCCGCCTTTTGGCCACGCAACTTGGCCTGGATGAACCTGTCGATGTTTCCATCCATCACATCCTGGACACTGCTCGTTTCCGCACCGGTGCGGTGATCCTTCACCATTTGATACGGCTGAAAAACATAGGAACGAATTTGATTTCCCCAGGCGATCTCGCCTTTTTCGCCATATTGCCGGTCTAGCTCGGCCCGCTTTTTGTCTTCTTCAATTTGGTAAAGTTTCGCCTTTAACATTTTCAGGGCGAGCTCACGGTTGCGTCCCTGACTGCGCTCAGCCTGACATGCGACAACGATCCCGGTCGGTTTGTGCACGATACGCACAGCCGTTTCTACCTTGTTTACATTCTGACCACCCTTGCCACCGCTCCGGAAGGTGTCGATCTCAAGATCGGCGGGATTAATTTCAAGCGGAGCCGTATCGGCGATCTCCGGTACGACATCAACGCTGGCAAATGACGTGTGGCGCCGCTTGTTTGCATCAAACGGGGAGATCCGGACCAGTCGATGCACCCCGCGCTCGGCTTGGAGGTAGCCGTATGCGTAATCTCCGGTGACGAGCAGAGTAACGGACTTGATGCCGACTTCTTCGCCAGTTTGCACATCAATTATTTGCGATTTGTAACTGTTGCGCTCGATCCAGCGCTGGTACATGCGCAGCAGCATGTCGGCCCAGTCACACGATTCCGTCCCGCCGGCACCGGAGTGAACGATCAAGAACGCGTTCGCGCGATCATTCTCTCCCGAAAGAAACTGGCGCAGCTCGAATTCCTCGAGCTTATGAAGCAGGCGCTCGTGCTCAGCAGCGACTTCGCGCTCGGCTTGGGCGCGGTGCACCTCGTCTTTTTCCTCGGCCGCGAGTTGCTGCAACGCTTCGAAGTCCTCGATCTCGCGTTCGAGTTCCCGGAATGGATTGATGAGCGAGCGCAATCGCGAAACTTCTTCGACCTGAGCCTGGGCTCGCTCGCGATTATTCCAAAAATCCGGCGCAGCCATTCGCGCATCGAGTGCGCCTAAGTTCTTCTCGAGTTTGGGCAGGTCAAAGGAACCTCCGCAACTCGTCGACACGCGATTTCAAGTCTTCAGCATCAATGACTGAGATCTCAGCTGGCATACACAAAAGATAACTGAACATCCTTGTTACGCAAAATGCTGCAATCACCCGGCACGACTTTCTGTTTCTGGGGAGCACAGGCTGCCAGCCTGTAGCAGTCGGCCACTGCGCCAACTGCAATCTTTGAACACGTCACGCGCTTTCGCTATTGGTGGTTCGCGGCAAGCTGCCGCGAACTACAGGCTGGCAGCCTGTGCTCCCCGGATTATCGCCGCGCGTTTTCCCTTCTCGCCTTTGACTGCCCCGGCTCGAAGCGGAAAACTGTCTCGCCTTCCTTCATCAGGTCGAGCCGATCACGTGCGATTGTTTCCAGGTAAGTCGGGTCTGTCTTGAGCAAATTGATCTCCCGGGTTTGGCGGGCCAGCAGCAGCTTTTGCTCGTTCACTTGCGCCTGTAGATTGTCGATCTCAGCCCGGCTCTGATTGAGTTTTTTGTAGGGTGGAACGAACAGGCTGATCGCCACCAACCAGAAGGCAAGGAAGAGCAGGATCTTTAGAACGCGATTGAGCCGGTGCCAGACTGTCGCCTCGCGACGCGCGCGGAAATCGCCATAGGTCGCATCCACTTCAGCGAAGTCTACTGCCGTAAACCGCTTTGTCACCAAGTTCTTCAGCGATTCGCAAAAGCTGATTGTATTTGCAAACGCGATCTGTTCGGCAAAGCGAACCAGTCTTTATCTGACCGGCACCGGTGGCCACGGCGATATCGGCAATCGTGGTATCTTCGGTTTCACCGGAACGATGACTGATCACAGCGGTGTAGTTATTCTTCTTCGCCAGTTCGATTGTGGCCAGGGTTTCAGTGAGCGTTCCGATTTGGTTCACTTTGATTAAAATGGAATTGGCCACGCGTTCGGTGATTCCTTTGCGCAGGAATTTAACATTGGTCACGAAAAGGTCGTCTCCGACCAATTGAACTTGGTCGCCGAGACGCGCCGTCAGTTTCTTCCAGCCATGCCAATCATCTTCCGCGCAACCGTCCTCGATCGAAATAATCGGAAAACGAGCGCAAAGATCGGCATAATACTCAATCAGCTCTTCGGCTGATTTTTTCGAGCCGTCGGATTTCTTGAAAATGTATAGATTGCGTTCGCGATCAAAGAATTCCGAAGAAGCTGGATCAAGGGCAATGAAGATATCCTTGCCTAACGAATAGCCGGCTCTTTTGACGCCGATAGCGATGGATTCGAGCGCGTCTTCAGCTGATTTTAGTTGGGGAGCGAACCCGCCTTCATCGCCCACTGCGGTAGAAAGCTGTCGATCCTTCAGCACGCCTTTGAGCGCATGAAACACTTCCGCGCCGTAACGCAAGCTCTCCGCAAAGGTCGGGGCGCCCCGGGGCACAATCATAAATTCTTGAAAATCGATTGGCGCATCCGAATGCGCGCCGCCGTTGAGAATATTCATCATTGGGACCGGCAGAACTCTTGCCTCGTCCCCGCCCAAATATTGAAAGAGTGAAATCCTCTCAGCCGCAGCGGCTGCATGCGCAACCGCGAGCGAAACTCCGAGCAGCGCATTTGCACCAAGGTTCTTTTTGTTCGGCGTGCCGTCCATCTCGATCAGGCGATGGTCGACTTTTGCCTGGTCGCGCGCGTCCCAGCCCTTGATCGCTGGAGCGATTTTGTCGTTCACATTGACCACCGCACGCAACACCCCTTTGCCGCCATACCGTTTTTTGTCGCCGTCGCGCAGCTCCCACGCTTCATGCTCGCCCGTGCTGGCGCCGCTGGGAACGGCCGCTCGGCCAAGGGCGCCGCCCTCAAGGCGAACATCGACTTCAACGGTTGGATTGCCGCGCGAATCCAGAATCTCGCGCGCGTCAATTGCTGTCACAGTCGTGCTAGCCATAACCGCGCGCTTATGATGCGCGTGCCTTTTGCGCCGCGCAATCCGGCATTTGCACCGGTTATGCCATCACCAGGGACTTTCCTGAAAACGCCGTCAGCGTCATCCCGGTAGAAACCGAAACAGCTTGTATCACAACTGCCCGAGCCTCAAAAGACTGCCGTATTTTCCCTGATAATAAATCAATCGTTAGGTATTACTGCCAGGATCACTACTCAATCGACCTCCCCGGTCGCAAGTTCTTGTTGGCAATGTCGTCTAGTGCGCGTACGCTCCCCGTTCATGAAACGCCCAACGCGCCTGTCCGTCGCCGCGTTTTTGCTCGTCTGCTGCGTTTTGCTCGGCGCAGAACCGGCACGGCTTCCGCCTGATCAAATGGCAAAGGCAATTCGCAGTGATTCGATCAGCATTCCAACACCAGGCGAACTTTTCGCCGCGCTCGAAAAACCGGGTAAGCCGAACTGGGCTGGGCAATATCGGGGACCGGTTTCTGCGACCTATGGCAATCGCGCGCAAATTGCGCTCAATCTTGGTGGACTCATTGCCGACGGTTTCATTGCGGTCGAAGCCCAGGACAGCCAGCAGGTCAAAAACATCGGCACGGACATCATCAAACTGGCCAAAGCCCTCGGCGTCAGCCAAAACGTCCTCAGCCGTGGAAACAGCATCAACGAGTTTGCCGACCACAACGAATGGGACGCGCTCCAGGAGGAACTCGAGGCCACGCAGAATGAAGTGAAATCGTCAATGCAAACGCATCGTGACCAGGACTTGATCATTCTGGTCAGTGTCGGCGGATGGATTCGCGGCACTCAGGTGGTGAGCGCGTCGGTCATGCAAAATTATGACGAGCGGAGCGCGAAAGTTTTACGGCAACCCGCCCTGGTCGCTTACATCCATTCAAAGATGAATGACATTTCACCGGACTTGCACGACGAACCGCTGGTCAAAGAGGTGAGCAATCGGTTGGCCGGAGTCGAAAAGCTCGTTTCGTTTCCTCCGGCGAAGGCGCCGAGCGCGGATGACGTCCGCAAAGTCAACGAAGCCATTGGCAGAATCATGGACGACATTCAAAGGAAGGAAACCAAATGAGATTGCAGCGGCGCACCAGCGGGCTGATACGATCCCCTGGGCTTTGCACGCGGAGCAACTCGATCCTGGTATGGGGAAGCGTGGTGATCTGCGCGTCGATCCTGAGCGCGGCCGAAACCGATCAGGAGATTGACGCGCGTAAAGGAGCGTTGGATCTGGCGGGCGCTTTTTCCAACGACGGATTCAAAATGCGGGATGGACACTGGTGTGGAACGATCAAACCGCGCGAGCATGCGCTCATTGCCGTAAACTTATATGCCGGCAACCAATATTGGTTTACCGCCGGTGCGACCGGTGCGGCCCAGAAAATCGACATCGCAGTTTATGATGAAACCGGCAGCAAAATGACGACCGAAAGTTACGATGAAGGTCAGCGCGCAGCTGCGGGTTTTTCGGCAGCGAACAGCGGCCAATATTATGTTTCTGTCGGTTTGATCCAGGGCGACGAAAGCAGTTTTTGTCTTGTATATTCCTACAAATAGTGCGCTCGCTCGCCCTGTCGCGAGCCGGATCGACAATGAAAAATGCGGCCTTGGGTTTGGCGTTGGCCTCCCTCATGCTGACCCATTTCGGCTGTGCCGAATCGAAATTTAACGGCGCCGGAGCAGGTAGTGGCGGGACGTACTACTCGGTGGCGGTTAGTTCGGTTGACTTTTTTCGTTACGGTCCACAACAAGATAGCGGACCTGACCAAAGACTGCCACGGGACACGCTGATGACGGTGACAGGTCGATCGTTCGGATACGCAAAAGTGAAATTGCTAAGCGGTGAGGAAGGTTACGTCGCCGGCGACGATATTCATCTGGCGCCAGCTTCGCTGGTGGCAGCGGCTTTTCCCACGCCAACTCCAGCACGGCGGCGGGTTTATCCGGAACCGCCACTTCCGCCGCTTACACCAGAGCTGGACGTGGAACCAACACCGATTCCAAGCCCGTGACCTGATCACTAGCACTTTCGCGCTATCGTGCTTTTCGTAAAATCAGGCTTCCGCGAATGATCTCAGTTCAAATTTTTTACGAAGGTCGCGTCCAAGGCGTGGGGTTTCGCTGGATGGTGCGGCATATTGCCAAAGGTTTCGATGTCACGGGTTGGGTGCGCAATTTGGTCGATGGTCGAGTTGAGATGCAGGTGAACGGGGATGCGAACGAGGTGCCCGCGTTTCTCGACGCCATCAAGCAAAGCGAACTTGGATCTTACATTCGCAAGCAAATCGAAAATAAATTAGAGAAACCGGTCGAGGCGAACGGTTTCGAGATTCGTCATGATTACTGAGCCCGCGGTAACGGTCCGCGGCCTAACGAAAGTCTTCCCTGTGCCGCTGCATCGGCAATGGGTCGGGGCGGTGCGCGATCTCGATCTGCAAGTCGAGCCCGGCGAAGTCTACGGGCTCCTGGGGCCGAACGGCTCCGGCAAAAGTACGACGCTCAAAATTATTCTCGGTCTAGTTTCGCCGACCCGTGGCCGAACCGAAATTTTCGGCCGTGACAGCAAGCGTGTCGATAGCCGTGAAACCGTCGGTTTCCTGCCGGAGAATCCCTATTTTTACAAATATCTTACCGGCGCAGAGACACTGCGTTTTTTTGGAAAGCTCTGCGGCTTGCGGGGCAAGCAGCTACAGCAACGGAGCGATGAGCTGCTCGATGTAGTTGGCCTAACGAATGCGTGCAATCGGCGCCTGGCCACCTATTCCAAAGGAATGCTGCAGCGTATCGGTCTGGCACAGGCCCTGATCAATGAACCCAAGCTGGTGGTGCTCGACGAGCCGACAGCCGGAGTCGATCCGGCCGGTTCGCGTGAAATTCGCGATTTAATCGTAGACCTAAAACGGCGAGGCATCACTGTTTTGCTTTCGTCGCATTTGCTTGCACAAGTCCAGGAAATTTGTGACCGGGTAGGTATTCTGGCCAACGGCAAACTCGTGTGCGAAGGCCGCCTTGAAGAACTGATCGCAATTGAAAATCAGACCGAGTTTGTTGTCGCCAACGCGTCGGCTGACCTGGTCGAGGAAATTGAATCGCTGATCAAGCGATCAAATGCCCGGTTGATCGACCACCGAAAATCGACAACCACGCTCGAACGGCTGTTCCTCGAAGCGACGAGGGATGACAAACCAATAACGAAATCCGAATGACCCACCTTCGCGAGACTACGGCGCGAGAGGCGCATGACCGAACCAATCCGAATGACGAGTCCCAAAATGTTGTCGTGAAGTTCACGTCAGTGTCCTTTAATCGAGCTTTGTCATTCCTTCGTCCTTCGCCTGCCGCGCCGGAGCGTTGCGAAGGCGGATCCTTCGCTTGCCTCGCCGTAGCTAAGCAAAGGCGGGTCATTCGTCATTTCTAGCATGGACATTCCATATCACGCTTTTTCATTTGGCCGCATCGGCGCAATTACCAGAAACACGCTGACCGAGTTAACGCGTCAAAAGGTTTTTTATTTCCTGCTGATTTTTGCGCTACTTCTGATCGGGAGTTCCGCTTTTCTGGCACGATTCACGTTTCAACAGGAATTTCAGATTCTAAAAGACGTTTCGCTCGGAGCGATGTCGATCTTCACCTCGCTCCTGGCGATTGTAGCGACGGCCCGCTTAATCCCACAGGATATCGACGATCGCACCGTTTACACGATTCTGGCCAAACCGGTGCCGCGCTTCGAATACCTGCTCGGCAAACTTATGGGTGTGCTTTTCCTGCTGGCGATCAGTATTCTGGTGATGAGTGCAATGTTCGTGGCCGTGCTTTACCTGCGTGAGCAAACGGCCCTGCAGGAAACCACCCGCCAGTTCGCCAACGCTCCACCTGAGCAGCTTGATGCTGCACTTCGCGAGCTGCGCGCTTCCGCTCTGAACGTCGACCTCCTGCCTGGGATCATCATTATTTATTTAAAAGCCGGTTTGCTCGCGGCGCTCACGCTATTCGTTTCAACGTTTGCCAGCACAAACATTTTCACCGTTGTGGTGATGGCGTTCGTTTATTTCATTGGCCATCTGCAAGCGACCGCGCGGGAATACTGGCTGCAAGAACATAGCGCCGGCTGGATGACACGGGCTTTTCTCGGACTGGTCGCGCTGTTCTTTCCGGATTTGCAGGCGTTCAATCTAATCGACGACATCGTGGCAGGAACGGCGATTTCTCTGGCGCTGTTTGCCAAAACTGCGGCGATCGGAATTTTTTACACGCTAATCTACACGCTGCTTGGCACGTTGGTTTTTTACGGCAAGGAATTATGACGCGGCTTCCGATTGCGAGTGCAATGCTCCTGGTGTTCGGTCTGATAAAACTCCCCACCGAACGCGCAATCGAAATCGAGCATCGACAGGAACATTTGCGCGGGGTTGAGTTGAATCTGGACCTGCGTGAAAAGATCGGGCAGCTCGGTTTTATCGCCGCCCTGAGCGGTTTTCGGTCAATCGTTGCGGACGGCCTCTTCATTCAAGCGCATGTGGCCTGGGAACGAACCGAATGGGGCCGTGTCCTCCTGCTTTTCCGCCAAGTGACGACTTTGCAGCCGCGCGCAACCCTCTTCTGGGAAATGGCGGCCTGGCACATGGGATGGAACGCAAGCGTTGCGGCATTCAATGACCGCACCCAGCCGCGCCTTGCTTTGCGAGTCAAGGCGCAGCGCGAATATTTTGCTCTGGCGAAGGATTTTCTCGAACGCGGAATCAAGAACAACCCGGACAAGCCGGAGCTCTACGAATCGCTTGCACGCCTCTACAAGGAGAAATACAAGGATCACGAACGCGCGTCGGAGTTTTTTGCCAAAGCGGCTGCACGGCCTGGGGCGATGAGTTATGTCAGGCGCTTTTCAGCCTACGAGCTTTCCTACTGCGAAGGACGGGAAAAGGAGGCCTACGAGCGACTGCGCCAGCTTTACAATGAAGGGAAAAAGGAGCGACTGCCGACTTTGATTACGCGCATCAAATTTCTCGAAGAGAGACTCAATATTCCGCCAGAGCAGCGAATATCCGAGGAAGAGCGTTAAATCGTTAAATTGGGATTCGTTAAATCGTTAAAGAATCGGATCTCGATTCTCCAATCTCGATTCACGAATTTTAACTTTGTAACCTTTGTAACTTATTTAACGTGCAACAAATGCGCTTTGCGATCTTTAGCGACATTCATTCCAACCTCGAGGCGCTTGAAGCAGTCCTGGCCGATGCGCGGGCGCGCGATTGCACACACTTTGTTTGTCTGGGGGACGTGGTTGGTTACAACGCGAACCCGCATGAATGCGTCGAGCTTGTGCGTGAACTGGATTGCCCGCTGGTCAAGGGCAACCACGACGAACAGGCTTCCCAGGCCGAATCGTCGCGCGACTTCAATGAAATGGCCGAGCAGGCGATTGAATGGACTCGCAAAAAATTAACTGAGGACGACAAGGAATGGCTGCGCGGCCTGCGCTTGCAACGGCAGGTCCGTGATTTCACCATCGTGCATGCCACACTCGATACCCCGGAGCAATGGGGTTATGTCTTCAACAACCTAGACGCCGCTGCCAGCTTTACCTATCAACACACCGCCGTTTGCTTCTTTGGCCACACCCACGTGCCGATGGCGTTCATTCGCGATGAAGGGGTAAAACGTGTCCGGATTGAACAATTGCGAATCGACCCGACCAAGAAATACTTCATTAACACCGGCAGCGTGGGCCAACCGCGAGACGCCGACTGGCGCGCGGCCTACTGTATTTACCACATCGACAAAAATGTCGTCGAACAACGGCGCCTGAAGTACGACCTGGCAGCGGCGCAAAAGAAAATTATCGAAGCCGGTTTGCCACGTTTGCTGGCGGAGCGACTGGCAGTTGGAAGATGACGCGTATTTCGTGATTCGAGCTTCGTTGCACGTAAATCGTTGCTGATTTCGGATTCACGGTTCACGATTTAACGTTTTACATCGTTGACCGTGAACTCAATTCTCGTCATCAAACCGAGCTCGCTCGGCGATATTGTTCAGACCCTGCCGGCAGTCGCATTGGTCCGCGAAGCCCATCCCTACGCGCAAATCACCTGGGTAATTAATCCTGAATTCACGCCGTTACTCCGCGGAAATTCCGATGTCCACCATGTCCATATCTTTCCACGCGGCCAATTCCGTGGCCTGGGCGCGCCAGGCTTGATTCCGTGGTTGAAACAGACACGAAAACTAAAGCCCGACCTTGCCCTCGATTTTCAGGGATTACTGCGGAGCGCGCTGATTGCAAAGGCCAGCGGCGCAAAGGAAATCTACGGAATGAGCGATGGACGCGAAGGCTCGCGTTTGTTTTATAATCGTGTTGCCAAAGTCAATCGCCGCGAACATGCGGTCGAGCGTTATCTTAAGCTCGCAGAAATGGCTGGAGCGAAAGTTGGCGAAGCCCTGCGTTGTCCGCTCCCGACTGGCGACCCGCTTCCGCGCTTTGACGAGTATCCACCGTTCATTTTGCTGCATCCATTCGCGCGTGGTCGGGGCAAATCGCTTTCCAACAAGGTAATCGATGAAATCTGCCGCGCCTTTGCGCCGACGCGCGTTCTGGTCGTCGGTCATTCCCAGCGCAGGATTGATATCGCTGAAAATTGTATTGAGCTCACCAATCAAACTTCACTTCTGCAACTGATCCGACTGATTCGTACGGCCCGATTTATCATCAGTGTCGACAGCGGTCCAATGCACATCGCCGCTGCGGTTAATGATCGTTTACTCTCGATTCACACGTGGACCGATCCGCGCCGTATCGGACCTTATAATCCGGACGCGTGGATTTGGAAGAACAGTAGGATCCTGCGCGTCAGCGAACTCGAGAGGACGAAGGTGAAAAGGCGTGGGCGCAGTTTTAAAACCAGAGACGTGCCTGCAATCGTCGAGCTGATTCGCCCACTTGTGCCGATCGATCCAATGCTGGTTTAAGGCTTGCGGCGTTGCTTTAAGACAAACCCGGCAAGAAGCAGATCCTGGGGATAAGTGATTTTGAAGTTGAGATCTTCGTTAGGCACAAGGAAAACCTTGTGGCCGAGTCGCTCGACCGTGGAAACTTCATCGGTGACCGAGATTTTTTGATCGAAGAGAGCACGATACGCATCGCGGAGAAGTTTGGCTTCGAAAATTTGTGGCGTTTGCATGGCGAAAAGCTGACGCCGATCCACTGAGCCAGCAACAGCCAGATCGATATCGGCATACTTGAGCGTGTCGGTAACCGGTTCAGCCGATGCGGCGGCGTTATGCGCGCGACAAACTTCATAAACGCGTTCGATTTGCTGTGGCGTAATGAGTGGCCGTGCGCCATCGTGGACCGCGACGTATCGGCCATCGTTGCTCAACTCTTCCAAACCAGCTCGCACAGAATCCTGCCGTCGTTCGCCACCGACAATAATCGATTTCACCTTTTTGAAATTTTCGCATTGGACCATTTTTTCAAGCTCGCGACGTCGATCTTCACGCGCTACCAGAATGATTTCCGTGACCGACTCAGAGTGCTCGAACGCCGCGACGGAATGAGCCAAGACCGCTTTACCGGCAACCACCGCAAACAATTTGTCGAAGCCGGTGCGGCGGCTACTGCCAGCCGCGACGATGATGGCGGTTAGCATGGTGAGCGGAAGAAACGTCCAACGCCCAACGCCCAACGTCCAACGTCCAATTGCAGACTCCGAAGTTTGGCGTTGAGCGTTGAGCGTTGAGCGTTGAGCGTTTTCCTCATCTCAGCTGCTTTTGCACTTCCTGACTCAGCGTCCTGCCATCAACACGCCCGGCTACTTTTGCTTGCAACGTTTTCATCACCGCGCCCATCTGCGCTTTAGAAGTCGCACCGAGCTCGGCAATCGTTGCGCTGACGGTCTTTGTCAGCTCTTCCGGGCTCATCGCTTGTGGCAAAAAGGATTGTAGGACGGATAGTTCCTCTTTTTCCTTTGCGGCAAGCTCCCCGCGTCCCCCTTTCTCAAAACTTTCGATAGAATCCTGCCGCTGTTTCACCTGCTTGCGAATCACTTGCAAAACTTCGCCATCGTTCAACCCGCCCCCGGAGCGGGATTTTTCGATTGCGGCGTAGCTGAGAGCTGATTTGAGCATGCGCAGAACGCCGAGTTTTGTGGTGCTTTTCTGACGCATCGCTTCCTTCAAATCTCCATCAATCTTTTGAATAAGAGTCATCGCTGAAAATTACGGCGATAAATACAATTGTCGATTGCGCCAGGCCCGACTGCGACTGGGCGCACAGTTGCACTATCGAATGGTTTCGTTCGGCTGGGGACCTGGAATTTGATCTTCCGTTCGCCAGGCGGTTGATTAAGCCTAACGAATCGCCAGAGAAACCTCCCCAACCGCGGCACCCTTTCTCAGTTCCATTTGCCGGGAGCGAACCGGCGGTGGCACCTCGAGCCATCCAGCTTCATCAAAAAACAGCGATCGCCGCTCAAGTTTAACAAAGACAGCATGCACCGGAGAAAAGAGGTCGAGAGGGATCATGAATTCGCCCGTAAACGAGTCTCCACGATAGTGAGCCACAAGGCGACGCTGGCCAGACGCACAATCCAACATGACAAACGTGCCCGCGCGAATTGGCAGGCCCGCTTTCAAACATCGCAAGGCACCCGCCTTGTCGCGGCTACAGAGAAATAGCGCCATTTCGCCCCTACGGATTAATTTTGGGGAGATTCGTAACGTTAGGCGAAGGTCCCCTGCTTTTCTCAAGACCGCGCAAATCGAGCCGTCGCCGGCCGTTGCCTGGTGCGGACCAAGTGCGAGCCAGCTCTCGGCCCGGGCGGCATAAGCGAGAAAACGGCGGCGTGATAATTTGATCTGCGTTCGGTGACAAAGGATCGCCCTCAGCTTGACTGCTCGTTCGGCTTCCGACGGTCGAAATTGGTGGGCGTTGCTAAAAAACGCCGGACTTTTACCATGAACGGCGTAGCTCCACACCGACATGTGCTCTTCAAAATTCTCTTCGAGAAAAAGGCGCAGCATGACAGCAAGGGCATTGTGATCCGGATGAGTATCAGCAATCGACGGCACCAATAGATGAGTGGGCGACCAGGCCCAAATCGTTCGGGAGAAACGCGCCAGCGTCGTTTGACAACCTCTTTTCAGCAAATCCGTTAGCCCTTGATCGGGCAACGCCAGAAATCGCGCATCCCACGCCTGCACGCCAAGGACCCGCAGCGCCGACAGGGCTTCGGAGCGTCGCAATTTTCCCCACCGATCGCGGTCGGCCTGAGTGAGCCGCCATTTTCGTTCCAGGACGCGTTGTGGCCACGGGTTATCGTCGCCATCAGTGGCATAAACCACGCGAATAGCCGCCCCCGCGCGAACCGCGCGTTGCAAAATAACACTGCACGCCAATGCCTCATCATCGGGGTGCGGCGCGATAAGCATTAATCTGGATTCTGAATCCAATGAGGCAGTCACGGCAGACTCCCAATCTGTTTGCTAGGACGGGACAAGCAAAGATAATTCTTCGGCGCTCTGCCTATTCGTTGTCAACCGACCCTGACGGTTCAAAGCCATAAATTTTTGTGGTCGCTGAATATGATGGGGTTAGGTAGCCGTGCTATGGGCTTGCGATCGATCTATTACGAAATCTGCCCACGGCACCGCCGCAGCGACTCCGTGTCGCTAATAGAAATCACGTGAACATCTTTACAGGTGCGCTTGAGTAACCCGGCCAGGACCCCTCCGGGCCCAAGTTCAAGGAACAGCTCCGCACCGAGCTCGATCAACCGCTCCATGCAATCTACCCACCGCACCGTGCCTGTAACCTGATCCTGTAAGGTGCGCCGGATTTCTTCCGGTGTTTTCACCTCGGCGCCAGTTACGTTGCTGATCACCGGAAAGCGCGGCGATTGAATTGTCACAGTCGCCAGAGCTGGGCCGAGCTGTCGGTGGGCACTTTCCATCAAGCGCGAGTGATAAGCACCGGCAACGTTCAACATCGTCGCTCGGCGAATCCCGTATTCTTTCGCCACTCCGACCGCAACTTCGACCTTTGCTCGCTCCCCTGAGATAACGATCTGCCCCGGCGCGTTAACGTTCGCAACGTCGACATCTTCCTCAGCCGCCAGTTGCCGCACCACATTTTCACCCGCACCGATCATGGCCGCCATCGCTCCCGAAGTTCGCACGCATGCCTCGTCCATCAGCTCGCCTCGTCTTCGAACGAGTCTGAGACCGTTCGCAAAATCGAAGGTGCCCGCGGCCGCGTGCGCTGTTATTTCGCCTAAGGAAAGCCCAGCCGCGCCGGCGATTGGAAATTCTCCGCCGAATTCGCGCAAGACCAGAAGACAGGCAAGCCCGTGCACAAACAACGCGGGCTGACAATTTGAGGTTTTGGTCAATTCTTCAATCGGACCCTGCCACGCGACCTCGCTTAATTTGCGACCGAGAATTTCGTCTGCTTGCCGGAACAAATCGGCTGCGCCCGCAAATTGTTCGGCCAAATCCTTTCCCATTCCAACAACCTGGGCACCCTGTCCAGCAAATAGCAGCGCGATTCTTTTCGGCATACCTGCCTAGGTAATGCGCCCAAATTATTAAGGCGAGCGCATTCTGTCCCTTGGAGAACAGGACGCCCCAGCCGGACGGCTGTGATTCATGGCAATTGCCGCGAACCGCGGGGAGACCGGGTTTGTCGTTGCGAAGATGCCAGCCGCGGGCAAGCCGACCACTAAAGGACCAGCGGCCTGTTCTCATCGAAAAAGGGTGCAAGCACGAAAATGATCTCTTTTTTGTCGCTTAAACCCATTTGGGCAGCTTAACTTCAGCTCATGAAAACCGGATATCTGCTATTGGTCCCTTGTTTGTGCTTTGTTTCGTGTGCGATGTTCACTCACGGTGGTCGCGAAAAATTCACTGTCGTAAGCGAACCTTCCGGAGCGGACGTTGAGCTCTCGTCCGGTGAAAAAGCGGTCACGCCCGCTACATTCCAGAAGGGCCGTAAAGAAAATTTCACCGTTACGGTGACCAAGGCTGGTTACGCAGCGCAGACTGTGGAAGTGTCAGCTCTCAAACCCAATCCAGTTTCGGTTCATCTGATGCGGCGAGGCAGATCGTCCACCAAAGCTGCAGCGCCCAAGACAACGCCGGAAGGAACGACCGCTACGCCGAAGAAGGCGCCATCAGAGGCTGCACCATCTGCAACTCCGATTGCGACTGCGACACCAACGCCAGCCAGCTCGCCGACCCCCGAACAAACAACGCCAATGGCAACGCCGCTGACTTCGCCCGCTCCCGAGACTTCGCCAACACCATAGTGTCGCCCTCCGAGGATTCCTTCAGTTGCACAGTTCGTCTCTGGTGAGTACGGGCTTCCCGTAACAAAAGGGAAGCCTTACCCGAAGCGACTTTCCGCTTGCGCGCGATGACTGACTGGCCAGCATAGATTCGTCGCTCAAAGCTTCAACCTTGTAACCTATTACCTTTCTTCATGGCTTTCACAGTGCGCGAGATTGAATCGCCGGATCCAGTGACGCGTGTAGTCGCGGAGGAGGCGAAGCGGCGGGAGATGGATGACGATATCGGCGAAAAAATGGTCCTCAACATGGGCCCCTCGCATCCGGCGACGCACGGAGTCTTGCGACTCGTGCTCGAGCTTGACGGTGAGATCATCGTCAAAGCGACGCCGGACGTCGGCTTTCTACATCGCGGCGATGAAAAGATCGCCGAAAACATGCAATATAACCAGTTCGTCCCCTACACCGATCGACTCGATTACATCGCGCCCCTGGCCAATAACGTCGCCTACGCACTCGCGGTGGAGAAATTGATGGGCTGGGAAATTCCGCCGCGTGGAAAGGCGATCCGCGTAATTTGCTGCGAAACGGCGCGGATTTCGTCGCACCTGCTCGGGCTTGGCGCAATGGCGCTCGATCTTGGTGCGATGACAGTTTTTCTCTACACGTTCACCGAGCGCGAAAAACTTTACGATCTCTTTGAATTGTTGAGCGGCGCGCGTTTCACGACTTCGTACACCAGGGTCGGCGGGCAAATTCGCGACTTGCCGGAATCTTTCATTCCCCGGCTGAAAAGGTTTCTCGAAGAATTTGAGCCGCAGCTCGGTCAGTGCGACAAGCTGCTCACGCGCAATCGCATCTTTGTCGATCGGACGAAGGACATTGGCGTGATTCCGAAGGACCGCGCCATAGCCTACGCACTCTCCGGCCCGAATTTGCGAGGCAGCGGTGTCGAGCACGATCTGCGGCGCAAGCATCCATACCTTGATTACGAGAACTACGATTTCGATGTGGTGGTGGGCAGCGCGGGTGATTGTTACGATCGCTATCTGGTGCGCATCGAGGAAATGCGCCAGAGCGCGCGCATCTTGCGACAAGTTATCGACAAACTGCCCAGCGGCCCGATCAACGTCGCTGATTGGAAAAATATGACGCCGCCAAAATCGCACGTAATGACCAAAATGGAGGAGTTAATCCACCATTTCATCGTTGTAACCGAAGGATTAAAGGCGCCACCGGGTGAAGTTTATTTCGCAGCCGAAAATCCGAAAGGCGAGCTTGGCTTTTACATCAAGAGTAAAGGTGGCGGCGTGCCGTATCGCCTGAAAGTCCGCGCGCCGTCTTTTGTAAATCTAAGCATTTTGCCGGAACTTCTCCCTGGTTGCATGGTCAGCGACGTTCCGGCGGTGCTTGGGAGTCTGGACTTTGTCATGGGCGAATGCGACAGATGACCAGACAATGACGAATGACGAATACCTAATGACAAAGGAAACCCGAATGACGAAAATCCGTATGAAGAATCGAGCCAACTGCTCGTCATTCGAGCTTCGTCATTCCTTCGTCATTCGTCATTGGTCATTCGTCATTTCGTCAGTCGCACGGCTCCTGCTGGTCCTCCTGCTCACATTTTGCGTTTCCTGCGTCGGGAAGCGTTTGAGCAAAGCTAATGTCGATGAAGTGACTGAGGGAATGTCGAAGAAACAGGTGGAATCGATTCTAGGCCCGCCTACTAACATCGATAACCGGGATTTTATCTTGATGAAGAAAACGACTTACGTTTACCACCAGGGAAAAGACACGGTGACGATCGTTTTCAAAGACGACAAGGTGACGGATAAGCAGAGCACGTTGTCCGACTAATTTTCTTGCCGTGGACTCGACGAGCACACGCGTTCCCGCCGAGTTGGAGCGAAAGATGGATAAAGCCATCGGGCATTATCTGCCCGATCAAAAGCGAAGCGCGTCGCTGCCATTGCTCCATCTTTGGCAGGAACATTTCGGATTCATCAGCGATGAAGGAGTGACCTGGATTGCAGCGAAACTTGGCTTGCAACCAATTAACATTCTCGAACTGGTCACCTTTTATCCAATGCTGCGCCGGCATCGCGCTGGCAAAACCCACATCCGTATTTGTCGCACCCTTAGTTGTGCAATGGCCGGCGCTCACCAGGTCATGGAAAATTTATGCGCCGCTGCTGACATCCAGCGCAAAACCACACACGATCCGATCTGGCGAAGCTCAGATGGAAATTACAGCATCGAATTCGTCGAATGTCTGGCCAGTTGCGGCACCGCACCGGTTTGCATGGTGAATGACGACTTACACGAGAACGTCGATCCAAATTCAGTCGCCGATCTTCTTTCAAATCAAACATCAAACATCAAACATCAAACACCTGTTCATCCCCTCGAACGCCGACTCGTTTTCAAAAACATCGGACGGGGCGATTGGAAGACTGACATCGATACTTATCTGCGCGACGGCGGTTACAACGATTTGCGTAAAGCGGTGAAAATGTCGCGCGCTGATATCGTCAACGAAGTTAAGACATCTGGCTTGCGCGGACGCGGCGGCGCCGGTTTCCCTTGTGGTGTCAAATGGAGCTTCATCAGACCGGACGAAAAGAAGCCAGTGTATCTTATTTGCAATGCCGATGAGTCCGAGCCAGGGACTTTCAAGGATCGCTACGTTATCCAGGAGGATCCGCACCAGTTACTAGAAGGGATAGCCATCTCGTGTTTCGCCCTCAACGCCCAGACGGCATACATATATATTCGAGGCGAATTCACCGAGGGCGCCAGAATTCTCGAACGGGCCATCGAAGAAGCGCGGCAACACCGGTTCCTCGGGAAAAATATTCTCCGCTCCGGATTCGATTGCGAAGTTTATCTTCATCGCGGCGCGGGGGCATACATTTGTGGCGAAGAAACCGGCTTGATCGAATCGCTCGAAGGCAAGCGCGGTTATCCGCGGATCAAGCCACCATATTTTCCGGCCGTCCTCGGTCTCTACATGTGCCCGACGATCGTCAACAACGTAGAAACGCTTTGCCACGTGAAGCACATCCTCGCGATGGGGGGCGCAAAATATGCGCGACTCGGCCGGCCTAACAACACCGGAACTCGCATCATTTGTGTGAGCGGTGATGTCCAACGGCCCGGTTATTTCGAGATCGAGGTCGGTGCCGTGACAATGGGCCAGTTGATTTATGAGATGGCCGGCGGTTTGAAATTTGGCCGACGACTGAAGGCAGTGATCCCGGGCGGCAGTTCAGCAAAAGTTTTGCGCGCGGACGAGCGGTTCAAAACCAAGGAGCGACAACCGGATGGATCAATGGCTGAGCGCGAGATTTCGATCGATGAGATTCCGATGGATTTTGATTCCCTGACGGCGGCCGGTTCAATGGCGGGTTCTGGAGGGGTGATCGTGCTTGATGATTCGCGCGACATGGTTTGGGCGCTTAATAACATCAACGCATTTTACGCTCACGAGTCATGCGGCCAGTGCACACCCTGCCGGGAAGGCTCGCTTTGGATGAAGAAAATCACCGACCGGATGTTGAATGGTGGCGGCGTGGTAGAAGATCCACGGAGGTTGAAGACGATCGGCGACAACATCGCCGGGCGAACCATCTGCGCATTCGGCGAAGCCTGCGCATGGCCAACGCAGAGTTTCGTCGAGAAATTTCCCGAAGAATTCGCCGTCCGCGCGCGCAAAAGTGTTCCGCCTCCGTTGCCACCCGAACACACGCCGGAAGCATTGATCGAGGAGGAGCAGATTCCCACCGTCCCGCTGGCGCACGATCCTGGCTGGGAAAAAGCCGGAGCGGCGGGGACGATTTGAAAATGTATCTCGAAACCAGGGGGCCAGGAATGGAACTGGAAAACAAGGATCTGACGCAGCGAATCATCGGAGCTGCCATCCGCGTTAATAAAGAGCTCGGTCCGGGATTTGTTGAGATCATGTACGCGGAAGCGCTCGCAATCGAATTCGCGGCTGCACGTATCTCCTTCGAGCGACAAAAATTGCAGCCAATTTTTTACCGCGAGCATCTCATTGGGGAACATCGTCTAGACCTCCTAGTCGAGAGAAAAGTTGTCTTGGAGCTCAAAGCGATTTCAGCTCTGGAGGACATTCACTACGCAATTGTGCGCTCGTACCTGAAAGCAGCGAATTTAAACGACGCTTTTTTGATAAATTTCGCAACCGTGCGGCCAACAGTAAAACGTGTCGGTCGTAAGTACGATCCGAAACATGGAGATGCCGATGTGCGCCTCTGATTTTCTGGGTTCTTGGATTCCAGATTAATTCATGCCTAACGAATCCTCGCTTCCAATGTTCAATGTCCAGATCGATGGGATCTGGCATCAATTCCCGAAAGGCACCCGGGTGATCGAAGCTTGCGGGCAGGTCGGCATTTTCGTGCCGCGCTATTGCTATCACAAGAAGCTCAGTTCGCCGGGTAATTGCCGGATGTGGTTGATCGAGATGGGGATGCCGAAACTGGGTCCGGACCGAAAGCCAGAGCTCGGCACTGATGGAAAACCAGTCGTCAATTGGATG
>JACXTT010003864.1_pt1 | contig 22668 bp, 20 predicted proteins | sample 9270951 | NCBI WGS metagenome assembly JACXTT01 (sample SAMN15532306, study PRJNA645909) | rock metagenome | isolation source: weathered quartz diorite | place: Puerto Rico | collected 2017-06-21
TGCTTGCCGTCCTTCAGGACGATGGCGTCCTTGCCGACCAGGTCGATCCGGCTCACGTGGCTGTCCAGGTTCACCCGGATCAGCGGCCAGTTGAGGCGCGCGGCCACCTGCTCGATGTGCGTCGACTTGCCGGTCCCGTGGAAGCCCTGGACCATCACGCGGCGGTTGTGCGCGAAGCCGGCGACCAGCGCCCGGGTGGTCTCGGGGTCGAACTTGTAGGCCTCGTCGAGGTCCGGCACGTGCGGGTCACGGGTGGTGAACGCCGGCGCCTTGGCGTCGAAATCCACGCCGAACGTCTCGCGCGCGTTGACCTCGTGGTCGGGGACCAGAGTCAGCAGTTTGTCTTCTTCAGTGTCGAAAGCTGTCATGGCGGGGGTTCGATTACAGGCTTGCCGGGACGGAAGCAAACAGGTGTTTTGTCAGGGGCGCCCCGAGGGCCATATGGGACGCCAGGGAGCTACTCGCCATGCTGGATGACGCGACGCGCACGATTACGGTGAAGCCGCAGCCCACCGGCTTCGGCGCGGAGATCACCGGGCTGGACCTTTCCCGGCCGCTCCCCGACGCCGTGATGGCCGAGGTCAAGGCGGCCTGGGCCGCCCACGGCGTGGTGGCCTTCCCGGGCCAGCCGCTCAGCCTGGACGCCCTGGAAGCCTTCACGCTCAGCATGGGCGGCTTCGGCCACGACCCCTATGTGAAGCCCATGGCGGGGCATCCCAACGTCCTCGAGCTGCGCCGCGAGCCGGACGAGAAGGCCACCAACTTCGGGGCGGGCTGGCACTCCGACTGGAGCTTCCAGGCGACCCCGCCCGCGGCCACCCTGCTGCGCTCCGAGGTGATCCCTCCGGTGGGCGGCGACACCCTGTTCGTCGACGCCTGCCGCGCCTACGAGGCGCTCTCGCCCACGATGCAGGCGATGATCGCGCCGCTGCGCGCCATCCATTCCGCCAGCCGCTCCTACGGAACCCAGGGCGTGTTCGCCAAGGACACCCGGGCGCGGACCATGCAGATCATCGTCTCGGAAGAGGCCGACAAGACCCAGACCCACCCGCTGGTCCGCACCCATCCGGTCACCGGCCGCAAGGCGCTTTTCATCTCGCCGGTCTACACGGTGGCGATCGAGGGCCTGACGCCGGCGGAGAGCGAGGCGGTGCTGGGCTACCTCTTCAAGCACCTGACCCAGGACGAGTTCATCTATCGCCACAAGTGGCAGGCCGGCATGCTGCTGATGTGGGACAACCGCTGCACCATGCACTTCGCCGAGGGCGGCTATGACGGCCACCTGCGCCTGATGCACCGCACCACCGTGGCCGGCGACGCGCCGGTCTAGGCCACATGTCCGACGTCGACCCCTTTTTCGCGATCTCGATCTCGTCCTTGGCCCAGCGGATGAAGGCCGAGGGCAAGAGCGTGATCCATATGGAGTTCGGCCAGCCGTCGACCGGCGCGCCGGCCGCCGCCATCGCCGCGGCCCACCGCGTGCTCGACACCGACAGCCTGGGCTATTGGGAAAGCCATCCGCTGAAACAGCGGATCGCCCAGCACTATCAGGACACCTATGGCGTCACCGTGCGGCCCTCGCAGCTCACCATGACCTGCGGCGCGAGCCCGGCCCTGGTGGCGGGCCTGGCGGCGGCGTTCCGGCCCGGCGACGTGATCGCCATGGCGCGGCCCGGCTATGTCTCCTACCGCAACACCGTGCGCGCCCTGAACCTTGTGCCGCTGGAGATCGCCTGCGGGCCGGGGACGCGCTTTCAGCTGAGCGCCGCGATGCTCGCTGATCTCGATCCCGCGCCGGCCGGGGTGATCATCGCCAGCCCCGCCAATCCCACCGGCAGCATCATCCCGCCCGATGAGCTCGCCGCCATCGCCAGGGTCTGCGCCGAGCGCGGCATCCGCATCGTCTCCGACGAGATCTACCACGGCCTGACGTTCGGCGACCCGACGCCCTCGATGCTGCAGTTCGAGCCCAACGCCATCGTCGTGAACAGCTTCTCGAAGTACTTCTCCATGCCGGGCTGGCGGCTGGGCTGGCTGCTCGCGCCGCCCGACCTGGCGGCCCGCGCGGCGGGCCATGCGGGCGTGCTGTTCCTGACCGCGCCGGCCCTGTCGCAGCACGCCGCCCTGGCGGCGATGGATTGCCGCGAAGAGCTGGACGGCCACCTCGTCACCTATCGCCGCAACCGCCAGCTGCTGCTGGACGCCCTGCCGGCGCTCGGTCTCGACAAGATCGCCCCGCCGGACGGCGCCTTCTACATCTACGCCGACGTGGGCGCGCTCACCTCCGACAGCCTGGCCTTCTGCAAGGAGCTGCTCACCGACACCGGCGTCGCCACCGCGCCCGGCGTCGACTTCGACCCGGTCGAAGGCCACCGCTTCATCCGCATCAGCTTCGCGGTCTCGACGCCGCAGGTGGAAGACGCCATCGCCCGGATGATCCCCTGGTTCGCCGCCCAGCGGGCCAAGGCGGCCGCGGCCTAGGGCGCGGGGACCACCAGGGGCGTGTAACCGCTGACGGAATTGGCCCAGGTCACGTCCGTGCGGATCACGACCAGGCCGGGCAAGTCGCGCGACAGCCAGACACCGTCGATCCTGGAGAGCTGGGGCAGGTCGGTCACCTCGGCCTTGTCGTTCTCACCCAGACGCACGAGGTGACGATAGCTCACCGCCCAGACCGCGCCCTTGGCGGCGGTGAGGCCAAAGAACGGCTCGGCGTGCTTGAAGCCGCGCGCGTCGACCGTGGCGTTGGCGTAGATTTCCGTTCCCTTGCCGTTGCAGACCCGCAGCAGCGCGCCCTCGGTCATGCCCATGTGCGACAGCCCCTGGGCGGCGATCGCGCAGCCGGGATGGGTCGGGTCGGCGACGACCGCTGTCACCGGCGTGGAGCCTCCCACGACGGTGGACTCGCCCGTATCCAGGTTGACCTCGTCGAGCCGCCCGCCCCACTCGCCTTCGTCGTAGCCGACCACCAGCCGGCGCGCGCCGGGGACCAGGGCGGCCGTCACATGTGGCGGCGCCATCATGCCGCCCGCCCGATAGGCAACACGTCGCCACCGCGCGCCGGCGCCCTGCCACTCGAACGTCCCTTCGTTCGTGAGGACGACGGGCCCGTCCGGCCCCGCGACCATGGCCGCGACGCCTTGCTTCGCGCCGAGGCGTAGCGGGGCGAGCGCCTTTTCGCCGGCGCCGCGCCTGACGGTGACGAGGAGATCGTGGCCCCGCTGCCGGGCCAGCACCAGGTCCGCGCCGTCGCTCGCCAGCCCGAACACATCCACGGCCGGATCCGCCGCCAGCTTTCCCTGGTCGAGGTCGAAGCTGGCCAGCCGTCCACCCGCGCCCAGCAGCCAAAGCCGTCCGCCGGCGGGGACCGCCGCGACGATCCGGTCGCCGATCGCCGCGTCGTTCGGGTCCCGAGCGGCGTTGGCGCTTCCGGCGACGGCCAGGACAGCCAGCAGCGCGGCGAGCGCCTGGCGCACTAGCGCGCCCCCCGCGTCTTCGTCGTCTTCGTGGCCTTCGCCGCCGCCTTGGGCGCGCAGATCGCGGCGTGGATCTCGGCGGTCAGGTCGTTGTTGAGCGTGATCAGCCGGTGGACCTCGTCCTGCAGCTTCAGCAGGGCCTCGGCGTCCTTGTAGGTCTGCAGCGCCTGCTTGTCGGAGGCGGCGGCCGAGACCTTCTGCCCGACCATGATCACCGACAGCAGCACCAGCTGCAGGAAGGTCTGGGCGATCCAGGCGACCAGGGTCGCGGTCCCGCCCTTAATGGCTTCCGGCAGGCTGACCAGGGCGAGCGCCGCGAAGGCGTAGGCGCACCACATGGTGCCGACCATGTTGGTGATCACGATGGCGATCTTGCCGTTCAGGCTGTCCAGCTCGGCCTTGGTGGTGTGCGGCCCGGCGATGGCGCGTTCGGCGATGCGCGGGTTGGGAACGTGCTGGGCGGTCATGGCGTGGTCTCCTTAAGGCGTGGCGGGCGTGCGGTAGACGACGCCGCCTTTCATGACGAAGCGGACGGTCTTCAGCGCGGCGATGTCCCGGGTCGGGTCGCCGGCGACGGCGGTCAGGTCGGCGAGGTAGCCGGGCTTGATCTGGCCCAGGCTGGTCGCGCGGCCGAGGATGGTCGCGTTGGTCTCGGTGGCTGCGGTCAGCGCCTGGGTGGGTGTCATGCCGTCCTTCACCATCCAGGCGATCTCGCGCCAGCTTTCGCCGTGCGGGAAGACGCCCACGTCTGAGCCCGCGCCGATGGTCACGCCGACGCTGAGCGCCAGGCGGAACGCGCGCTCGGCGGCCACGATGCCCGGCGTCGGCGGGCCTTTGCCGGGGACGTAGTGCTGGAAGTAGATCGAGGTCGCCTCAGGCGCGGTCAGCGTGGGGATGTAGGCCACGCCCTTGGCCTTCATCAGCCGGAAGGTGGCCTCCGAGGCGCCATAGCCGTGCTCGATGGTGTCGACGCCGGCGTTCACCGCATTGCGGATGCCCTCGTCGCTGGCGGCGTGGACGGCGACCGGGCGGCCAGACGCGTGGGCCACCTGGACGGCGGCCTCCATCTCCTTCTGCGTCAGGGTCGGCCTGGTCGAACCGTCCGGCCCGGTGCGGTAGTCGGCGTAGAGCTTGATCCAGTCGGCGCCCATGGCGGCCTGCTCGCGCACGGCGGCGACCATTTGCGCCTCGCCCGAGACCTCCTGCGCGCCCTGCGGCAGGTCGAGGTCGGCGCGCCAGCCCTTCTTCGGCCCGTAGCTGCCGGTGGCGACGATGGCGCGGGTGGCGACGAACAGGCGCGGGCCGGGCACGATGCCCTCGTCGATGGCGCGCTTCAGCTGCACGTCGGCGTCGGCGGCGCCCTCGGTGCCCAGGTCGCGCTCGGTGGTGAAGCCGCTCATCAGGGTCCGCGTCGCGTCGCGCCCGGCGCGCAGCACGCGATAGGTCGGCGCCTCCTTCAGCACCTGATCGTCCCAGACCACCTCGCCATAGGCATGCAGCAGCAGGTGCGAATGCAGCTCGATCAGGCCGGGGATCAGGGTCAGGCCCGGCAGAGGCACGGTCTGCACATCGGCCGATGGTTTCAGCGATACCTTCGGTCCGACGTCGATGATCTTGTCGCCCTCGACCAGCACCAGCCAGCCGGCGTGCGGGGCGGCGTCGCCGGGGCTCCAGACCGCCGCGGGCTCCAGCAGGTAGCGCGTCGGCTCCGCGGCCCGGACCGATCCGGCGGCGGCCAGGGCGGCCATGCTCCCTAATACGGCGCGAAACTGCATCATTGACTCCAGAATAGGGAGTGATAGGGAACAATAAGGAATATCAAACGAGGCCCCGACTCCCCATGTCGGAAGAAGTCTACACCGTCGAACAGTTCGCCGAACGGCTGAAGCTGCACCCCAAGACCGTACTGCGGTTCATCAAGGAGGGCCGCGTCCGCGCCGTGAAGGTCGGCAAGTCGTACCGCATCCTGCGCAGCGACCTGGAGGCCATGACCGGCCTCGTGCTCGGGGCCAACCGCGCCGGCGCGCGGGTGACCAGCATCGTCGACATCCCGAACGCCACGCCGGAGCACGCCCAGCACGTGGCGCGGGTGCTGCCGGCGCTGCGCATGGGCCGAAGCACGCCCGCCGACCCCATGAGCCTCGACGTCACCTACGACCCCGCCACCCGCGGGCTGAAGGTGGTGATCGTCGGCTCGCCCGCCGACACCGCCTCGATCCTGAAGATGATCGAAGTCCTGGCCGAAGAGCGCTGATCATGGCGTCGATCTGGAAGACTCCCGCCGGCGGCGAGGCGGTGCGCGCCCGCTACGCCCAGTTCCTCGCGCACTGGCCGCAGCCCTGCGAGCAATTGCGCGTGCCCACCAGCCAGGGCGAGACCTTCGTCATGGCCAGCGGCAAGGCGGACGGGCCGGTGGTGGTGATGCTGCACGGCTCAGCATCCAACTCGGTGGTCTGGATGCGCGATGCGGCGCTGCTCGGCGCGCGGTTCCGGGTCTACGCCGTCGACGTGATCGGCGAGCCGGGGCTGAGCGCGCCGTCGCGCCCGCCGCTGGCGTCGCACGTCTACGCTGGGTGGCTGAACGAGGTGCTGGACGGCCTGGCCGTCACCCGCGCCGCCCTGGTCGGCATTTCCCTGGGCGGCTGGCTGGCGCTGGAATACGCCACGACCCATCCGGAGCGCGTCAGCGCCCTGGCGCTGCTCTGCCCGGGCGGCGTCGGGCGCCACAGGAATGTGCTGCTCTGGGCCTTGCCCCTGCTGTGGCTCGGGCCTTGGGGTCGCGCCCGGTTCAACGACAAGATCGGCCTGCCGAAACCCAGTGGCGAGGCGACGCCGGCGATGGTCGCCTTCGCCGCCTTCAACGACGTGGTGCACGCGAACTTCAAGGTTCGCCGCGAACGGCTGCCCGGCTTCAGCGACGCGGCCTTGCAGCGGCTGACCATGCCCGTCCTGACCATCCTGGGCGGGCGCGACGTGTTCATCGACTCGCCGAGGACACGCGACCGGCTGGCGGCCAACATCCCCCACGCCGACATCCGCTACCTGCCCGAGGCGAGCCACTTCCTGATGGGCCACACCGCCGAGATCGACGCCTTCCTCGGCAAGGCATTGCTGCCATGACCGTGCGCCAGATCGCCGGCCTGAAGGTCTTCGTCTGCGCGGACGAGGGCCCGTGCCTGGCCGACTACGCCAACCTCACCGGCCTGATCGGCGAGCTGTTCAGTGCGGGCGACGTGAAGCTCGTCGCCATCCCGCTCGCCCGCCTCGGCCCGGACTTCCTGCGCCTGGCCTCCGGCGTTGCGGGGGAGGTGTTGCAGAAGCTGGTGAACTACCGCTTCCAGGTCGCGGTCTTCGGCGACGTGACGGCCGCCGCCGAAGCCAGCGGCCCGCTGCGCGACTTCATCCGCGAATCCAACCGCGGGACCACCGTCTGGTTCGTCGACGACCTGACCGCGCTGGAAGCTCGCCTCTCCCCGGAGCGCAGCGACAGAGGGAGAGGGTAGGGAGAGGGCGGCTCCGAACCGCCCGCGCCGCCCTCGCCCAGCCTCTCCCTCTCGCTTCGCGGGGGAGAGGAGCTTGCCTAGGGCAGCGCGAACGCCACCAGCGCATCGCCCTGCTTCTCCTCCGTCACCTTGGCCGAGCCGCCGGCGGCCACCACGACGTACTGCTTGCCGCCGACCTCATAGGTCATCGGCGTGGCGTGGGCGCTGGCCGGCAATTCGGCGCTCCACAACGCCTTGCCGGTCTCCGTCGAGAACGCGCGGAAGGTGCGGTCCATCGTGCCGCCCTGGAAGATCAGACCGCCGGCCGTGACGATCGGGCCCCCAAGGATGATCGAGCCCTTCACGAACCGGCCGGCGCCGGGCGCGAGCTCCTCCAGCGAGCCCAGCGGCGTGCGCCAGGCGATCTTCCCCGCCGCCAGGTCGACGGCGATCAGTTCGCCGTAAGGCGGCTTGCTGCACGGCAGGCCCGAGGGCCCGAGGAACGGCTCGCGCGAGAGCGCCCATCCCGTGCCCCGCTGCAAGGTGGTCTCCGCCCGGAGCGTGCCATGGTCGCCGGCCTGGTACTTCGCTTCCGGGATCATCCGCAGCTTGAAGGGGATGGACGTCACCGAGACGATCAGCCGGCCGTGCGCCTTGTCCCAGGCGAAGCCGCTCCAGTTGATCCCGCCGACGTTGCCGGGGATGGCGATGGACCCCGCTTCGCTCGGCGGCGTGAACATCGCCGCGCCGGCGCCGCCGGTGATCGCCGCCGCGCAGGCCTGGCGGTCCTTGTCGGAGAGGGCGAACACATCGGCCGCGGTGATCGCCTGGGGCACCAACGGCGGCACGCTCGTCGGGATCGGTTGCGTCGGCGAGGCGGCCTCGCCCGCCAGCGTGCTCGCCGGGACCGGTCGCTCCTCGACGGGCAGCACGGGCTTGCCGGTCGCCGGGTCGATGGCGAAGACCATGCCGGTCTTGTTGCCGGCGATGACCGCCGCGACGCTGCGGCCCTTCAGTTTCAGCGTGGTCAGCATCGGGGCCGCGGCGGTGTCGTAGTCCCACAGGTCGTGGTGGACCAGCTGGAAACCCCACTTCAGCTTGCCGGTCCTGACGTCCAGCGCCACCACGGAATTGGCCCAGCGGTTGTCGCCCGGGCGCAGGCCGCCGTAGTAGTCGGGGCTGGCGCTGCCAGTCGGCACATAGACGAGATGGCGGGCCGGATCGCCGCTCAGCACCGACCAGGCGTTGCCGGCGCCGGTCTTCCACTTGTCGTCGGAGACGCCCTTCGGCTTCTCCAGCGGCTGCCAGGCCCACAGCTTCTTGCCGGTGCGCGCGTCATAGCCGCGGACCTCGCCGGACGGCATCTCGGCCAGCCAGTTGTCGTCGATCGCCGAGCCCACGACGACCACGCCATCGATGACGATCGGCGGCGAGGTCATGTGATAGGTCCCGACGCGGTAGCGGGCGACGTCGCGAAGGCTCACCTCGCCCTGGCCGCCAAAGTCGGCGCAGGGCTTGCCGCTGGCGGCGTCCAGGCTGATCAGGCGCGCGTCCAGCGTCGCCTCGAAGAGCCGCAGCGCGCAGGCGCCGCCCTTGCCCGCCTTCGGGTCACGCCAGGCGGCGACGCCGCGGTTGATCAGGCCGTCGCCGTAGCCGACCTCCTTGTAGACCTTCGGGTCGTGAGCCCAGAGCTGCTGGCCGGTCGCCGGGTCGAGCGCGATCACCCGGTTGAACCCGGTGGTGAGATAGAGCCGCCCGTCGATCATCAGCGGCGTCGTCTCGAAGCCCGAGCGCGGCGCCTTGCCGGCCCCGTCGGAGATGTCGCCGGTGTGGAAGGTCCAGGCGGGCTTCAGGTTCGCCACATTGGCCGGCGTGATCTGCGTCAGCGGCGAGAACCGCGTCCCCGCCGGATCGCGACCGTAGGCGGCCCACTCGTCGGCCCTCGCGGCCGACACCCCGGCCAGAAACACCGCCGCCGCGCCCGCCAGCCAGATCGCCTTTTGCATCTCGTCTGCTCCTCAAAGCATCCCGTGGAGATGACCGCTACGGATCATGCTGCGCCGTGGCCGCGCCATCCGCCAGTGACGACCGGCGTCGCCGCCGGGTCGTCCGGCGCCGGATCGGTGACGAGCGGCGGGCGGGCAGGGACCAGCGGAAGGCCGGACTTGACGGAGTGGCCCGCGCCGAGGCTTTTCACCTCCCGCAGTTCAAGGGAGAGCCAGATGCTTCAGCGCAAGGTCGGTCCGTTCGAGGTTTCCGCCATCGGGCTGGGATGCATGAGCCTCTCTCACGCCTATGGTGCGCCGCCGCCGCGCGACCAGGCCGAGCGGGTGCTGCTGGGCGCGCTGGACGAGGGCTACACCTTCTTCGACACCGCCGCGGTCTATGGCCTGGGCCACAATGAGACCCTGGTCGGCGAGGTGCTGGGCGCGCATCGCGCGAAGTTCACCCTGGCCTCCAAGTGCGGCCTGACGGTCGGCGACGAGCGGCAGCTGAACGGCGACCCGGCCAATCTGAAGGACACCTGCGAGCGCAGCCTGCGGCGTCTGAAGACCGACGTCATCGACCTCTACTACCTGCACCGCTGGGACCGCCGCGTTCCGATCGAGGACAGCGTCGGTGCGCTCGCCGATCTGGTGAAGGAAGGCAAGATCCGCACGATCGGACTGTCGGAGGTCTCCGCGCCCACGCTGCGCCGCGCCCACGCCACCCACCCGATCACCGCCCTTCAGACCGAGTATTCCCCGTGGACCCGCAATCCGGAGATCGCCGTGCTCGACGCCTGCCGCGAGCTGGGCGTGACCTTCGTGGCCTTCTCGCCGGTGGGTCGCGGCTTCCTGGCGGGCGGCGTGCGCGACCTCGCCAAGCTGGAACAGGGCGACTTCCGCACCGGGATGCCGAGGTTCCAGGGCGAGGCCTTCGAGGCCAACCTGCGGCTGCTCGCCCGGTTCGAGGCGCTGGCGGCGGAGGCGGGCTGCACGCCGGCCCAGCTCTGCCTCGCCTGGCTGATGGCCAAGGACCCGACCATCGTTTCGATCCCCGGCACCACCCGGCCCAAGCACATGCGCGAAAACGCCGGCGCGGCGACCGTCAGCCTGTCGGCCGATATCGTCGCCAAGGTCGACGCGGCGGTGAACGGTGACACGGTCACGGGCTCGCGCTATGCGCCCATGATGCAGGCCTCGGTGGACACGGAGCGGATGCCGGCGGAGGCGGAAGCCGCCTAGTCCCGCCCCGCTAACGCCGGGCCGCCGGGAAGGCGATCGAGACTTCCAGGCCGGGCTTCGCGTCGCCCAGCTCCAGCCGTGCGCCGTGGCGCAGCGCCACCGATGAGGCGATGGCCAGGCCCAGGCCCGACCCCGGCGTGGTGCGGCTGGCCTCCAGGCGGCCGAGCGGCGCCAGCGCCGTGTCGCGCTGGGCGGCGGGAATGCCCGGGCCGTTGTCGCGCACCAGGATGCGCGGCGCGCCGCCGTTCTCTTCGACCCGCAGCTCGATCCGTGTGCCGGCCGGCGTGTGGCGCAACGCGTTCTCCAGCAGGTTGGCCAGCGCCTGGGCCACCAGGTCGGTGTCGCCCTCGACGGTCACCGCCTCCATCAGCGCCTCCAGCGTGCGGCCGCTGTCCTCGATGTCCGGGCGCAGGGCCTCCGACACCCGGCCGGCCACCTCGGTCAGGTCCACCAGGCCTTCCGGCCTGGGGCTGCCCTCGATCTCGGCGAGCTGCAGCAGGGCGTCGAAGGTGCGCAGAATCTCCACGAAGTCGGCGTCCAGGCGGCGCACCTCCGCGGCAAGGGCCGGCGTCTCGGCCGCTGCGCGCGCCAGCCGCTCCAGCTTCTGGCGCAGCCGGGTCAGCGGACGGCGCATGTCGTGGGCCACGTCGGTGGTCACCCGGCGCAACTGCCCGATCAGCCCCCAGATGCGGTCGAGCATGATGTTCAGCGCCAGGCTGAGCTCGTCGATCTCGTCCGGCGCGGCCGAGTGGCGAACCGGAGCGCGCACGTCGAGCCGGCCCTGCGCCACCAGGGCCGCGGTGGACGACAGCTGGTCGAGCCTGCGCCACGTCCACCGCGTGGTCAGGTAAGTGGTGGCCAGGCAGACCGCGACGCCCGCCGCGCCGCCCAGCAGCAACAGCAGCGTGAGCGCCTGCATCTGCTGCTGCTCGTTGGTCAGGTCGCGCCCGACCGTCAGCCAGCCGCCGCCTGGCAGGGCCTGGGTGTAGACCAGCGCCTGGCCCTTGGCGCCGCTCTCGCGCATCCAGCCGGGGTGGTTCAGACGCGCCAGCCCGGCGTCGCCGGCCAGGTAGTGGCCGTCCGCCCCGGCCAGGCCGTATTCGAAGCCGTGCCAAAGGCGCGAGCGCTTGGCGATGGTGAAGGGCAGGTGGGCGACGCCCTTGTGCCGCCATTCGTCGTTGAGCGAGGCCAGCTCGCCCTGCACGTCGGCGCGCAGCGCGCGCTCGTTGAGCTGCTGGATCGAGATGCGCGCCATCAGCCCCGCGACGCCGAACGCCAGGATCAGCGCGATGGTCTGCAGGACCAGCACCCGCGTGCCTGTGCGCCGCCAGAAGCGGGTGAGCACGCGCGGCGCCGCGCCCGGCGCGCTAGGGCTCGCGAACGACATAGCCCGCCCCGCGGATGGTCTGGATCAAGGGCGCGCCGCCGCCGTCGTCGAGCTTCGACCGCAGGCGGCTGATGTGGGTCTCGACGATGTTGGTGCGCGGATCGAAGCGGAAGCCCCAGACCTCCTCCAGCAACATCTTGCGCGTCACCGGCTGGCCGCGGCTGAGCATCAGGAACTCCAGCAGCCGGTACTCCAGCGGCAACAGGGCGATGGTCCGCCCATCGCGGCGCACCCGCCGTTGCAGCCGGTCGAGCTCCAGGTCGGCGCAGGTCAGCGTCGTGGCCTCCGGCGGCCGCGCGCGGCGCTTGGCCAGCACATGCACCCGCGCGCTCAGTTCGTCGGCGTCCACCGGCTTGACCACATAGTCGTCGCCGCCGCCCTGCAGTCCGGCCACCCGGTCGGCGACCGAGCCCATGGCGGTGACGAACAGGGCCGGGGTCTCGACGCCCCGGGCGCGCAGCTGGCCCAGCAGCGCCAGGCCGTCGCAGCCCGGCAGCATGCGGTCGATAATCAGCACGTCGAACGGCCCGTCGCCCATGCCGGGCGCCAGGGCTGCGGCGCCGTCGTGCAGGATGGCCGCCTCCACGTCGGCGGCGGCCAGGTCGTCGGCCATGTGCTGGGCCGTTTCCACATCGTCTTCGATGATCAGCACGCGCAAGGGCGACCGTCCGCTGGCAAACCAAGGCGCCTGCGGGCGGGCCTGGGGGCCCTGGACGGACCTGGCGCGGCTCTCGGCGGAGGTGGGGACCATGACGGCGACCGGGCGGCTGCGACAGTCCAGCCGAGGTTGAGATATCTCAATGTTGATGTAAGTTTTGTGACGATGACTGAAATTATCCAGCCGATTCAAGGATCGGACCCTCGGTTTCTTAAATCTGTCAAATAACTGCAGCATTTCTTTAGCTTGAAGCCGGCGGCTCCTGGCGGTGTCTCCCCCTCAGACTCCGAGGGGGATATCCATGCTTATTTCGATGATGCCCGCGCGTTCGGCGCGGCTGCTCTGCGGCTCAGCCCTGGGCCTGGTGCTGGCGACAGCCATCGGCGCGCCGGCCATGGCGGCGGACGCGGCCGAGGCCGCCGCGGCGGCCGAAGCCGGCCCGGTGCACATCGATCCCGAAAAGCCCGACTTCGGCCGGATGGTCGACGAGCTGGTGGTCACCGGCCAGGGCGACAAGACGCGCGCCCCCAGCGTGACGCCCCTGGAGACCACGGAGCCGCGGGCGATCATCGACCGCAAGGCCATCGACCAGTTCGTGCCGATCACCGCCGACTACAACCAGATCGTCAACCTGGCGCCCAGCATGGCCGGCACCTCGTTTGGCGGCCCGGGCCTGTTCGAGGCCAAGACCACGCTGCGCGGCTTCAAGGACGGCGAATACAACATCACCTACGACGGCATTCCGTGGGGCGACGCCAACGGCCCGACCCACCACTCGACCTCGTTCTTCCCGTCCTCGACGGTGGGCGCCGTGGTGGTCGACCGTGGCCCGGGCGAGGCCAGCCAGCTCGGCGTCGCCACCTTCGGCGGCTCGATCAACATCTTCTCGCCGGAAGTCTCCGATGAGCGCGGCGGCTCGCAGTCGCTGACCGCCGGCTCGTGGAACACCCTGATGTCGGTGACCAAGCTCAACACCGGCGACATCGACCAGCTCAACGGCGCCCACGTGCTGGTCAATCTGCAGGAGCTGTCCACCGACGGCGCGCTGACCCGCAACAACGCCAAGGCCTACAACCAGCTCGTGCGCGGCGTCTTCCCGCTGTTCGGCAGCTGGAAGCTGACGGTGCTCGGCACCTGGAACTACACGCGCATCCACACCAACGACAATTTCGGCGCGACGCTCAGTCAGGTGGCGCTCTACGGCAAGAACTTCGCCCTCGACACCAATCCGGCGAACCCGACCTACTACGGCTACAACCTGGTCGTGAAGCACACCTACTTCAACTACGCCAAGCTCACCGGCGACGTGACGCCCGGCACCCACGTCGAGAACACGATCTATTCCTACTACTACAAGAACGACACGGAATCGGCCCTGGACCCGACCCTGTCGGTGGCCGACATCGCGGCCCGCACGGGGCTGGCGATCACCCAGGTCCCCGGTGGCAAGCCAGTCGCGAACGGCGACGTCCCCGGCTACACCAAGCTCAACGTCTACAAGATCTACGGCGACATCCTGCACCTCGACCAGGATCTGCCGTTCGGCAAGATCAAGGCCGGCGTGTGGCTCGAGACCGCCGACACCGGCCCGCGCGCCCGCTACGACTACGACGCCACCGCTAGCAAGATCGGCGGCCCCTACGTGGTCGACTACCGCCAGAAGGTGCTGGCGGGCGTGCCGCAGTATGTGGAGTACCTGCAGAACTCCGGCTGGCACCAGTACGAGCCGTTCGTCGACTTCGAATGGAAGGTCACCGACGCGCTGACCATCACGCCCGGCCTCAAATATGTGCACGAAAAGATCTTCGTGAACTCCGACGTCAACCAGAAGTCCCGCCAGCCGTTCCACGACAACAAGACCTTCACCAAGACGCTCTATTTCCTGACGGCCAACTACAAGATCCAGGACAATCTGTCCGTCTACGCACAATACGCCACCGGCTTCCTGCTGCCGGACATCTCGGTGACCCAGGTGGTCAATCCGAACCTGAAGGACCTGAACCCGCAGACCTCCACCAACTACCAGGCCGGCGTGGTCTATCGCGCGGGCCGGTTCACGGCGGACGCCGACGTCTACTACATCGACTTCAAGAACAAGCTGCAGACCGTGACCGTGCCGCTGGCCACCGGCGGCACTGAGACCGACAACTTCAACCTCGGCGGCGCGAAGTATCAGGGCATCGAAGGCCAGGTCAGCTTCAACGCCACCGACAACCTGGTGCTGTTCGCCAACGGCTCGATCAACTCGGCCAAGGCCCAGGGCGCCAACACCACCATCGCCGGCGTGCCGGTGGTGATCACCGGCGGCAAGCAGATCGCCGGCGCCCCGAAATCCACCGCCGCCCTCGGCGCGCTGTGGAGCGACGAGCACTGGTCGGTCTCGCTGACCGACAAATACACCGGCGTCTCCTGGGGCGCGGAGGGCGAGCCCGACGCCTACAAGATCCCGGGCTTCAATTCCGCGGACCTGTCGGTGGTCTACAAGTGGGATCGCTACCGGCTTGAGGCGGCGGTCTACAACCTGATGGACAGCCAGAAAGTCGTCTCGGTGAAGCCCGGCAAGACCGTCCCCTACGACCAGTACTACTTCCAGCCGGAGCGGAACTATCAGGTCTCGCTCAAGGTCAACTTCTAGGCGGGAGGGGACCGATGATCCGTCAGATCGCGCTCTGCGCCCTGCTTCTCGCCGCCGCCCCCGCCTTGGCCCACGCCCAGGGCAAGCCGGCGGCGACCTCGAAGTTCCTCCAGCCCGGCGACCTCGACCCGGCCCTGGTCCTGCCGCCGCCGCCCAAGGACGACGATCCGGCCGCCGTGGAGGGCCGCGCCGAACTGCACCGGATCGCCCAGGCCCGCACGCCCGAGCGCCTGGCCCAGGCCAAGGCCGACGATGAGCTGGAAGACGTGCGCGCCATCGCCGCCCCGCTGGGTCCGGCGTTCAACCAGGACCGCTTCCCGGCCACCGCCAAGCTGTTCGCCGACCTGCGGAGTGAGGACAGCGTGGCGGCCAAGCAGGCCAAGGCCTTCTTCAAGCGCGCGCGGCCGTTCGAGATCGACGGCAAGGCGCTGGACGTCTGCGACGATGGCCACGACTCGAAGAACAGCTATCCGTCCGGACACGCCACCATGGCCTGGTCGGCCGCCGCCATGCTGGCCAACCTGATGCCCGGCAACGCCCAGGTGATCCTGGCCCACACCACCGACTATGTGGAAAGTCGCCTGGTCTGCGGCGTGCACTACCGCAGCGACCTCGAGGCGGGCCATGTGCTGGGAACCGCGCTCGTCGCCAAGCTGATGACCAAGCCAGCCTTCGCCGCCGAGGTCGAAGCCGCCCGCGCCGAACTCACCGCGGCGCACATCGCGCCGTAATCAGCGGTAGGCGCTGGCCTGCAGCTCGAAGAGTTCGGCGTACTTGCCGCCGGCCGCCATGAGCTGCTCGTGCGGGCCGAACTCGACGATGCGGCCGCCGTCCAGCACCGCGATGGCGTCGGCCATCCGCACGGTCGAGAAGCGGTGCGAAACCAAGAGCGTCGCGCGGCCCGCCGAGGCGCCCGAACGTGCCTCCGCGGCGAAGCGTTCGAACATCTCGTGCTCGGCGCTGGCGTCCAGGGCGGCCGCCGGCTCGTCGAACACCACCAGCAGCGGATTGCCGCGGATCAGGGCGCGGCCCAGGGCCAGCTTCTGCCACTGCCCGCCCGAGAGCTCGCGTCCGCCCCACTTCTTGCCCAGCATGACGTCGAGCCCGCCCAGATCGTCGGCCGATGCGCCCGCGCGACCCAGCGCGCCGGCCGCCAGCTCCCGCTCGCCCAGCCGCGCCAGCTCGCCGACGCCCACGCTCTCGTGCAGCACCACCTCGAGGTTGGAGAAGTCCTGGAAGGCCCCGCTCACCCGGCCACGCCAGTCGGTGAGGTTGATGTCGGCCAGGTCCTGATCGTCCACCAGGATGCGGCCGGCCGAGGGGCGGTAGAAGCCGCAGAGCAGCTTCACCAGCGTCGACTTGCCCGAGCCGTTCTCGCCCACCAGGGCGATCACCTTGCCCACCGGCAGCTCCAGCGAGATGTCGCTCAGCACCGGCTTGTCGCGATCGGGATAGGCGAAGGTCGCGCCCTCCAGCCGCAGTCCGCGGGTCAGGGTGGCGGGCGGCGGCGCCTCGCCCACGGCGCCCTTGGCGGCTTCCCGGGAGAAGTCCACCAGCCAGGTGTAGCGCTCCACCATCGCCATCAGCTGCTGCATGTACCCCGCTAACGCCAACGCCATGGTCATCTGGAACACCAGGCCGGTGGTCATGGTGGCGGCCAGCACGACGCCGCCGGGGCTGACCTTGCCGGCGGCGGCCTGCACCACCAGCCAGCCGATCGCGCCTACGCAGCCCACGGTGAAGGCCACGTCGCCGAGGCCCGACCAGAGATTGCCGCCCCAGTTGGCCATCACATTGGCCCGCGCCGTTTGTGCGGTGATCTGGCGGTAGCGCTCGGCCAGCACCGGCCCCAGGCCGAAGATGCGCAGCTCCTTGCCCGCCACCGGCGAGGTCGCCTGGTTGAAGATGTGGCCGCGCAGCCGCATGGGCTCGGCGCGCGCCTCCTGGGCGCCCATGATCAGCTGCTGGGCCTTGCGGCTGGCGATGGCGCGGGGGATCGCGAACAGCGGCAGCAGGGCGAGCCACGGATCGATGCTGATCAGGATGCCGAACGTGCCCACCAGCATGACGATGATCCGCAGGTTGGTGACCAGGGCCTGCAGCCCACCCGCCAGCTGCTGGCTGGACTGGCGGATCAGCGCGATCTTGTCGGCGTGGATCGGCCGGTCGGCGTACTCCAGCGTCGGGATCGCCGTGGTCAGGCGGATCAGCTCGGCGTCCAGGTGCAGGCTCACCGTCTCCATCACGCGCGGCGCGAGCTGGGCGTAGATCAACAACGCGATCCAGCCGATGCCCCCGATGGCCGCGAGCCACAGGCCAGACGCCAGCGCCCGACGCGGATCGCCGGACGCGGCGGCCTCCACCACGTGCATGATCTGATAGGACCCATAGAGCCCCAGCAGCGCGCCCAGCATCTCGGCGGCGACCGCGGCGCTCAGCACCCAGGGCGCGGCGGCGAAGGCCAGGCCGAACAGGGTCGCGGCGTTGCGGGCAAAGCGGCGGAGCACGGTGAGCGCTTTCATGCCGGCTCTCCCGCGTCCACGAACCGCTGCGACTGCAGGGTGAACATCTCGGCGTAGCGGCCGCCCTTGGCCATCAGCTCGTCATGGCTGCCGATCTCCAGCGCCCGTCCGTCCTCCAGCACGCAGATGCGATCGGCCCGGCGCACGGTGGAGAAGCGGTGCGAGATCAAGAGCGTCGTCAATCCCTTGGTCAGGTCGAGGAAGCGGTCGTAGAGCTCGGCCTCGGCGCGGACGTCGAGGTTGGCGGTGGGCTCGTCCAGGATCAGCACCTTGGCCCCGGCCTCCACCGCGAACAGGGCGCGGGCCAGCGCGATGCGCTGCCACTCGCCGCCGGAGAGGTCAGCGCCGCCGGTGAAGCTGCGCGCCAGCGGCGTGTCCCAGCCCTTCGGCAGGGCCTCGATGCGCTCCAGCACCCCCGCCTTGGCGGCCGCGCGCTCCAGGGCGGCCTGGTCGCCGGCGATGGCGATCCCCCCGAAGCCGATGTTGTCGCGGGCGGGCAGGGTGAAGCGCAGGAAGTCCTGGAAGATCGCCGCCACCCGCCGTTGCCAATCGGCGGGCTCGATCTCGGTGAGGTCGCGGCCGTCGATGCGCACCGCGCCGCCGCTCGGGTCGTAGAGCCGCGCCAACAGCTTCACCACGGTGGTCTTTCCCGCGCCGTTCAGGCCCACCAGCGCCATGGAGGTCCCGGCCGGAATGGTCAGGTCGAGGTCGCGCAGCACCGGCGCCTGGCCGCCCGCGTAGGTGAAACTCACCTTGTCGAAGCGGATGTCCGTGAGCGGCGTCCCGGCCGGCAGGGTGGCGAGCGGCGGCCCGGGCTCGGGCTTGGTCACCTTCTCCAGCTCAAGGATCGCCGGGATCGCCGCGGCGCCGTGGGCGATGATGTAGTCGGCGCCGCCCAGGCTGCCGAGCTGACCGAGCGCGCCCGCCGCGCGCAGATAGACCACCAGGGCGCCCAGGGCGATCGCCCCGCGCGCCGCGTCCGAGGCCAGCAGGCCATAGACCAGCCCGTTCGCCGCCATCACCGCCACCGATGCCGCCAGGGTGAGGCGGAAGGCGTCGATCTGCCCCTTCCGCTGCTCGGCGAGGCCGCCCTTCCAGGCGTCGCGCAGCCGCTCGCCGATCCAGCCGCCGATGGCCAGCAGGCGCACGTCCTTCGCCGAGGCGGGGCCCAGCGCCAGCTCGCGGAAATATTCCGCGCGGCGCGTGGCGTCGGTCTTGCCGATCATGGTCTGGGCCTGGCGCACATAGCTGCGCCGGCTGACCTGCGAGAAGGTCCACAGCACGATCAGCAGCAGCGGCGCCGCCCACCAGCGATAGCCGATGAGCAGGGCGCCCGACGCCAGCGCGCCCAGGGTCGAGGCGATGCGCGTGTTGATCAGCTGGGTCACCGCCGCGCCCGGCGTGTAGCCGGCCACGCCGATGCCGCCGATCTGCGAGATCAGGTTAGCGACCTTGGGGTCCTCCAGGTGGGCGATGCCCCAGGGCCGGTTGACCGCCGCCATGGCCCGCTGGCGCAGGTTGGAATCCAGCCGCCAGCCCATGCCGGTCGCCACCGCCGTGCGCAGCCGGGGCGCGATCTGCAGCAACAGCATCAGCCCGCCCCAGGCTGAGAGCGCCCACAGCGTCCGCTGGCCGGTGGGCGAGGCAAGCCCGGCGTGAATCGTCGCGGGCAGGGAGCCCACCAGCGCGCCCAGCGCCAGCATCTCCAGCGCCGGCAGCGCCGCGCCCACGACCAGCAGCGCGCCCACCGCATAGGGCCGCCAGCCGCCGACCACGATCGCCATGCGCAGGCACCGCGTCAGCGGCGCGTTCCACCAGGCGTGCGGGAAACCGAGAAGCTTGTTCAGCATGCCCCCCTCGAACAACGCTGCAGCCGGACGCACTTAGGGCTGCCGGCGCCCGGCGCCAACGCCACGAATCCTCACAAAATTGTTTCGCTGAGATCGCAGAAAGCGGGTTGCCAGACGGCCCGCTCGGGACCGCCCGCACATCGGCGCCGCGGATCGACTATGTCCGGCCCGCGTGCAAGCCTGCCGGCGCGGAATCACGGAGACGTCCTGTGGGTCGATGGCTTCTGGGGGCGGCGCTCTGTCTGGCGCTGGCGGGGGCGGCGCTGGCCGAGGACCTGCCGCACGATAAGATCAAGAGCTTCAGCGAAGGCCACACCACTAAGGCCGAGGTGCTGGCCAGCCTCGGCCAGCCCGAGAGACAGTCCCAAGGGCCCGATGGCGTCACGGCGCTGGGCTATCCCTACACGATCCCGCTCACCGAAAAGAACAAGACGATCAGGGACATACTCGTCGTCCTCGTCTTCGATGCGCATGACGTCCTGCTGGGGAAGAAGGTCCTGGCCAAGAACGGTGAAGGAGCGGCCCAGCCTTCCGCCCCTCCGACCCGCGAATCTGCGCAGCCGATGTCCAGCCTGCGCGACGAGAACGTCCTGACCCCGCTGCCCACCGGCTTCGGGGTCGGCGCGGAGGGCGACAACGGTCCGCTGCATACCGCCGAACTCATCCCGGTCGGCGAAACCGTCCAGGACTGGACGCGGATGATCACCCAGCAGACCTTCCACGGCCATCGCAGCGAGGATCCTTCCAAGTGGCCGATCTCGCTGTCCGCCGCCTGGAAGCGGGCCTGTCCGGGCGGCGCGGCCGAGGAAGTCTCGAAAGGCGCCCAGAACGGCTACCCGTCATCGCTCTGGCGCTACGTCTGCCCGCTGAACCCGGCCACCAAGAAGCCTGAGACCATGTGGATGAAGACGATCAGCGGCGGCGACGCGCTCTATACGGTCCAGTACGCCTACCGCCGCGCGCTCGGCGGCGACATGGAGACCCAGGCGACCGGCTACCTGACGACGGTCTCGGTCTGCGACACGCGGACCACCGCGCACCCCTGTCCGCACTGAGGCGGGCTAGACCATCCCCGACTTGCGCAGGGTCTGGTAGGCCTTGATCACCCGCTGCAGCTTGTTCTCGCCGGAGCGGTCGCCGCCGTTGGCGTCGGGGTGCAGGCGCCGCACCAGCTCGGTGTAGCGGCCGCGGATCTTCGGGCCGTCGGCGTTCACGTCGAGGTCGAGGTCGGCCAGCGCATTGCGCTCGATCTTGCCCATGTGCCGCTCGGGCTCGGGGCTGGCCTTGCCGCCGTTCTTGCCGAAGATGTTGAAGGGATCGCGATAGCCCTCGCCCTTGCGGAACTTGGCGGAGAAGGCCGCGGCCTCCCGGCTCATCCGCCCGGCCTTCATCTCCCAGGTGGGGCGCCCGCCGGTGAACAGCTCTTCCTGCTGGCGCCGCCGCACCTCGCCCTCGCTCATGCCGGCGAAGAAGTTCCAGTTGCGATTGTACTCCGCCGCGTGCGGCTGACAGAACCAGTAGTGCTCGTTCAGCATGTCGCGCGACTTGGGCGCCCGCGCCGACGCCGCCTTGTTGCAGCCGGGGTGGTCGCAGGCCCGCTCGCCGGGCTTCAGCGCGTTCACGTCCTCGGCGCGCGCGTCCTCCTCGGGCTTAGGCGGGCGCACCCGGATGTCGACGAACCGGGGCTTGTATTGAAACGCGGCGGGCATGGGCCAAGTATGGGGCCGAGATAATCCCTTTCAAGAATTGAAGATCGACGCGATGGGCGCCATATTTGATGCCATCCAAACAAAACTCACATCGGCCTTCGCGCCCACGCGTCTGGAGATCGTTGACGATTCCGCGCGTCATGCGGGGCACGCGGGCGCCCGGCCTGGCGGCGAGAGCCATTTCAACGTGACGATCGAGTCGGCCGCCTTCGAAGGCGCCGCCAAGGTGGCCCGCCAGCGCATGGTCTATCGCGCCCTGGCCGAGGAATTGGCCGGTCCGCTGCACGCCCTGTCGGTTAGGGCCTTGGCGCCGGGCGAAGCTTAGGATCAAATAAGCGTAGGCCGCCTCCGTTTCGCTCCTTGGCGGATTGCGAGGGCCTCGAGATCTCTACCCCCTTCCCATCGCGGAGGAGGGGCTTCCTTGAAGAGGGTCAAGGCTTGAAGACCACCATGACTGTCAACGGGCAGGCGCGGACGCTTGACGTCGATACGCGCACGACCCTGCTCGACGCCCTGCGCGAACGCCTGGGCCTGCCGGGCACCAAGAAGGGCTGCGACCACGGCCAGTGCGGCGCCTGCACGGTGCTGGTGAACGGGGTGCGGATCAATTCGTGCCTGTCGCTGGCGGTGATGCATGACGGCGATACGGTCACCACCATCGAGGGGATCGGCTCGGTCGATAAGCTCGCGCCCATCCAGCAGGCCTTCCTCACCGAGGACGCCTTCCAGTGCGGCTACTGCACGCCCGGCCAGATCTGCTCGGCCGTCGGCATGCTGCAGGAGGTGGCCGACAACTGGCCCAGCCAGGAAACCACCGACCTCACCGGCAAGATCAAGTTCACCGACGATGAGCTGCGCGAGCGGATGAGCGGGAACATCTGCCGCTGCTCGGCCTATCCGCAGATCGTCGCCGCGATCCGCAGCGTCGCGGGAGACGCCGCATGAGGCCCTTTACCTACGAGCGCGCCAGGGACGCGGCCGGCGCGGTGAAGGCGGCGGCCGAGACGCCGAACGCCAGGTTCCTGGCCGGCGGCACCAATCTGCTGGACCTGATGAAGCTGGAGATCGAGACGCCGACCCATCTGATCGACGTGGGCCGCCTGCCCATGGCCGGCATCGAGGAAACGCCCGACGGAGGCCTGCGCATCGGCGCCATGGCCACCAACAGCCACGTGGCCGCCGACACGAAGGTGCGGTCGCGCTATCCGGTGCTGACCCACGCCATCGTCTCGGGCGGCTCGGGCCAGCTGCGCAACAAGGCGACGACCGCCGGCAACCTGCTGCAGCGCACGCGCTGCGCCTACTTCTACGACACCTCCAAGCCCTGCAATAAGCGCGCGCCCGGGTCCGGCTGCGGCGCGCTTGAGGGTCTCAACCGCAACTCGGCGATCTTCGGCGCCAGCCACGCCTGCATCGCCACCCATCCCTCGGACATGGCGGTCGCGCTCGTGGCGCTGGACGCCCAGGTCGAAGTGCTGTCGCCGTCGGGCGCGGCGCGCAGCTTCCCGCTGATGGAACTGCACCGCCTGCCGGCCGAGACACCCGAGCACGACACCCATCTGATTCCTGGCGAGCTGATCACCGCCGTCGTCCTGCCGCCGCCGCCGAAAGGCGGGCAGGTCTACCGCAAGGTCCGCGACCGGGCCTCCTATGCGGCCGGCCTGGCCAGCGTGGCGGTGGTCGGCGGCCGCATCGCGCTCGGCGCCGTGGCCCACAAGCCGT